>Ga0081474_124358_pt1 | contig 10431 bp, 21 predicted proteins | sample OneHunmetagenome_2_FD_70978 | JGI IMG/M metagenome (GOLD analysis project Ga0081474, IMG submission 70978) | Ferrous microbial mat communities from One Hundred Spring Plain, Yellowstone National Park, USA v2 (version 2) | ecosystem: Environmental > Aquatic > Non-marine Saline and Alkaline >... | reverse complement strand
AATAAAATTGATATAATAGATTTACAAACTTTTTCATAATCCTTTCATTATCAAATCCAATTCTATCAATTATGTATAATAAATCTATTGCATCATTAATATATGTTTGCCTAATATCTTTATAAGCTGGATCTTCATTTATTGTATACATTAAAACATATATTGCTGTTTTTGCCATATTGTTATAATCTCTATTTGCTAATAGCTCTTCTAATTCTCTATCTATTTCTGATCCATTTTCTATTATATCTGATACTAAAAAAAGATTATATGTTTCAGCCAATATTGTTTGTGGATCCATGCTATAATATATGTTTCTAAACTTTTATAAACCTTTAGAAATACTACATTTTAGTGCTAGCATTGCAATGTTTAAAAACCTTTCTAAACATAAAATATAGTATGGGCCAAAGAAAAAATTATTGGATGACTTTTTCAGATAGCGATAATGTAGACTATATAGATAAGGAAATAACAAAAACAGCAGTAGATTTAGATTTAGATCCATCAGAAATAAGGGCATTGATCTTTAAGGCATTTATATATGACATGGAAGTAAAGGCTAAAATAATAGAATATATAAAGAAAAATGGACAAGGAGCAAATCAGTAAGATAGAAGAAATAATAGAAAAACATTTATTTGAAGAAACCCATAATTCAGCATATGAATTAAATAAAATCTACACTATAACACAATACTTAATATACCAACAATTAAAAGAAATAAATGAAAAATTAAATAATATAGATCAAACTTTGTATGAATCAGCTAATCCAGGTATATGGGATAAGTAAAATGGCACAAGTTACAAGAAATGATATATTAAATGATTTACAATTATTAAAGAAAGGATTACAGGAAGTAGAATTCTATATAAGAAATTATACTAATGAAGAAAACATTAATAAAGGAGTCAATGGTGTGATAGAGTATATGGGAAAGATACTAAAAGATATAGCTAATGGTAAAGCTATAAATTATGCTGAAACATTAAATGATGCAAAAAAGAAGGGATTAGAGAGAGAATTTAAGATCGCATATAGAATCTTAAGACAATTAAACTTTATAGATTATGATCAACAAAACAAATTAATAATCATTGGTAGTAGAACAAAATATCTTATAAAATCCTTTACAGATTCAAAATTTGAACAAAAATCAAAACAAATAGATCAAAAGAAAATAAGTGAAATATACAATTGGGTATTAGATCAAATAAGTAAACATGGCTGGGTAGAGGTCAAAGTAGTAAATAAAGAATTTGAAGGTTATCAAAAAGAAGTTATGGAAGCTATTGATAGAATAATAACGGAGGGTAAGGGTAAATTCATAGATGGACAATTATATAAAGCTGATGCCGAAAAACCAGCAAAGGAAGCTAGTACTAATAAATCAAGGAAGATAAAAGAGCTAAAAGAACAAATAGAAACTTTAGAAAGAAAGATTGAAATAGGCCAAGCTGTGGAAATGTCAAAAGAAGAATTACAAAAGTTAATAGAAGAAAAGAAAAAGCTTGAAGAAGAACTAAAACAATTAGAAAATCAACAATGAGTGAGACAAAACTATTTGAAGGAGAAGATCATGAGGATGACCTAAAAATATTTGCAGTAATGACTGCACTTATAGGAATAATAGCATTAGCATTATGGGGATTATATTATCTATTTTATTATCTAATAACATTTACAGGTAATCCATTAATGGCTCTATTCTCTACTATTGGTAATGTTCTAGAAAATACTCTTGGTAAAGTTCCTATAATAGTACAATTTGCCGTTATATTCTTTATGATAGCAGGAGTCTTAGGATTTGGATCTTTATTAAAGGAAGATGATGTAAGAATATATAAAGCATTAGTAACTATAATTTGGTCTATAACTGCAATCGTATTATTTGCTATATTGGGAGTTTCTCTATCAATATCTATATCATTGTCTGTAGTAATAGGGTTGCTATTTATATTATTTATAGCTCCACCATTTGTATTTGGAACATTAAAAAGTCTAACTTTCTTATATAAAAAGATACAACAATGAGCGAAGAAAAAGAAGAATTAAAACCTAAAGAAAGATTAGAGTCACTAATAGAGGAACTTATGGGGGCGGGGATATTTATGATGATAATTACAGTATTAACTTATATATTAGGATTACTACAGAATCCAATTTATATATTAATATCAATTATAGGAAATGTTTTAATAAAAGCATTGGGAGAGAATGTAGCTGTACTTTTATCACTTGCTATTATTCTATTTATAGCAGCAGGAATTGTAAAGGTAGGCACTCTCTTAAAAGATGAAGAAGAACAGGATCTATATGAAGCATTAATACATCTATTTTGGATTATTGATTTAATAGTTCTCTTCTTATCTAGTATAGGTTATACATTAGGCCTTGTTTCTGCAGCACTTGTAATAGGACTTGGTTTTATATTTTTTATAGCACCATTAATAAGTATGGGAATAATAAAAGGCTTAGATTCACTATACAAAAGAACACAACAATGAGTGAACAACCTTTACCTGGAGAGAAAAAGTTAAGCCCAAGAGAAGAACTAGAAAACTTATCCAAAAACCTTTTTACAATTGGAATAGCTATAATAGTATTTTTATTAATAGTAGGCTTAGCTAATTTAATTGGTGGTAATGTATATGATGCTATTTCCTTTATTGGAACTTTATTAATAAAATATATAGGACTTCCTCTAATAGTTTTAGTGCCTTTTATAGGGGCACTTTTAGCAGAATTAGGTACTCTTATAGAAGATGAAGAAGAACAAGATATATATTTGGGTTTAATATATTTTCTTTGGTTTATAGATTTAATTGTTACTCCTCTATTAAGTTTAGGATATATTGTAGGGGTCATATCGGCATCATTTATTGTAGGTTTTGGATTCCTATTATTTATAGCTCCTCCAATTATATTTGAATTCTTAAAAGGCTTACAATTTCTATTATCAAAGTTCTCATGATGACAGACTACGACCCAAAACAAATTTTTAGTGAGCCAATTTTTATGGATACAATGCCAGAAGATATAGATATTACTGATGAAAAATATGACGGTATTAGCCCATATCTACCATTTATAAAGGATTGGAATTCGGATATTATTGATACTATTTATTGGAGCAAACCAGAAAAGGAAAAGGAATTTACATTAAAACTATTAAGAAATGGGTCTATAGAGTTTATTGGAAGAATAACTGAAGTTAAAGTAAATTCTCCAGAAGAGTTTACTGCAAGACTAACAAATGGCATTGAAGTTATATTTAATGAGAATATATTAAAAAAGAATAATCCAGATATAAAGGATAAGGATTTAACAGATATATTAGAAGAAGTTAAGAAAGTAAGATTATTATATATAAATATTATAGCAAAAAGCAAAGATAAAAAGCATCATAAATTTTATATAAAATCTTATATGGATCTGGCAAAAGTTGATTTAAGAACCAAAGAATTATTAGAAATAAAAGAAAGATATAAGATAACTTGGTTTGATCTATTTTTATGTGCAATTAGTATTAATCCATTTGATATGAGTACTGAAGATTATTTACTTTTAAGACAATTCTATGTACCTAGAGTTTTATCACTATTCCCTGTAAAAACAAGAGACGAATTTACTAAATATACTCATTTATTACAATTTACAAGACCAGGCTCTGGAAAAAGTACGTTCTATTCTAAATTATCTAATATTATGAGAATACATATATTTAGTAGATTTCCCTCAAGAACAAGGTTAGTAATGGATGCAAGAACTGCAGCACAAGGTGCAATATTCCACAATGATTATATTGTAATAGATGCATTTGATAAAAATTTAAATAAGGAAAACTTTGAAGAGTTTATGTCTTATGCAGAACGTGGATTATCTAATGGAGAATGGGATGTAGAAAAAGGTAGTGCATCAACTAAATCAGAAAGAGATACAATAAAAAGAGATGTTGGTTTCATATTTTTAGGCAATGTTGATAAGATTAGCAATGAAACTTTAGCAGATTTCTTAAAAGATGGAAGAGAATGGCTGAGAGGGGAATTAAATAAAAGAGGATTAACTCCAAGTTCAGCTGGAGCTTTTGTAGATAGATTAGCTATGATAAGTATAATAGATCAGGATTTTGATATTGATAGATATGTTGTTGATAAAACATTAAGAATACAATACTTTATGGCAATGATAAATATAATAAAACAGAATATACTTAAAGCAAAGGTTAATACTTCTAAACTTTCTGATTTAGGAAAGGGTAGAGAGAGGACCTTTGCTAAAATGATTGCAAGAAAATTAAGAGCTTTAGAAATTTCAAATGTTATTGAAGATAAGGATCCGCATATACCAGATATGGAAACAGATATGCAGATGGGTGGTGCTGAAATACTAGCAAAATCTTTAGTAAAAGGTACTTGGGGCTGGAAAAGTGCTTTACCTCAATAATTTTTATTATTATTATATAGTATATTATTTAACCACTTTTCATTGGCAATACCATTCTTAATTAGCTCTATTAAGAATTTTGCAAAGGCAATTTCATCTAATGTATACTTACCCCTTTTATTTATAAAAAATGAGACAGTATGTTTGTGTAACCTTTCATTAAAATATACAAAAAACATAGCATTTTTACCAATAACAAAAACAATGTTTTTATTTTTACTTATTCCAAATACTCTATTGTTCTTTAGAACCTTACGTACTTCATACATAACATCTCCTGACAAATAATCAGGACTATATTCATCTGGATATTTAAATTCTAAATGCACAAAAATATAAGCCCTTTTATTTTTTAAATCTATTACATCTAAAGTATTATTGCATTCTAAAGATTGTACACTATTAGGTAATAAAATTCTTTTTTTAATAAAGTCTAAAACTGTTTTTCTAGAGATGGATCTTTTAAATCCTTTAAAGAATTCTTGAAAGTTTTCATTGTTTTCAGTTCTCTTAAGTATCCTAATATAGTTCATAGATTATTAATGATAGCTAAGGTTTATAAATATTGAAGCTAAATATTATATAATAAAGCCCCTGTGGTCCAGCCAGGAACGATGCGGACCTTTGTGTCCGTAGCCGGGGTTCAAATCCCCGCAGGGGCTTAAAGTTTAGATACCAAAAAGAGAGTACCAAATTTATAAACCTTTACGAATTTATATATAAAATAAATGATACATAAATTAAAACAAAATTTAGATATACTTAAGAAAGCTCATAAATTAAAAGAAATAGTTAAGAATTCTCTTTGGAATTTATATTTATATACAGTTTTAAAGCCCCCTTATATTGAATTAGAATTAACTGATGGAAGCAAACTTATTGTAGATTATTCTAACTACATTGAGATACTAGATAATTATTATTTAGGAAATATTGTAGATCTATATGAGGATAGAATAAAGGTAAAAGCAGAAGATGATATATATTTTATACCTGTAGAGAATCTATCTTATTATACTATAGATCAGCTGTTATTTTACTTAAGAGAAGGTTGGAAATGTTGGGGTAGCTATTGGGAAAAAAATGGAATAAAATTTAGGCATATCTATTATTCAATAACCAGGATATTTGAAGAAAAAAAGTGGGACTTTCTTAATGTCCAAGATAAATCAGTATTAGATATAGGTGCTTTTGTAGGTGATTCACCAATATATTTTATCCAAAAAGATGCTAAAAAAGTATATGCAATTGAACCTTATCCCAATGCATACAATGAAATGTGGGATAATATAATATTAAATGATATGGAAAAACAAATAATCCCAATAAATGTAGGTATAAACTATAAAAGAAATTATGTAGTAATTAATACTAAAAAAATTGATGAAGCAGAAGATACCTTATTTAAGTCGGAAGGTATAGGTATGAGAATTCCTGCAGGTAAACTAAGCAAGATTATTGATAAATATAATATAGATGCTCAAGTACTAAAAATAGACTGTATGGGGTGTGAGTATGATCTCATCCTAAAAGATTATGATACTATAAAAGAATTTGAGGAAATAGGCTTTGAATATTATGCTTATAATGCTAAAATTTCTGTTAATGAATTGCTAAAGAAATTAAATAGAGACTTTGATTGCAGAATTATTTGGAACTGGTCTGATCTTGAATGGCCTGAAGGAAAAAGAGGCATATTACATTGTATAAGAAAGAAATAAAATTTATAAATTTTAAAATAAATTATTATATAAAGGGAATTAAATAAAGATAGGTTTGCTGGGGCTTATCCTCGGGGTTTATGCCCCGAGGTAAATTTTGTTTTATTCTTTTTCATCCTTACCCAAAATAAAAGGTCCAAATAACCAGAAACAGATAATTATAATTCCAATAATAATTCCTGGTATAGGATGTACTGGTATTGTAAAGATATCCAATGTTGCTAAGACGGGAGACATAATCCAAATTATTGTAAGAATATCTAATATTTTCTCTTTTAGGGTGAGGTTTTCTCTTTCTATAAAGTCATCATATCTTTCTTCAACAGAATCATATACATAAGTAGAAAAAGAAACAAAGGCAACAAGAGCTATAAAACTTAATATAAGAACAATATATAGTCCAATAGTTGTAGGGATCATATTATTTAAAATAAAAGGGACTATTATTAGTAAAAAGAAAAGAGTAAAAAAAGTAATGCCACTCCACTTATCTATTTTCTTTTCTATTTTCTCCTTTATTAGCTTTTTATCCATTATTTGTTGTAAGATTATTAATTAAATTAAGCTCTTCATTATATATTTGATCTAGGATTTCTTTTTCATATGTTATATTTATGTTCTGTGATGGTTGTATATTTAATATACTGATGTTATATGCTTGTTGGACCTGCTGGCTTAAACTTTCATTAAGATCATGTAATGCTGGAGGTCCAATAGTAGAAATTGTAACTACTACTGCTATTGCTAAAAGTAATTGAAAAAGTATTATAGTTTTATTTTCAATCTTCGCATTCATCTTTTTTATCTCCTGAATTCTGTTGGCTTTTATCAATTTGTTCTCTTTTTATTTTATCTAAAATTTCTCCTTTAAGCTCACTTGAAAAAGAATAAATTGCAATTAGTGAAGATCTCACATAATCTATTTTATCTTTTGATTCATCTAATTTTATTTGAAGAGGCTTTTTAAGTATTCTTTCTAAAATACCCTTTAATTTAGCTAAGGTATCATATGCATCTCTCAATTCATTAATTCTTATGAATAAAGTATCTGTTATCATATTCAATGTATTATATATCCTTTCAAAATCTTCTTTTGATATCTTTATGTCTTGTCTCATATTATATTTTTATTTGCAAAGGTTTTTAAGTTATTATTAGAACTTAAACTTCTAATAATTTATAAAAGTATTGGAAGTTAGACTTCTAATTGTTTAATTTTTTCCTTTGTCTTTTGGTTCATCATTATTTCCAGGTTTTTCTAATGATTTTTCAGTCATATCAAATATTGCATAGAAGACATAAATGGTATAAATAAGAAGAAAGATTCCATCAATATCTACTGCTATATAAAAAATAGGTCTTAGGCTATACATCTTTAATATATGTATTAGAATAGTATAACTAATAAGAAGTATAAGCCCATAAGTAAAACTTATTATAAAACCTAATTTAGCAAAAGGATAATTATCAGGAGATATTTCTTCTTTCTCGTTCATTTTTTATTAATGGTGATAATCTTTTATTAAGCTCATGCATAATTATAATTGCAATCATAGTAACTAATATAGTAAGTAAAATACGCATTAAAAAACTTAATATATTTATCTCTGAAATCATTTTTATTATATAGATATTTAAGCTTGCTATGATTAATACTGAACTATATAAAATAAATTCCCAAAATTGGTTTACTTTATCATATTTCTCATTAAAATAAGTTGCACCTAAAATCATAATCAAGAACATAATAATACTAACTATAAAATCCGTCCTTGTTGTATATGGATAACTAAAAATAAGTATTACTAAAGCAGGGATTCCAAAAAAGAATACCAAAAAAGCAGTACCTACTACTGTAATGTTATTGTCTATATCTTCTTTATCCATTTTATTTTTATAGTGTAAAGATTTTTAAGCTTATTTATTAAAAAAGAAAATACCCCATAGCATAATACTTATCAATATACTACTTGCAATAATATCTTTAAGTGTTATATGAGGGAAACTAAGAACAATTGGCAATATACCAAAAAACCCAAAAGCAATTATAAAGAAGCCAATATTAGCTTCATAGGTACCACAGATTTTATCAGCCATTTTTTGGTTTTCCTGATAATAAAAGTATCTCAAATACAGCCGTTATAGCAGTAAATACAATAATCGTAACTTGAGAATAGATATCTTCTACATTAGGTATTTTTAAGATAAAATGAGCTATGATCTCTGCAATACCTCCAATAATTATAAAAGCAAAAAGTGTAAAAAAGTACCAATAATAAATCTTTTCTACATAACTTTTTTCTTCTTTTTCATCCATTTTTAATTTATAGAAATAACCTTTTTATTTGTTGGCTTCTGTGCTATCCCTATAATATGTAATATACCTCCAATTAATGCATCTATTCCTAATATAAAAGAATTTATTGATATTATAATAATTATTACATTGGTTAAATAAACTGCTGCAGGGTTAAATGTTAAGAATGTAATCAAATATAATATAATCATTGCTAAGGCAGTTGGTGCAATATTAATAAATAAAGCTATTTTTTTCTTTTTTGAATTGCTAATATTTTTACTTTCAAGTTCTTTTAATAATGGTGATTTTTCTTCTTTAGATTCTAATAGTATCAAAGATAGCTGCGAAATAAAGGAGATAACTAAACTAAGTACTGCTATTACATCATAAGTAGATGTAATATTTGTAATAGATACTGGTGTATATACGGGTAACAACATTAAAACTAAAGAATTTATAAGAATTTCAGCTGCTCTATGTGCCATGAGGCTAGGAATTTCCCCCGGACTTTCTACTTTTCCTAAAACTTTTAATATTATTGTAACAAATATTAAAGCTGTTAAAAGGAATATTGCAGGTAATTCTAAATTAATAAGAAAGATTGATGATTTTAAAAAATATACAAAAGGAATGGGAAGATTCATATCTTTCCTACATTTATAGCAATTTCCATTTGAGCCTTTAAGTTATCTATCTCATTTAATAGCTCTTTTATTTTTCCTAACCTTTCTTCTATCTCAGATAGCAGAAAGGTGAGCTGCCTCTGCTTTTCTTCTATTTCAAAAAAATACCAAGCTATGGTCCCATATAGGGGTTCCTCAGTCATCATGATTTTCTTTTTTAGCTGTATAATAGATTAAGCCCAATAATATTGCCGGTGGTACTATTAAAACTAATTCAGCTTCTATAAATTGATTTATTGGTATTGGTGCTAATTGATTAACTTGTGTAATTATTTGGGATTCATTTATATTTGTTTGTTGTACTAAAAGGTTATATGATGAATTAATTTCTGGAGAAAGAGCATTAAACATTGGACCTATAAAGAATTCATAAAAGAATGCTAATATAGCAAAAAGCCAGCTAAAAAATATATAGCCTGCAATAAAATATGCAAATATTGTAGATAATTTATCATTCATCATATTGTTTTGATATATAATCTAAAACAAAATATAATCCCGCTAATACCAATTCTATTCCTATAAATTGTGGTAATGTTATTGGCAAAGTTGGTAATAAGCTTGTTTGTAATAATTGTTGAGCTGTATAGTCTATTGCAAATATTTGTGCTGCCTTGAGAGTAGGATCTATATTTGTAGAATTTATACCTTGTATATAGACATTTGCCCAATAATTGATAGACCATACGTTATATGCATTCATCACATTTAAACCAAAATAGGCTATAAGAAGTCCTAAAGCAGAAATTAAGATAATTAATTTAAGCTTTTTAATAATTTTTTCAGTCATCATTATATTCAGAATTTAAATAAATTTGGGCCATAACAAAACCTTTTATTGCAATTAATTCGGCTTGTAAACTTTCTATTTTATCAGCTATTTCATATAATTTTTTAACATTATCCTTATTATTGTTCAATTCTTCTTTTAGATTTGATAAATTTTGTATCAAATAATCTATCTTTTGATTTACTTCATCATAGTCATTACCCATGTAATAATTTATAATTTATAACTTTATAAATTTAGTGTAGTGCTTTTTTAACTTTATATATAAATAATATAGAATTATTATATCTCCAGCCATCCCTATATATCCCATAGCACAACCCGCTAAAGTAACTAAGAAATCTTCAAGAGAAGGATTTAGTAAATATTGCACTTAAAATGGTTAGGATATTCATAAAATTAATAATATTAAAAAAGTTTAAAAATCTAGTTTTAGAGATTTAATTCACGAGCTATAAATTCTGCTATATTTTTTATGGTTCTTAGAC
>Ga0081474_112989_pt1 | contig 10437 bp, 7 predicted proteins | sample OneHunmetagenome_2_FD_70978 | JGI IMG/M metagenome (GOLD analysis project Ga0081474, IMG submission 70978) | Ferrous microbial mat communities from One Hundred Spring Plain, Yellowstone National Park, USA v2 (version 2) | ecosystem: Environmental > Aquatic > Non-marine Saline and Alkaline >... | reverse complement strand
TTCGCTCTTACATCCCTCATTTGAGGGGCAGTCGAGGGGGTCAGAGACCCCCTCCCGTTTAACTACAGCAATAACGTCACGATCATTCTCATAACCGCAATTGCATCTAAACCAACGATATCCTTTCTCCTCCATCTTTCCACCGCATTTCGGACATGAGACTGAAGAATAACTAGCATTAACATACTTAACGACCACGCCATGCTTCTTAGCTTGCCACTCAATCCAATACTGCAAACGACGGTACTGCATTAAATACAACTTATCCCTAAACTCCTTAGGTAGTTTACCTACGTTCTCGATGAGGTTCTTAAGACTCTCCAACTTGATAACATTGGCACCAAAATCTTCAGCAATTTCAACAACCCACTTCCCCACTTTCCTAGCGAAATCCTCTGCAATCCTCCTAGCCTTTAAAAGGAAGGAGTGAATCCTGTGAAGGATCCTCTTATTCCCCCTCCACCTCCTAGGGTACTTCTCCTGCAAATTCTCAACTAACGACTTCCAATGCTGAACCTCCCCAAGGCGGGTTGGGATCCTAACGTAGTTCTCATCGTCCTTCCCTACAACGACCTCGTTCATGTTAATATCCACAGCAATACTTGACCTAGGCTCAACACTCTCTTCCCCCTTCTCAAAAACAACCTTTAAGAAAGCCCTCCCACCCTTGATCACTAACCTAGCCTCCCCCATCATCCAAATGTACTCCTTGAGGTTCCTAGGATAACCTAAGATTGAAAGTTCACCAACACTTGCAATCCTAACAATCATCTTGTCGAAGTCAACATTATAACTTGCTTTAGGAGTTAGCCAAACTGTTGGCTTGTATACTCTCGGGAAACGCCCTTTTCTAGGATTGTTGTACCAACCCTTGTATATTGAGAGGGCATCCCTATAGCAGTCCTCAGCGACCTTTGATGGAAGATCGTATTCCTCCCTTAGCCTCGTGTACAACTCCTCGTGAACTTTCCCTAATACTTCCTTTTCATTGGGATTTGGAACGTTTTCTTTTAACCAGAATAGGGTGAAACGGAGTGCTTTTACGTAGTTATTTACGAGGGCTAGGAGGGGTTCGGAGAGGGCGATCTTCATGGAAACAGTAGCTCTGATCGCTTTATTACCCCTCCTAGCCATTAATGAAATTTTGACAAAGAGATATTTAAATATAAGGGGGCTGTCCATCTGACGAGTCTTTACGCCCCCTTAACCCCTTTCTTAGTAAAGTTTTTAACGTTATCAATTAAATAATAATATATGCTAGTCATAAATGATGTTAGGTTTGCTGGTAAGTATGTTGCTGTTGATGCTAATGATAAAATTATAGGTTACTCTGAAAATAGGGATGAGTTAATCAAGAGTTTAGAGCAAAAAGGATATAAAATGCACGAATATACCATTTTTTATGTCAAGAAAGAAGAAGACTAATTTACTTGTTTTCCCTTTTTCAGAAGTATTAGGAAATATGGTTCCATTAATTGATGTTTTTGTTGAATGTCCGGTTATTGGTTCTGCAGTTATGGTTAAGGGTTTATTAGATACGGGGAGTAGATATACTCTAATGGATATTAATAAAGCATTATATTGTTTTAATGACTTAGAGTCTCGTTATTATGATTTAGTATATATTAATGGGATTCTCACAAAAAGATATTTAATATCAATAAAATTAGATGATTTTGAATTTAAAATTCCAATTTCCTTATTAGATCTTCAAAACCTTAACTTACCGGTTATTCCTGAAGTAATATTAGGTAGAGAAAATTTTCTGGAAAATTTTATAGTAACTTTTTATGATAATAGTTTTATATCAATATATCTGCCATAGAGTTTAAATATACTTTTTCGCTACTAGCCTTAAATAGAACAAATAGAAGGTACCTTTTATATAACAAGTTGCATTATTAGATTCTTAGGCCAATTCGAAATTTCTTTGTAAATTTGTGAATAACATAGATATAAAAAGTGTGGCAATTCAGGTTTCCTTTGCGAATTCACTTTGTTTAAACAATCTAAGATAAAATATTTTAATCTCTGATATAGATGACGTAGAGTAACAGCGAGAATTAAATTAAATATTATATCGATTAAGGTGAATTATTACAATTAGCAATGGATCCGTGAATCGCCCATTCTTATAAAGTTAGCAGAATAATTCCTTTATATAAATACTATTTAATTTCAAATTAATTTACTAATAAAAGTTTATATTTACCTAAATACTATCATTATATTTTAATATATACCAATTAGATGGTGAAATTATGAATATAATACATTTTAATATGTTTACTAATATAAAATTAACCATTAATTTTGAATAATGGTATAGAACCTTAATGTTTTTAAGTGATTAAAAGATATATAGAGTAATGAGGAGAAAATTACTTGTAATTTTGCTATTTCTTCTCTTACTATTGCCAATAGGTCAATCTATAGCTTACTCACAAAGTACCGCTACAATATTATACGAAAGATACTCAAGTATATATATCACTCAAAACGAAACCATAATACCCTTACATGGAGAGAGTGTGATTTACCAAGTCCGTTCCACTACCTTAAACACTACTGCAAATATTGGAGGTGTAGTAGAGGCTAATAGTAACATTACAACTTATACTTTAATCTTTTCCTCAATTCTTAGTAACGTTAGTGGATATGTTAATTTGCAGGTAAGTAATGACATGGTTTTAATATTGCATACTAATTTACCTAACTTAATTAGAGTTATAGTGAACACTTCTAATACATCAGTATTAGTATGGGCAGGGATTAACGCTACTAACGTTAAAACTTACGCCTACTTAAACGGTTCTGGATACGTAATTCTACAATTCGCAAACGCGTCAAATATAGCTGAGATTAAAATACCAGTAAAAATAGGGGAGAATATTACAATAAAGACTACTTTACAAGTATATGAAATAAAGGAAATAGAAATAAGTTCCACATTTGAAACCCATCTAGTAATACAAACTAACCTACCGAGGAGATATGAGCCAATAAACTTTAGCGGTAATTACACTGGAATGAAGTTCATGTTCTCCTCTGAGGGAATAACGGCTACAACAGCTTACTTTAACGGAAGCTTCGTACCAGCCTTAGTTTGGAAAGGGGAAGGATTACAATTAATGACGGGAATTAGGGGAGGGCACGTAAAGTCTGAGTTTAAGACAATAGAATTTTACGGTGTAAATGGAACCACATTAGGGTATGTTCATCTAGTGACAGTAAAGGGAAGTGGAATAAGATCTGTTATAATGCCAAGTTTAGGAATTTCTAATATATTATTCAGTGAGGTTAAGATTGTATTACTACACGGTTACGTTTCGGGCTTAAGGTTTATTGGTTTAACATACATTAATGGTCATCCAGTTGTTATTATAGTTAATGATAAAGATCACGTCGAATCTACAGCTTACGTTCTCCTAAGTCATAAGGTTAGTCATGGATTCTTGGCTTTCTTAAGTTTAAATAATAGTATTAGAGTTATCTTGCTAACTCCTAGTAATGTGACATTTAACGTCAGCTTAGTTAAGCCGATAAACGTTATTATGACCAATGTAAGTATAAACGGTAGTATTTACAAGGCTGAAAAGGTTATTGTGAATTCAACTAATAACAGCTATATAGTATTTAACGTTAGTATCGTAATTAATGTAACTATTAAGGTATATAAAGTAGTTAACGGAGAATTAGTAAGCTTAAATAATAGCGATTACTTCATCGTAAATAAGAGTATAGTAGTGTTTGATGATCCAAGTATAACATATTACATTGTGTATATGAAACCTCAATCAACCCCTAATACAACAATTCAAACATCAACAAGCACCACATTAACCTCTTATACTACAACAACGCAGATTAGCTCTACATTAACCGCTACTCAAATTACATCAAATAAGTTCCCAATTACTTTAATAGCAATTATTATCATAATATTGTTAATAATAATCCTTGCAGTAACTCTAACTATTAGAAGAAAATAGTTTTTTAACTAAAAAACTTTCTGTATAAAAACTTTTTCTTGAAAATTAACATATGCTATATAGGATCTCTAAATTATTTCTGATATGTCTAATAAAAGCTTTTTTATTACTCTTTATCTAGTTTATATGGAGAGGAAAACTTAGCCTCTTCGAGGAAGGACTAATTCAAAAATTTCTCTTGCTGCGATGATTTACTGATAAATATTATTGATATGTTTAATAATTTATAAGAATTCAAAATTGACTTTAAATCATATAAAACAGAATATGAAATCAAATTCAAAAAACTATTCTTTCCATATGTGTATAGATATTAAAACTTCTTCCTCTTAGAAAGCCTATTAACGTAACTCCAGCCTCCTCAGCCATTTCTATTGCAAGACTAGTTGGAGCTGATATGCCGCAAATTATTGGTATTCCCGCCTTTATTCCTTTGCTCACAATCTCGTAGCCTAACCTTCCACTAACTTGCATTATGTACGAACTAGCAGGTATTTTTTTCTCTAAAATAAGCCTTCCTATTATCTTATCTACAGCGTTATGCCTTCCAACATCCTCATATAAGTAGATTAGTTCGCCGTCAATTGTAAATAAAGCTGATGCGTGAAGTCCTCCAGTTATGTTAAAGACGTTTTGCCTCTCCTTCAATTTCTCTGGTAAGGAAAAAATCACTTCTTTTTTAGCTTTAGTCTCGGATTTTATTATGTCAATAGTGTAAAGGAACGCTCTTCCACAAACTCCACAACTGGAATTAACTATCAGATCCCTAGTTTTTACCTTTAATGGTTTGCTTATCCAAACGTCTATTGTGTTTCCTCTTTGATCGATATTTTTAACATCCTCAATATTATCTATTACTCCCTCAGAGTATAAGAAACCTAAAGAGAGTTCCTTATCATTCCCTGGAGTCCTCATTATAACTGCGAAAGTATCACAACTCCTATTACATATTCTAATCTGTAATGGCTCCTCTACTGCTACGAAATCTTCATCATTATACTCCTCCTTTTCCTTAATCCTAGTTAACTTAATCCTTCTTACTTGCACTACCTATCGCCTTGAGTATCTTTAAAACTAAGTATAACCCCCTCTTAACGTCAGGGTCATTTAGTTCCTTTATTAGCTCTCCTAAGCTCACATTATTAACCTCTTCCTTACCGCTTAAAACGCTGTAAATCACGTTAACGTTTCTTATTAATATAGCGTTTTGTTCTGCTAAAAAGGCTAAATTCTCATCCAGTTTTTCTACTATTCCAACTAATAGTGGCAGTATTCCAGTTTTCTGCAATGCGTTTAATAGCCTTAAGAATTGCTCTAAAGAATCCTTACTTTCAACTATTTGTTCAATTAATCCGTCAATGGCTTGAACTCCTCTCTCATCCATTTCTTTTGCACCTCTATTCCTACTTGTCTTCTCCTCTCATTTACGTGAAATCTCCAATTATCTAAAGGTAATGGACTTCCTCCTTTTCCTTCCTCTATTTTCTCTATTACCACTGGCGTGTCCTTATATCTGGGGGTACCGCTTGCCTTATCTATTTCTAAGCCAGTAAGATTATTAACGCCTTTAGATGGATCTGAAGCGAATAGAGGTATGAATATTTCCTCACCTTGAACCCTATCACTAACTATAGCTCTAGCCTTTATTTCTCCTCCAAATTTAGATTTAACTAGCACGAGATCCCCATTCTTTATGGAGTACTTTACGGCTAATTCCTTTGATACTTCAACGAAAGTTTCCGGAACCTTTCTTCTTAGTCCTTCAACCCTTCTCGTCATATTTCCTACGTGAAAGTGTTCCAATACTCTTCCAGTGTTTACAATTACCCTGTGAACCTCATCTCTTAGCTCTGGAGGCTTCCAGCTTAACGGATATAATATGGCCTTTCCGTCTTCTGTTGCGAAAGCATTAACATATAAAAGTGGAGTGTCAGTACCATCTTCATTTACTGGCCATAATAAGCTATTAAATCCTTCTAACCTCGAATAACTAAGCCCAGCAAATATTGGACACAATTTAGCTATTTCATCCATTATTTCTGATGGGTGTTTATAGTTCCAATTTGCTCCTAAAGCATTAGCGATCATTTGGATTATTTCCCAATCAGGTTTAGAGTCTCCTAATGGTTCCATGGCCTTATAGAATCTCTGAATCCTCCTCTCGGTATTTACGAAAGTCCCGTCTTTCTCTAGGCTAGCAGCTGCTGGTAATATTACATCGGCTAATTTGGCAGTTTCAGTCATGAACATATCCTGAACTATTAAGAAGTCCACTTTCTCTAAGGCTTGTTTAGTTAATGGAGTTCCGCAGTCTACCATTACAGTATCCTCTCCAACTATGTATAAGGCGTGAATTTTACCCTCTAATACTCCCTCAATCATTTGGGTTATCTGTAACCCCGGCTTTCTGTTTAATTTAACTCCCCAACTATCTTCAAATTTCCTTATTACATTTTCATCATCTAACCTCTGATATCCTGGTAAGAAATTAGGTAAACAGCCAAAATCACTGACGCCTTGAACGTTATTATGACCTCTCATGGGATATGCTCCAGTCCCTGGCCTTCCGTAGTTTCCGGTTATTAATAATAAGTCAGATATTATGGTTGACGTATCAGCCCCTCCTAAATGTTGCGTTACTCCCATTCCCCATAATATTACTACGTTTTTAGCCTCATGTATCATTTCCGCTAATTTAATTATTTGTTCCTTTGGAACTCCGCTTATACTTTCAACATAATCTAATGTGAATCCCTTTATGAATTCCTTGAATTCCTCAAACCCCTTTACTCTCTTCTCAATGAACTCCCTATTTTCCCACCCTTTATCTATAATATATTTAGTAACAGCAGCCAATATTGCTGCATCCGTGCCAGGTTTAGGTCTTATAAATAGATTAGCCCTTTCAGCCATTTCATGCTTTCTCACATCTATTACAACTACCTTAGCCCCCCTAATTTTCTGGGCCCTCTTTATCTTACTTCCTATAACGGGGTGACTTTCGGTAGTGTTGTGCCCTACTATAATTATTAAGTCAGCCATTTCTATATCCTTAATAGTTCCAGAATCCGCTCCTATTCCCACAGTTCTCCAAAGTCCTACTGTGGCTGGGGCTTGGCAATATCTTGCTGAGTTATCTACGTTATTAGTTCCAATTACCGCCCTAGCCAGTTTCTGTAATAGATAAGCTTCTTCGTTACTCATCTTATCTGAGGCTATGAATCCTATGGAATCTGGTCCGTATTTTTCCTTTATTTCCTTTAATCTTTTAGCAATGTATGATATTGCTTCATCCCAAGTAGCCTCTCTGAACTTATCTCCTTCCCTTATTAGAGGTTTTGTTATCCTATCTGGGCTATTAACGAAATCCCAACCGAACTTCCCTTTGACACATGTTAGGATTCCGTTGGCTGGAGATTCTGGTTTAGGTTCCACTTTTAGTATTTTCCTTCCCTTAGTCCATACCTCAAAGGAGCATCCCACCCCGCAGTATATGCAAACAGTTTTAGTCTTCTTTATCTGACTTTCCCTGGCTTTCGCTTCAATTTCACTAAACGTCATTAATAGGCTGAAGTTGTCCTCAGCTTTTCCTATTGCCTCAATAGCCTTTTTCTTTAAATCTTTGTTAATCCATGTTAGATATCCAGCTTCTCCTAGCATCGATTTTTCCATTAAAGCGTTTACTGGACATACTGTTACACAAGTACCGCAGTTAACACATGAGGAATTCCCTATTGGATTTCCGTTATCCCAGATTACTCTAGGAGGATTTAAATCCCAATTGATCCATATTACCTCATTTACTGCGAAATCTTGGCAAGCCTCAACACATCTTCCACAAAGTATACATTGTGATGGATCGTAAATGTAAAAGGGTCCGGTATCATCAACGGAATACGGTTTTTCAATGTATTTCTGTGAATTTATTCCCAGCTTTATTACAGACTCATGTAATACACAATCCCCATTGTTATTTTCACATATACTGCAATACAATTTATGATACCTTAATATTCTCGAAATCGCAGTCTTTCTAGCGTTTACTGCTCTGGGGCTGTTCACTAAAACGTTCATACCATCTGAGACCTTTGTTGAACATGCCCTAACTAGCCTTCCGTTTACCTCTACTAAGCATGAGTCACAACTCTCTATTGGTGTTAATCCCTCATTATAACATATATGGGGTACGTATACTCCGTTCCTCTTTAGTACTGATAATATGGTTTCCCCTTCATTTACTGTTGTTTCCTTGTTATCAATAGATATCTTCACAGTCACATATATCTCATCTTATTTTGCATTAAAAAAGTTAGTTCACTAAACATTTTAAATCAAAAAATTCCTTTTTTAGTTTTAGAAAAACTCATTTAACGGTGTTGATAGGGATGTAGTATATACACAGGCTATTAAGGTGCACTTATTCTCGTCTTCACACTCAAAAATTCCATAACCAGAATTACAAATTGATGTCCTTCTAATTGTGTAATATTTTACTTTATTAGATTTCATAAGATATCTTAGTTAATTCTCGTATTTAAATCTTCATTATTATGCTTTTCAAAATACGAAGGAAGTTATTATAAAGTATTTAATAATGAATCTTAAATAAGTGATCTATAAGCAGAGTTCTGACTTTCTTATATAAAACATATTAGTCAGTTCTGTGTAATACAGATCTGACTGGGGTGTAGGCCATTTTTGGTTAAAAGCCCGAATAAGGGTAAATTTGAGGCCCCAGTCGTGGAAATAGATGTATCAAAAGATAAATTAACTTTACTATATAATAAGCAGTTTAACGCTAGTGAGTAAAGCAGGTTTCATTGCGTAAGTAGTGTGGACCATGCTCAATTTTTAAGGAAAAGTTTTTATACCGGAAGCTCACCATCCTGGAAGGCGAGGGCGTTAAGTAATAAACCTTTCGGTCAAACTTCAAGCATAGTATTAGTTAACATTACCACGTGGGTCCTTTCAACTCATATAGGTGGTAGTGAGAAGGTCGGGTAAAGTTTGCGTCCGAGGAGCTGAAGCGATGAGAAGTGCTCAACTTCCATTATGGAGAGAACTCGGTTAAAAAGTCGATCTGAGGGTCACGGCATTTTCTTCAGCCACATCTTTGCAGAGTACTTTAACCCCAACCTACTTGGCAAATCATTAGGTAAAGAGTATTTCCCCTTACTAGTCTTAATCACGAAGCCGTAAGCGACCAATGTTTTTAATAGTTCATAAAGCCTTGAATCCCCAATACTCTCTTTATACAAGGAGTTCATGACATCCCTAATCTCACTAAGACTTCCTTTATTACCCAATCTTGACAGCGAAAGTATAATTTCGGCATAACGTTTAGGTGAATTAGAGTTACTCAAAAACCTTGTAAACTCTTTAGAAACTTGTTTCGCCGCTTCCTTTACTACAACTCTAATATCAATAGGGTGGGAATGCTTTACAGAATAAGAGTAACTCCTGCCGAAAAGGGCAAGCCATCCTGGGATTCCGTCGAAAAGCCTTACAGCCTCATTAATAACCTTTTCGTTAACTTTAATTCCCTCCTCTTCAAAGCCCCTCCTTAAGAACTCCTTAGACTTAGTGTCATCAAACCTCTCAAGTTTTATCCTAAAGAACTTCCTACCGTAGAATGGCTTCTCCTCCTCAACTTGATTTAAAATCTCCTCAGCTACCCCAATAAAACTACCGGAAACTATTATGACCGTGTTTTCACACCACTCGTAAATATCATGAAAGAACGAACCTATATCAAACCCCTTAACCTTCTTAATGTTTTGTACTTCATCTATGAATATTACCAACCCTTTCTTATTATCCCTAGCAATTGAATCCAAGGCTCTAGTGACCTCATTTACGTCTTCAGTCTTAAACTCTCTTAGTTTAACACTAATTTTAATCCAGTTTAATTCTAAAATATCTTCCGGATTTATACCTAATTTATTTGCAATAATTTTTGAAACTTTTCCGGCGAAAGTATATTTCCTTAAAACTTCCGCCGCTCCTTCTAAAAATAGTTTTGAAAACGTTTCCATAGGATAGGACTTTTTACTCCCTAGCTTACCCAAATTGATTGTTAAAGTAACGTAGTCTGGAAGTTCATTAAGCGTTACTTTTACGAGGCTGGTTTTACCTATCCTTCTAATCCCCAGTACCGCTGCAAAGTCCTTATGCGTAATTACGTCTTTTAATTCCTCAATTTCCCTCTCCCTATCAAAGAAATCCTTCCTTTCTGTTTTAGGCCTTGTGTCAAAGAGAATTTTCCGCCACCGGAATTATTCCGGAACCGGAAATTTTAAGCTTTATAAATCTAAGACAGTGCTTTTAAGCTATCCAACAATCTCGTTATCGTAAAAGGTTTTACTAAATAATCAAAACGCAATCCTAAGAAGGCATTAATGTTGACTTTCTTTTATAGAACATATTAGTCAGTTATGTGTAATAT
>Ga0081474_120127_pt1 | contig 10471 bp, 16 predicted proteins | sample OneHunmetagenome_2_FD_70978 | JGI IMG/M metagenome (GOLD analysis project Ga0081474, IMG submission 70978) | Ferrous microbial mat communities from One Hundred Spring Plain, Yellowstone National Park, USA v2 (version 2) | ecosystem: Environmental > Aquatic > Non-marine Saline and Alkaline >... | reverse complement strand
CACTGTACAACTTAGCTAAGAGGGCTGGAGATGTGAGCCCCGTGCCGTTGGGCTCGAAGGAGTCCCATGACCCACCTATAAGGTGGTTGAGGGCTAAGTCCCTACACTCGATCATGAATGATCATAAAATGATTGAAATGAAAGTGTAGGGACAAACGGAAGTATGCGTTATTCTGTGATGGTAATTTTATAGGCAGCTTTGAAAACGAGGATGAAATGATAAAGGAGGCTAGGAAATACAATAAGTGTTACGCTCTAAGCAAAAAGTGGCTAATTGGAGAGGGTGAACTCACTGGAGTGTTTTGATATAAATGAAAAGCCTATACTGCACGTAAAAGTATCTGACCCTAAGAATGAAAATTCTGCTGAGATAGATGTACTAGTTAACACTGGATTTTCTGGTTGGTTACTCCTCAACTACGAAATTTATACGAAACTTAACTAAATGGAGATTCCTATTACTAGGAAATACAGAAGCATTTTAGGTAATATTGAAGTTTACATGGCCAAAGCTAGTATTTCTATCAATCGTTTAAATATAGATGCATTTATTGAGTCCTCTCCTTATGTAGAAATGAACCTACTAGGGAGAGAAATATTAAAGAAACTAAATATATGCTTCTATAGAATGAATAAAATATGCATCTACTCTGATGTAGTTTAACACTCGCAGAGACTAAATTTTCCTTACAAATTTAGAAGAGAGGAAAAAAGAAGAATATAGTTCTTGATTATAATAGACCTCTGGCCTTCATTGCCTTTACTACTCTATCCACAGCTAAAGCCATTGCCACAGTCCTCAAATCTTGATCAGCAAACTTCCTCTTATGAAAATCGTATAAAGTGTTAAAAGCGTTAGTCATTCTATCAATAATAAGTTTCTTAGCCTCCTCATCACTAATTATCCCACCAGACTTATTGTTAGCCCACTCCACGTAACTTCCAACGACTCCACCAGCATTAGCTAAAATGTCTGGTATAACAACTATACCCCTTTGTTTTATTACATCGTCTGCATCTGCAGTCAATGGACCATTTGCACCTTCAACAATAAGCTTAGCCTTAACCTTGGGTGCATTAAATTTATTTATGACATTTTCCACTGCGGCTGGAATTAATATATCACAATCACTTATTAGCAACTCTTCATTTGTAACCTTTTTACCCTCTGGATAATTCACAACACTACCCGTTCTCTGAACAACTTCCAACGCCTTATTAACGTCTATTCCATTCTCATTAATTACCCCTCCCCCAATATCACTAACTCCAATTATTTTAGCCCCCATTTCGCTCAAGAATTTAGCGGTAAAAGAACCAACGTTTCCGAACCCTTGAATTATAACCCTTGATCCTTCAATTCCTCCTATGAACTTATTAGCAGCCTCTCTAGCAATTGTTGCTACACCTAACCCTGTACTGTATAATCTAACACCTATCCCTCCTAGTTCATAAGGCTTACCGGTAAACACTGCGAAATCAACTTCACCAGTTATCTTTATGTATTCGTCTAGGAACCAAGCCATAGTTTGAGGATTAGTATTAATGTCAGGCGCTGGGATGTCCACATTACTGCCCAAATAGTTGTGAATTAATTGAATGTATTTTCTAGACAGATCCTCCAATTCCTTTAATGTTAGCTTCTTAGGATCTACTCTTATCCCACCCTTTCCTCCACCATAGGGTAATAATAACAAGGAATTCTTCCACGTCATAATCATTGATAATGCTATTACTTCTTCTTGTGTAACATTGGGACTGTATCTAACTCCTCCCTTATATGGGCCTAAGGCCGAATTGTGTTGACTTCTCCAACCCACAAACGTCCTTAACTTACCATCAGAACCCCTAATTTGTATCTTAACTTGTATAACCCTTTCCGGCTGGGAAAGGGCTTCTAGAGTATCAATATCTAAACCCAACAATTCTCCAACTTTATACAACTTCTTAACTTGTTGGACGAACAAATTCGAGGTAAGGAGTTCTTCCATCGCTTTAATCAAATACTTTAAGAATAAAAAATTATTCCAACTCAATTTTGAAAATTTTTAATATACAGTTCTCCTAAAGTGAGAAAGACAAATTGATATTAGAGGTCTTCTCAAAGTGCAGAAACTAAATATAAGGTTTTTAGCGACTCTTGAATACTTTTAAGTATACTTGAGGTAACAAGGACTTTCCTATAAGCACTTTTTTCGATCAAAAAGTTTAAATATTTACTCTACCAAAGTAAAGTTGAGTGAAGAAAAAATGAGTGAAGAAAGTCCATTTGATAAGATTATGCATATGCCTCTTGATAAAGTAAGAGAAATACTTAATAGAACAAACCTGGAGAGGCAAGTATTTAATGAAATTGTCGGAGATAACTGGAAGGTAAAAATCATAGAAACAAAAGTGAATAAAAATAATTATGAAACTATATATAGATTATATGGTATTTATCTCGGAGATAAATCCGTAGCAGTAAGTGTTACAAGTGACGGAAAACTTAGACATATAATATTAAATGACGTAAAAGTAGTTAGTGAAACAGACCAGACTGTAAAGAAGAAAAATACCATGCTATTACTGGACTATGAAAATCAGAGGGCGATATTTACTGAAGGTGAAATGGAACTATGGAAAGGTAAAATTGGTTTTGACGCAATTAAGTCAATTAATATCCTAAAGAACGAATCAAGGGACTTGCAATGAATATAAGTAGTCAGAATAAAATTTATACTGTGAAGAGAAATTTAATACTTGAATATTGCAAGACTCCTAAATCCTTCACGGAACTAAGGGATCTAACTGGGATGTCTGATGCGGGTCTATCTAAGGCACTAAACGACCTTATAAAGAAAGGGTACTTGCAGAAGACTTCGGATGGAAAATATGTGATAACCGATAAGGTAATGCAAAGCTATAAGGAGAGAATTGTTAATAGGATTTGGTTTAAATATCAAGGAATCTCAGATGAGAAAATTGAAAAAATAGCTGATCTTTTGAAGGACGAGGGAGAATTTTATATTCTAGCTTCTAAAGGCAAGGATAAGACAGACGACTTAACGCTTCTGCTACAATATCTATTTCTACTTACATACGAAATTGAGGGGTCAAAGGAGCTGAAAGTCACGCAATAGAATAGATAGCCAATTTTGTAAATTAACATACAATATAGCTATTAACCTAAAAATTCGTCACTTAGCTGATCTTCATAAAGAGAAGTCTTACACTGATATTCGTATATGTGTTTGAGATATAGAAATAAATAATATGATTATAAAATTAACTTTGACTCTTCCTCCAAGCACTATGGACGATTCGTTTTATTCTTTATGACAGAAAAAGATTAGATACTAAAGAGTTTGGACTTTATTTCGTGCTTAGCATTAGTTACTGTACTAAAATATAGATATCTTATTAAATTTCGATTAAGAACTGCCTTTATAGAATCTTAATAAGATGTAATTATAAAAACTTTTATAAAAAGATTATAATTCCTTTAATACTTCGGCCAAGCTTATTTCTTGATGAGATGTTATGACAATGCTATAATTATCTTGTTTATTTATCCCTATCATTACGAATAGGCTCCTATTGTCATAAGTTGCATTTATTGAATAGACTACAACAGTAGCATTCTTAAAAACGACTTTCCCGGCTACAGTAAAGTTACCTATGGTTATGTTAAAGTACTTTAAAAGTTTTGTCACACTACTAAAGTTACCGGTACTCTTCAATATTAGTTGGCTATTTGACGAGAATAATTGAAAACTACCATAAGTTGTATTGCCATATGCTATTACATTAATAGATGGTTGAGATGCAAAGATTTTCTGTGAGGTGTAAAGGTACTTTAGGAGAAAGAAAGTAGTGTTAAAACTTGCGTTATCCTTGACAATATAAAAGTAATGTCCATCAAATCCAAAAGCACTAGTGTTTTTATAATCATAAAGTAAGGTATTATATTGGCCGTATACAAAGCCGTGTTTCACTAAAGTTTTATTTATTATTGTGAAGGCAAATGATGACAAGGGACTAGAAGCCTTAAAATAGCCTATTATTGCGAAGGTGTTATTGAACGATATGAAATTTATTGTACCATTACCAATTATTTGAGATGCTAGTGATAATGCTAGTGTTGCATTAGTATTATTAACATAGTATGAGATGAAATTGGTTATGGGTGAAATATTATACGTATGTATTTCATCTAATGTGGAATAGTGGAATGTATCGGTTGTAGAACCACTCTCTTGAGTAGTTGGGTGTGTGCTGGCCAAGACGACGATAAACGCAGATATCAAAACAATAATTGTTAAAATAATGGGTTTTTTTGCATCCATACACTATAATCTTTTGGTTAACAAATAAACTTTTTGCAAACCCGTGCTTTGTTGAATACTTCAATTTTCTAAGATGTTAAGCTCATTAAGTTTTCTTAAATTCGAAATCAGGCGTTGATTTAAAAGTAAGTTCCACGTTAACTCAGATAAAAATTAAGTAACCCACAAAGCAGCAAACCCGCTATTATACATGCTTTTAAACAGGAATATAAATTATTATACAGTAAAATGATCGTTGTAAGCAGTATTGTCAAGAAATACGGCAATAAAATAGCATTGGATAACGTCTCATTAGAGGTTAAGAAAGGGGAATTCGTCTCACTTATAGGCCCTAACGGTGCGGGAAAAACTACACTTATCCGAATCCTACTAACTCTAATGAAGCCAGATAAGGGGGAAGTGCAAATACTAGGAGAAAATCCTTTTAGAAACAAGAGAATCTTTAAGGCGATTGGCTACGTTCAAGAGATCCCCAATTACCCACCATTTCTTACTGGAAGGCAAGTGTTAGAACTTTCAGCTAAGATAAGAGGAGTAGATAAAAGTGAGGTGAAGAGGGTTTTAGAATTTGTTGAAATGGAGAACTACGCTAACAGTCCCATAATTAAATACAGTAAGGGAATGGTTCAGAGAATAGCAATAGCCGAATCCTTACTTGGGAATCCATCTATTCTAATAATGGATGAGCCAAACATGGGAATTGACCCTATTTTTTCTTTGAAGACAAGAGAGTTACTAAATAAGTTGAAGAGAAAAGATAACGTATCGATTTTGATGACATCCCACGAATTAGAGGATGTAAAGAAGTTATCTGATAGAATATTCATGATATATAAGGGGAAGATAGTTTTTAGCGGTACCGTTGAGGATATGATTAAGGAGTTTTTAGGTATACAAGTAATAGTTGAAACTGATGAAATTGAAAATGCTGAAGAGGCACTAAAGGGGATAGAGTATGTTAAAGGGGTATTCAACGATGGGAATAGGTTAATAGTTAAACTTAACGAGGATAGAAGAGAAGATCTGTTAAGGGATTTGGTTACAAGTGGTGTTAAGGTAAAGGGTTTCTATATTGACCTAAACTTGGAAGAGGCTTACATGAGGGCGTTGAGGAATGTTTGAGATAATGCTTTACGAATGGAGAAGGGCAATAGCTAGGAAGAAGGTTATAGTACTATCTATAATAACGTTTATATTTGAGCTTGGGATTTATTTAGCAATATACTTAGCACCTTCACACTCACTTAAGACCTTAATAATCCCTCTCTCTCCCTATTTATGGGCTCTTGGAGTATTATTACCACAAGTGCTCCTAATACACTTCTTAGCAATATCAATAGCTTCTGGATCGATGGCAGAGGAATATGAACAAGGAACAGTGGATTATTTCATATCAAAACCAATAACGAGGTTGAGGTTTGTTATGGAGAAGTGGCTTGGTTCATTCTCCTTACTTTTAATCATTTACCTATTCATGGTAGTGCTTGCCTTAATCCTTTCATCTCTTCTCTTTGGAGTACAAAGTGAGTTAATACTATTACCTGAGCTTTTCTTTTCGATAATATTCTCAACACTAGTTTTCCTCAACATTGCATTTGCAATAGGTGAAATACTAAGGAGGAGCAATCTATCCTTTACAATTAGTGGATTTATCTTAATAGCCTCAATAATAGTATCTGACGTACTTGTCTTCGTGTCTGTAATAACGCACAACAGCAACTATGAAACGATTTCTGAGTACTTACCAACCTGGGGTTCCACGGAGTTACCATTTATGCTATTACACAACTCTCCATTTTCAGCAATAGCTAGAGGACTGAACATTTTACCTTCCATAAGCAATAATGTGAGTTTAGCAATTGTGTCGATTGTTGTGTACTCCCTTATTCCCTTAGTTTTATCGATAATAAATTTTCTGGGAAGAGACATATCGAAGAAGGTAAGTTAGTAAGGTACTTTTTATATCATGAAAAACAATAATTTCTTGACCTCGGGGTTTGGGCTTCATAGGATTTCATAATATTTAATATCAATCCTCAGCCCTTGGGCTTCACCAAAGTCACGGGGCATTGCCCCACTCATACCCCTCCGCCCCTTTAGCGGGATAACCCCAACCCAACGGACTATCCGTTGGGGAAATCCGTACATCTTTGATTTTTATTGTCACACCTCGTCGTGACGTTGTCCAGGATGATAAAAATGGGAAATTGATGAGTAATATTAATAAGAAATTGGGATGAGATAATATTATGAAGACACTTTCAACTGAGAAAGACCTTTTGCTCAAGGTCGATAAAGTATTTCCATGGGAAACGTTTAGGGGTAAACTTGAGTCACTTTACTCCAAGAAACCCAAGTGGGACGTTATATTACTCCTCAAAGTCCTATAAATCAGGTTCGTCTACGAAATCTCTTGGTTAGAGGGAGAAATTAGGGATAGCAAAATGTTTATGAAATTCTTAGGTGGGAAAGTCCCACCAAAAAAGCATTCTTCTTCTACAAGAAACAGTTGTTGATGAGGGGGAGAGAATGTGGACAATTCTAATGACTCAACAAGGCCTTAGACAAGGTGATTAACGAGTATAGGGAGAAGGGTTTCGAACTTGAGGTAGGAAGAGAAAAAACGACAAATTCGAGAACTATTACATAATTGATACATTCTTCCGCGAGGGAAAGAGGAGTTTTCAAACCGGTCTAGAGAAGATGTCACTTGACCTTGATGAGATGAAATTTAACGACGATTTTCTCCTCATGAGTTATAGTGTTTCTAAGCTCAAGTACTTTACAAGCTTTAGTATAAGGGTGGTTGGGGTAGGAAGCATGGTAAGTCATACTTTGGTTTTAAGGTTTGTTGAAAGGAGGACTAATTTTGTTTAAGGTTGGGTTGGCTAATTTGAGTGATTTGGCCTTTTCCTTTGATGGTTTTAAGCTCTTGGCTGATAGGGCTTCTAGGAAGAACATCTTGGTTAAGGGTGTTAGTTCTGCTAGACTTCCCGTTGAGGGATCAAGATTAGGGAAGGTAGGGCTTCAACAACGACTTTGAAGGGTGCTGTGATAGAGGTCTTCTTCCTCAACCTCTATCGCAATCTTGAAGTACTCTTAACGAGGATTGGGACAAGGGTAGGGTTAATTAACAAATTTCGCTTACTAGTTTTAGTTGTGAGTATAACAAATTTTATTGGAAAATTATACAATTATTTGTATAATACTTGTTAATATATATTATATAATCTTTTCTAGTTGAATATAATGAATAATTTTATAACAAGAAATATTATATTCAAGATAATTTTTCAATTTTGCTCAAGCTTGATAACGTCACGTGAAAAAAATCGTAAAAAGCAACTAACGGTTGAAATAAAGAAGAACTGAGAAGTTAAACTCAATAGACAAGAATGTCGAATTTTTGTGAAAATCTTTATTAATGTCTACGGCTAATAGACACATATGTCTACAGTGATAAGCGTGAGGATAAAGAAGGAGATAAAGGAGGAATTAGAAAAACATGGAGTAGACATTGATCAAGAGGTAAGAAAATTTTTAGAGGAACTTTACCTAAAGGTTAAGGCTAAAGAATACATAAATAAATGGATTGAAGACCTTAAGGACGTTAAACCTAGTGAGGAAGGGTTCTCATCAAATTCCGTGAGGGAAGATCGTGAGAGTCATTGACTCTTCTTCTTTAGTAAAATTTTTCTCTAAAGAGAAGGGTTGGGAAAAGGTTGTGGAAATTATATCTGAAGGAGTGATGACCTTGGACTTATCGATTAAGGAAGTTGCTAACTCCTTGTGGAAAAAGATCCTTTTAGGCGAAATGAAAGAGGACGTCGTAATTAAAATACTTTCTGACTTATTAAAAAGAGAGGCTCTATTGATTGTAAGCCAAGATGAATACTTGATTGAGGCATTTAAGATCGCTAATAGGAATAAAATAACTGTTTATGACTCCTTGTTCATCGCATTAGCTAAGTCGAATAACCTTGAGTTAGTAACGTCTGATAAAAAGCAGTACGAAGTTGCGATAAAAGAAGGAGTTAATACGCGATTAATATAAGGACTAAAAAAGGCAGTCCTTTTCCACTTACTTAGCTTGTTTAAGTTGAAATTATCGAGCACTTTATTTATGTCAATTTACCTCTTGTAGGCGAAATTATTACTAAGTCTTTAATGTTAAATTTCTCCTTAACTTTAGGCCACGCTTTAAATACTCCTCACCCTCAGCCATATACTTCTCAGCCAATTCAATTCTTAACTTAATGCTCTCTTTAGGGTCAATGCGGGACAAAGCTGAAAGTATTAACTCCTCGACGTCAATGCCTTTTTCCTCAGTCCTCTTTATTAACTCCTCCATAAGTTAAACTGAGTGTGGTCAACAATTTCATTTAATTGAAATTTATTCAAAATTACCTTAAAGCCTCCTCCTTTGGACACTTTAATTTTACAATAAAAATTTTAATTGAAATTAAAATTACCACTACCCACTTTATTAACTGAAAAATCTTGTGATGAATTGAAAATAAAATTATACTTTATATAATTTGTACTGGATTAACAAAATTGTTGTCTACACTCCGGTTATATCTCCAAATCTTTTTTAAAAGATTGGACAAGATTGTTGAAAAGTTTAAAAGAAAATATTCCTTAATAATTACGACCTCTGGCTTATCTTTTGCACTAAAGGAAGGGATAGATGTTAATAAGGCTTTGGATGAAGGAGTCAAGGTTTTGGTTTACTCTCATAAATTCCAACCTTTAGAAGGGTTAAGTGTTGAGGAAACTGAAGCAGTACTTTTGGCTAAAGACCTTAACTATTATTTAATAACTGCAGATGATAAGGTTAAGGAATTTGCTGAGAAAGAAGGAGTAAAAGTTATTGTTTTATAACCTCAATAAAAAACTTCATTTCTCCAATTCTTTAACTTCAATTCGTTTATTCTCGAGAAATGTTTAATATTAGATGTAACTAGTGTGCAACCATTAACTATACAAATAGATGCGATAAGTAAATCTTTTACTTCAATTTGCCTTCCTTCATTCGATAATTTAGTTCCAATTTCCGCAGCTTTCTTAGACGCGTTATAATCTAACGTTAAGATTTTAAGCGAGGAAAAGAAATCTTCTAGGCATTTCGTCTTACCTATCTTATATCCTCCAAAATAAACCTCAAAAACATTTATAGAAGTTGTAGCTAATTCTTCTTTACTCTTTTTTATATAATTTACTGCCTCGTCTCTTCCCTTCAAGAAGTCTATTATGATATCACTATCTAAACATTCCATTTGGACCACATTTCTTCTAATTCTTTCATTACATCGTCTATTTTGGCGTCTTTCCAAATTCCTGCAAATTTAAGTAACTTCTCCTTATTTCCACTAGATGTTAACCTAATTATTACATCTGAAAAACTTTCCCCTTCTTTCTTCTCCTTAAGAAGGGCTTCATATGCTTTGTTTGATATAGTTATAGTCTTTGCCATGTTTAAACTTATGTTTAAACTTATATTAAAAGCTTAATCTATATTAACTTGGCACTATTGGCTACTGCAATAGCTTAGAACTCGTTTTACGTACTCTTTGCAAGCATTTTTAAAAGTATTAGCGGGGGAAATGATGAAAATTCTTTTTCATTATACTATTTTAGGAGTACTCAGCACGTGGTATTTATCTATGTACTCCTCATAAACGTCCACGTCAGTATGGGAATCTCTTTTTATGCGTAAAAAATGAGATGAATGAAATTCAGAAAAATCTAATTTTTGCTAATTTTTTGTAGAAAAGCCTGTATAAGCGAGGGCGGACCTAACTATATGCCACAAACTAAAGGTGTTAAGCAAGCTAATAGGGACTTCGTCAAGTCCGCCCTCAAATACAATACTAGCTCAAATACTTTTCCCTTATGAACTTGAACAACTACTGAGAACCCTGAAGTGGAGGTGGGCTAAGCTCCTCATCGAGCTTTAAGCCCAAAACGGCCTCACCCAGTCAGATCTGTATTACACAGGTCTGACTAATATGTTTTATATAAGGGCTGAATCCTTTTTCACGTTAATAGAAATCTTTTTATATTTATTTATTATCAACTAATTTTGTGGAGAGACTACTGAGACCTAAGGAGGCTTGCCAACTACTCAGCATTTCATACTC
>Ga0081474_124379_pt1 | contig 10482 bp, 3 predicted proteins | sample OneHunmetagenome_2_FD_70978 | JGI IMG/M metagenome (GOLD analysis project Ga0081474, IMG submission 70978) | Ferrous microbial mat communities from One Hundred Spring Plain, Yellowstone National Park, USA v2 (version 2) | ecosystem: Environmental > Aquatic > Non-marine Saline and Alkaline >... | reverse complement strand
AAAAGAACATGAAAATATTTAACATAAAGATTTAAAAATTTTTTCATAAACTTTTTAAAGTTTCAGGAGTTTGTTCGAGAATTTTAAAATCCGAAAGACTACTGATGATCCATCATTAAAAATCTTAAAATTTTTACGCATGAATTTCAGGAGGATGACAAGAAAGAGACAGGTTTAAATTCTTGGCCGATATTTAAGTCTTGTCTTAAACTCAGAAGAGGATTGAAAGTTGTATAGTTAGTTTATTTAAAAAATTGTTTAGAAGAACTTAAACTCAGAAGAGGATTGAAAGTTCCACATCAAGTTCTTTTGGATGAAGGTATACACTTCTCTTAAACTCAGAAGAGGATTGAAAGATAAAATCAGGAGGAGCAATATAAGTTAAATCATGAACTCTTAAACTCAGAAGAGGATTGAAAGTGCTTGAAAATAAGAAAATACCTTTTTTTGTGGCTATGGCTTAAACTCAGAAGAGGATTGAAAGATGATGTATATCAATTCACTACCTACGGATTTACACTCTTAAACTCAGAAGAGGATTGAAAGTTCATAACAAGCGTGATGGTAGATACAGCATTGTTAAGCTTAAACTCAGAAGAGGATTGAAAGTTAATTTAAACTTTAACTTAAGCCTTCCAGTTTTTTCCTTAAACTCAGAAGAGGATTGAAAGTAGTTGTCTTAAGGAGTTAGCTCAGGAATTGAGTAAACTTAAACTCAGAAGAGGATTGAAAGATGCGTCTAAGTTTACGTAGCTATTGCCTACACTTGTATCTTAAACTCAGAAGAGGATTGAAAGGAAGTAATGATAATTCATCATACATGTCGGAAATTTCCTTAAACTCAGAAGAGGATTGAAAGCTGAATCTCCACAAGTATACTTGATTTCTTTCTTTGGTCCTTAAACTCAGAAGAGGATTGAAAGTGTCCTGTATGTGGAAGCCATGAGACAGCTGGATGGTTATGCTTAAACTCAGAAGAGGATTGAAAGAGCAACTTCAATAGCGATATCAGGTCTTTTAATCATGCTTACTTAAACTCAGAAGAGGATTGAAAGACGAAAGGATTGTGCCAATGAACAATCGAACCGAATACACTTAAACTCAGAAGAGGATTGAAAGTTGTTTAAACCTGTTATATCTATAGGCGTTGCTAGTATCTTAAACTCAGAAGAGGATTGAAAGTTGCAAAATCTTGAGGAATCATGCCTTTGTTCATAAGATCTTAAACTCAGAAGAGGATTGAAAGGAAATTATGTTTAAATTCACCAAATCTTGGTAGTAACTTAAACTCAGAAGAGGATTGAAAGATGTAATAAATGAGCAAGCTGTTAAAGATGCAAAGGCCTTAAACTCAGAAGAGGATTGAAAGTTTCATTACTTCCCAAGTTTCTTCAGTCGTTTTCTTAAGCTTAAACTCAGAAGAGGATTGAAAGTGAAGCTTGTTGCATAATTGCCTGTTCTTACTACTAAACTTAAACTCAGAAGAGGATTGAAAGTTATTCTATTGTGGTAGTGATGACTAAAGCCAATTACTTAAACTCAGAAGAGGATTGAAAGATATCAGATTGAACTATACTCCTGAATTCATTAAGCTTCTCTTAAACTCAGAAGAGGATTGAAAGACTGCAATAACTTTTAATGCTCCTTTATTTAGAAAGTAGTCTTAAACTCAGAAGAGGATTGAAAGAAAGACCTAAAGAATAATGTGTAGCAATTGCAAACCTTAAACTCAGAAGAGGATTGAAAGTTTTTTAAATGAACATTGTTTGGTTTTTTGGTCATGCGGACTTAAACTCAGAAGAGGATTGAAAGATTGAATCCGATTGTTACTTCAAAACCAAAAAGCTTTTGCCTTAAACTCAGAAGAGGATTGAAAGATTAGCCTTTTTAAAGTTTCTAGAGCTCCGAAATATTCTTAAACTCAGAAGAGGATTGAAAGCTTTCTATAATGTATACTTCATGTTCTTCTTCACTGAAACTTAAACTCAGAAGAGGATTGAAAGTTCAAATAGCCTTCCTCCCAATCGAGACAGAATCTACACACTTAAACTCAGAAGAGGATTGAAAGCATATTTCTTTGTAAACACTTTGTAAAATAAAAAAGCTATCTTAAACTCAGAAGAGGATTGAAAGTCTTGCATCCAACTCAATATAAGCTTCGTCTAAACACTTAAACTCAGAAGAGGATTGAAAGTAAGCTTAATGATTATAGCAACATACAAAAATACCAATTTCTTAAACTCAGAAGAGGATTGAAAGGCTTTTACGCTTATAACTTACCATATTTATACGAAACTTAAACTCAGAAGAGGATTGAAAGTTGCTTCCTCACTCTTTTGTCCTGCATCAATCATCCTTATCTTAAACTCAGAAGAGGATTGAAAGTTTGCAGATTGCATTAGAAGAGCTAAAGCAATATATTGCTCTTAAACTCAGAAGAGGATTGAAAGATTATACCGATTGCCATAATGTCATTTTTAAACAGTGTACTTAAACTCAGAAGAGGATTGAAAGATTATCTTTAACATCCAAAAAGAATTGTTTTAACCTTGCTTAAACTCAGAAGAGGATTGAAAGATAAATCCTCTTCTCCTTTTACTAAAGTATAAAGCAACTTAAACTCAGAAGAGGATTGAAAGAGTAATGTTACATTGCTAGATGATGATAAAAAGAAACTTAAACTCAGAAGAGGATTGAAAGCAGAGTATTTTAGGACAAATCCAAATCATTCAAGCTTTCTTAAACTCAGAAGAGGATTGAAAGACCTGCTCCTGTTTGTTGTTGTTGTTTTGCATATGCTTTACTTAAACTCAGAAGAGGATTGAAAGACTCTTCAATATCGTTGCATTCAATGTCCTTATATATACCTTAAACTCAGAAGAGGATTGAAAGTAAGACAAGCAGCAGATATTACGGTAGATGCACAAGCTTAAACTCAGAAGAGGATTGAAAGAGAAGAAGACATTGAGAAAATTATTTACAGTGATTTAGCTTAAACTCAGAAGAGGATTGAAAGTTAGGATTCAAATCAACGCATAAATAACCTTTACACTTAAACTCAGAAGAGGATTGAAAGATCACAATCACTTATACAACACTGTATTTTTTTAGTAAACTTAAACTCAGAAGAGGATTGAAAGGCGAAATAGGATTTACAATATACAGAGATTACATAGTCTTAAACTCAGAAGAGGATTGAAAGAAGATTCTACTAGCAACATAACCGATTAGTGGAGGCACTTAAACTCAGAAGAGGATTGAAAGTGTATTTGAACTACTGTATTTGTTGAAGGATTACCTTAAACTCAGAAGAGGATTGAAAGTGCAAATGTTATGTATCTTAGCTGATTAATTGTTACTTAAACTCAGAAGAGGATTGAAAGATCACATAAACAGTATGAGCTACTGTATCATTATTTTTTCTTAAACTCAGAAGAGGATTGAAAGAAACATTAACCGTTAAACCTTTATAATCTCCACTATCTAACCTTAAACTCAGAAGAGGATTGAAAGCACAAGGTCTTTGAATATTCTAAAAAGCTCAGAGACCCTTAAACTCAGAAGAGGATTGAAAGACTAGTTCAACTACGGCTACATTCTCTCACACATATAATCTTAAACTCAGAAGAGGATTGAAAGTTGGTAGAATCTCACTTCGATTTTAGGATCCCATTGTGATTCTTAAACTCAGAAGAGGATTGAAAGGCTTATAGAATGCCCTTGTAGTCTTAGACATTTTATCTACCTTAAACTCAGAAGAGGATTGAAAGAGATATTGTTCCTATGGCAGATTGGGCTTCAAGGAAATGTCTTAAACTCAGAAGAGGATTGAAAGATTTGCTCCTGATTCAATGCTCCTATAATTCCTTCACTCCCTTAAACTCAGAAGAGGATTGAAAGCTTGAAGTGCAAGTAAAATACTTAACTGAAGAAGTGCTTAAACTCAGAAGAGGATTGAAAGTTGACTTGTTGGGCTTGCAACTAAGTATATATCGTCAACTTAAACTCAGAAGAGGATTGAAAGTAGTTCCTGCTGAAGAACCTAGGCCATCTCAACCTCACTTAAACTCAGAAGAGGATTGAAAGTTTTAATTGCAAAATAAGTCGTAAACTAATAAAGTATGACTTAAACTCAGAAGAGGATTGAAAGTGCATATTGCCTAAATTGTTTAGGAATGAGAGGCTCGAATCTTAAACTCAGAAGAGGATTGAAAGTTTCCTCCGACCCCTAACTGCGTGATATGATAATATGCCCTTAAACTCAGAAGAGGATTGAAAGGGTAATGTATATTCTTCTAAAAAATACAAAGGATACTTAAACTCAGAAGAGGATTGAAAGGGTAATGTATATTCTTCTAAAAAATACAAAGGATACTTAAACTCAGAAGAGGATTGAAAGGAACATTTTTCTGAAAATTACTAAAATATGAACATGTGGCTTAAACTCAGAAGAGGATTGAAAGAAGAATTTTTGTAGTTTTTCAAAGTATTCCTGTTCTCCTTAAACTCAGAAGAGGATTGAAAGTTCTTCAAGCAGTTTTAATAGCACTATCGCATGATTTAACTTAAACTCAGAAGAGGATTGAAAGGTTATTACAGGCTCTTCTTCTTCCTCTTCCTCAGCTACTCTTAAACTCAGAAGAGGATTGAAAGATACTTAAGAGAATTAACATACGATAAACCTGATATGACCTTAAACTCAGAAGAGGATTGAAAGTATTGTACCTCATTTTCTTTAATTTCTATCTCTAGCCTTAAACTCAGAAGAGGATTGAAAGATTTGAGACTGTTTAAATATACAAAAACAGTATAACTCGCTTAAACTCAGAAGAGGATTGAAAGATGTGTAGCCAATTTCCCCAATTCTCATATCGCTTTTCTTAAACTCAGAAGAGGATTGAAAGTAAGGTTATTGAAATATTCTTCTTGTATTTGTAATCTTGTCTTAAACTCAGAAGAGGATTGAAAGATGTGTAGCACATACATGTCATAGTTGTTACCAGTGTGTCTTAAACTCAGAAGAGGATTGAAAGTGGGAATATTCTAGCTACTGCCAACATATGCCATCGTCTCTTAAACTCAGAAGAGGATTGAAAGAGCACTAATGCATTCCCCTCAAATTTCTCAATTCTTTTGCTTAAACTCAGAAGAGGATTGAAAGTAATCTCTACATATGCTCTGAATATTCTGTATGCATATTCTTAAACTCAGAAGAGGATTGAAAGTTAGTGTTGTGCGGTAATAAATATACCACCTACTTGTAACTTAAACTCAGAAGAGGATTGAAAGTTCATCTGGTATCTTCCCCACTTACTAACTAAACTCTTAAACTCAGAAGAGGATTGAAAGATTACTTGTCTTTTTGCATCGTATACTATGTCTACTTCCTTAAACTCAGAAGAGGATTGAAAGATTTCTAATATCACCTTCGTATCCATCAGCTTCACATCCACCCTTAAACTCAGAAGAGGATTGAAAGATGGTTGAGGATTATGTGTTAAATCATTCTGAAGTGCAGCTTAAACTCAGAAGAGGATTGAAAGTTTATATTCACCCTCACCCTCATCTGAACTTATTATTCCACTTAAACTCAGAAGAGGATTGAAAGAGTAGTTGTCGCAACTATACTCACTCCATCTCAAGTCATAACTTAAACTCAGAAGAGGATTGAAAGAAGTTTAGTCTTTCACTAAGTTTTTCGATATCCTCTCTTAAACTCAGAAGAGGATTGAAAGTTCTTTCCCTGTTTCTCCCTCTATTAACCCTGCCTGACTTAAACTCAGAAGAGGATTGAAAGTAAAATACACTATAAAGTCTGGTTACCTATTTTGTATTGCTTAAACTCAGAAGAGGATTGAAAGTTTATCTTTTGCATTTTCTCACGCTTTAAATGATTTAACTTAAACTCAGAAGAGGATTGAAAGCTAAAGAAATAGAGGTACTCCTATGATGGCTAATACAGGCTTAAACTCAGAAGAGGATTGAAAGTAGTGTAGGGCCTAGTACTGTTACTGATAGCTTACCCTTAAACTCAGAAGAGGATTGAAAGTAAGATTCTGAATCATATTGCTAAAAGAAATGGTTGCCTTAAACTCAGAAGAGGATTGAAAGATTTCCAATGATTATATTTTCATTTGCTTGAGAAGCAGCTTAAACTCAGAAGAGGATTGAAAGATTTCACTCATGATTTCTTCATCTCTTTGTTTAAAACTTAAACTCAGAAGAGGATTGAAAGGTTAATGCTTGGCTTATGCTAGGTGCTGGTGAAGACATATCCTTAAACTCAGAAGAGGATTGAAAGAATTTGTAATTACCACGTTTCGATGCTAAAAAAAGATGCTTAAACTCAGAAGAGGATTGAAAGAGTAGATGACCGAAAGTGAAAAAATTATATTTGGTTCTTAAACTCAGAAGAGGATTGAAAGTATCATTCTTACTAAATGAATTTGACCTGATTTTACGCAGCTTAAACTCAGAAGAGGATTGAAAGGTTATAATTTTCTAGTAGATGACCGAAAGTGTTAATATACTTAAACTCAGAAGAGGATTGAAAGATAAGAAAAGAAAGATGTCTCAAGTGTTCCGCTAAGTCTTAAACTCAGAAGAGGATTGAAAGTTTGCATATCGCTCAGATGAAAAATATAAGCCATGCTTCCCTTAAACTCAGAAGAGGATTGAAAGTGCATGATAGGCTACTGTATCATGCTCACCACCATGCCTTAAACTCAGAAGAGGATTGAAAGACGAGCTTACTTGAAGTTACGCCATAGTCTTCCTTCTTACTTAAACTCAGAAGAGGATTGAAAGGGCTGTAACTGATACGGATAGACAATATAATTTATCTTAAACTCAGAAGAGGATTGAAAGTGATTTTCTCAAGTTAACGGTTGGTTTTTCCCACAATCACGCTTAAACTCAGAAGAGGATTGAAAGGGTATGTAATCCGCTAAGAAAACAGAAAAGATATCTGGCACTTAAACTCAGAAGAGGATTGAAAGTTAAGTTCAACTTCTTCGTTTTGGATTTCTTCGGTTGCTTAAACTCAGAAGAGGATTGAAAGAAGCAGGCCAGTGAGGCAATGATTTATAATGCTTTTCTTAACTTAAACTCAGAAGAGGATTGAAAGTGATCTCACCTGCGCGTATAGACGTAATATTCTGTCTTAAACTCAGAAGAGGATTGAAAGACACCGCTAGGGGCCTGAGCTTTAGGCTTAAAAATCCTTAAACTCAGAAGAGGATTGAAAGGTTTTTTTCTTCTCTTCTTCGCTTAGTTTACTAGCTACCTTAAACTCAGAAGAGGATTGAAAGATCTTTACCGTATTGTTTCTTCCATCTATTACGTCTTAAACTCAGAAGAGGATTGAAAGATGATATTCTCCATGCTTATCAACACCCCACCACTTTGGCTTAAACTCAGAAGAGGATTGAAAGCATGGAAAGCAAAAAGATATATTTGTTAAATACATCTTAAACTCAGAAGAGGATTGAAAGGCTTTTTGGATAAGATCTTCGAAAGAATCATATGATACTTAAACTCAGAAGAGGATTGAAAGTTTATTTTGGGCCTTTAGGAGCAGTAAATTTACAGCTCTCTTAAACTCAGAAGAGGATTGAAAGTATTCAAGGAGCATCATGTTTTTCTTTTATCTTGCTCTTAAACTCAGAAGAGGATTGAAAGTAGGTCGTAAAATATTTCAAGATAAACGTGGGCAGCTTAAACTCAGAAGAGGATTGAAAGTGAGCTGAGGGTCAAGTAGGCAACGCAAGCCTATGACTTAAACTCAGAAGAGGATTGAAAGGGGACGCAGCGAATATTGGGTTTATTTTGTGATTAACCTTAAACTCAGAAGAGGATTGAAAGTTTTCCGCTTTTGCAATATCAACAACGAATGAATTTATACTTAAACTCAGAAGAGGATTGAAAGATAACATCATCCTTTGCTATTGCTAAACAATCAATACACTTAAACTCAGAAGAGGATTGAAAGCGTATTCCGACTTTGTGCAAATATATAGATCTTGCTCTTAAACTCAGAAGAGGATTGAAAGCAAATTATAAAATTTATGCTAGTGGTGATTATGATCTTAAACTCAGAAGAGGATTGAAAGTTGGGAAGTATATAGATTATGATAAAGCTGAGAAGCTTGCCTTAAACTCAGAAGAGGATTGAAAGCACCATTCATCGCTGACATAATAAATGCCACAATCCATCTTAAACTCAGAAGAGGATTGAAAGCATATAATCACATTCCTTAGTATCCATCCATCATCTATCTTAAACTCAGAAGAGGATTGAAAGTGTGGTTCTTTTAGTAATGTCATTTTGTCTAAAAAATTACTTAAACTCAGAAGAGGATTGAAAGTTGCTCATGCTTTAGCCAAAGTTTGCAAATTGGTGTTATCTTAAACTCAGAAGAGGATTGAAAGCTTACCAATTGCTTAACTATACTTTCATAATTACTGGCTCTTAAACTCAGAAGAGGATTGAAAGAGAGTATTTAGCACGCATGTTTAAAACAACTGAGGCCCTTAAACTCAGAAGAGGATTGAAAGACTAGCAGATTATACATCCAACTTGTTAACGGTTATTCTTAAACTCAGAAGAGGATTGAAAGTACTGCTTTAAAAATTGTTAAGGAAAGCGGTAGTATATCTTAAACTCAGAAGAGGATTGAAAGTTTCCACGTTTGCTAGCTAGAAAAAGATGCTTATTTCCCCTTAAACTCAGAAGAGAATTGAAAGATGCTATCTATCTTGTCCAAAAATTTGTCATAGTCCATAGCTTAAACTCAGAAGAGGATTGAAAATGGATTTGTTTTTCAAGCTCATCTGCGATGCTTACTTGCTTAAACTCAGAAGAGGATTGAAAGGAAATACTTGTGTCTATCCAAATAAGAATATCCATTTGTCTAAAACTCATAAGAGTGCGATAGTAAATTTGCATTTAAAAAATGCAGAAGGTTTAAATCATAAAAAAGTCCATTTAATTTTTTATAATATTATATCCTTTATAATCTTAACATCTTCATCCTTCAGCTCCAAAACTTTACCATAGCAATATGCAAGATATATCTTTCCATACTCTTTAGTAACATAAACGAACTGTTTTTGCAATCCAGCATGTGCAATCATTATCCTTTTATCTACTTTCTCGACTTCCTTTAATTCTTCTTTGAACAGTTCCTTAAGTGTTCCTTTATAACAATCTATATTATTAAGTTTTTCTTTCATTTTACTTATTTCATACTTTATTAAATATTCATACGAAGGTATAACGAGCTTATATAAACTAGCCAAATTCTCAATGGTATCAAGCTCAAAGCCCTTGCCTTCATATTGCTTTGCTATTTCTTTAACATAATTAACGATTTCATTAGCAAGAATTAGCAGAAAAGTTTTTCCTGGGTCTATATGAATCTCGGAAGAAAAAATATTATTCTTATATTTAACAGAGTCTAAGAATATGGTTATTAAATTATTTAGTACTCCTTCCAAATTTAAATTAAATGAATTACATAAATAAGATAATGCCAAAGGATAAGGATATTCCAAGCTTTCCAATAAGCTTTCAACCTCCCCTTTTACAGTATTAATTTCATCGATGATTTTAGCAACTTCTTTAATATCTTTACCTCTTCTAATAAGGGATTGCTTAGATGCCAAAAATTCTATCAAATTATCAGCTAAAGTTTGTATCTTTCTCTCCGAAGTTAAGTTTATATTTAGCTCTTCACCCTCCTTAAACGGATCAGAATTGTATGCTTCAAATCTAATTTGGCTAACGTTATTTCTCAGAGCTCGAATAAGCATTATTTGTGCAATTTGCAAAGTTGCGATATAACAAACTGCAGGTAAATAATTAATTCCGTGCGTTAAGTCGACAATTATTCTGTCATAAAAGTCATTTTTCACTTTGTTATAAAGCTGAATAAGAAGTAGAGAAGAAATTGTAGCAGGCTCAAATTTAAACAAGTAATTTTTTCCAGGTTTGCCTAGTGCAGGTAATATTATGAAGTCTTTTTTTATATTTTTATATTCTTGATAAATCTTTTCAGTAAACTCTTTAAGAGCCACTTCTGAACTGTCATGAAACTCTTTATAGCTACTTACAGGACTTACATTACTTAAAATTTCCTTAATAATTTTCATGCATTTGCTTTCTTCCTTTATTTCTTTTATTTCAGGATCAATAATACTTGATAAACCTACAATAATTACATGGTCAGCATGATGAGTTAAAAAAGAAACACAATTATCAATTTGTCTATCTTTAAGTTTATACCTAACTTCTTTATAACGCGTAGGATCCCCTATCGGGGCTATTAAAAGAGTTTTCTTCATGAATTCTTTATTTCCAATATCTTCCTTAACCATGTACTTGTTCTAATCATGAAATCAGAGGTTCTTTCTAGTATTCTATTATTCAATAAATAATTGAAGTAATCATACTCTTTATTAAATTTCTTCTTTAGAATATCT
>Ga0081474_122606_pt1 | contig 10513 bp, 24 predicted proteins | sample OneHunmetagenome_2_FD_70978 | JGI IMG/M metagenome (GOLD analysis project Ga0081474, IMG submission 70978) | Ferrous microbial mat communities from One Hundred Spring Plain, Yellowstone National Park, USA v2 (version 2) | ecosystem: Environmental > Aquatic > Non-marine Saline and Alkaline >... | reverse complement strand
TAATTTAGAGTCAGGTTTGAAATAGGTTTTTTTACGCGATTTCACCGTTCCAAAACAATTTATCTCTGCAACGTTGAAAGAAATTGGAGAGACAGAATTTGCACGTTCTCTATAGAGAGAGTTAATGGAGAGAGATAGAGAGATAGAGATGTAAAAAAGTAGAGAAAACTTTATAAAGGGGGAGATACATATGTAAAATTGGTGAAAAGATGAAAAACTTAACTGATGAACAAATCAGTGAATTAATAAAGAAGGCGATTGATGAAGGCAAAGATGAGTCCAAATATTTTTTGATAGTTAAGGAGTACAGAGGAAGAGATGGGTATATAAAGATTAGACAAGTTTATGGTGAATATGAATTGATATTAATGAGTACTAATGACATTAATGATGAAACTAGAGAATTTGAATATGCGATTATTCCAAAAAGCGATACAATAATAGTGTTGATTGAAGAAAGAATTAAATATAATTCACAAAGTCAAAAACAACAAATAGTATACGTTTTTAGTTACCCTGTTGGCTGGAAAAGCATGCAAATAATGTAAGTTAATTGTTTTTTTTATTTTTATTTTTATTATCTTCTATTTTATATTTTCTATTTTTCTAGTTTTATAATTTTATTTTTTAGCTTTTTAGTTTTATTCTCATTATTTTCTATTTCTATGTTTAATTTTTTTCAGTTTTCAAATCAAATTTCAAAGTTAACAGAAATTGTAAGTTAAGAGGTTTAACGTTAAAAGTTTCGAAAAATCAAAAGATAAAAAGAGAGAGAAAAGTTTAAATATAAGTTTTTACATATGTTATATTGGTGATAAAAAGATGAAAGTCGTACAAGTCGGAAATTCAAGATATTATATAAGTTCAAGAGATGATGAAGTTTCGTTAGTTCATCAATTAATAAAACAAGGTTATTCAATTCAACAAATAGCTCAATTTTTAGGAATTAGTGAGAAAAAAGTCAAGAAGTATATGTCTGATTGTTGGTAAAGTTATTCTTTTTTTAATTTTCAATTTTTTCTTTTATTTTTATATTTTTGTTGTCTTTATTATCTATTTTTATCAATAATTTTTTTCAAATTTCAAATAATAATTCTGCCATTTTAAGAAATTTTGAAACTGAAAGCCAAAGATGTTTTTATATTTGTCATATCTAGTTAGTTGTTTTTTGGAGGAAAGAAAATGAGTGAAAATAAAGTTCAAATATATGATGAAGATATAAAAAATACTTTTGAAAAATTAAGAAAGATTACAGATGATCATTTAATTAATGCTATAATTTTTGTTTCTGATTATGAAACAAAATATATTACTAGTTTTCCTGATAGTAATGGATATAAATGTCTTCTTGTTTTAAATAATAAAGCATATTATTTTTACGATTATTCAATTATCAAAAATGTTTTAAAATTAAGATATTTTAAAGAATACGATGTTTCGGAAGATATTATTAACATTTTGAAAAAATTACCAGAATCAAATATTGATTATGCTGAGCCGATATTTTTCAAATTATATTATATTTTGAAAAAACATTATCCAATTGATTTAATTAAAGAGTAATGTCGATTTTATCTTTCTTTTTTATTTTTCGATTTTTTCATTTTTTACGTAACATTTTTCTGCTTCTTATTTTGATGTTTTGCAAAAATAAAGTTAATTTTTTTCTTTTTTAGTTTTAACTTTCTATTTTCTATTTTTTTGTTTTATTTTTTTCAAGTTTGTCATACTATTTCTAATTTGAAGGAATTTAGATAACGTAAAATGAAAACGTAAAAGTTTGAAGAAAACTTTAAATATAAGTTTTTGCATATTAGATATTAGTGATAAAATGAGTCAGACAGAAAAGAAAAAAATTCGAATCGGGAGAAAAGAAAAAGCAGTATTGAATTTTTTGAGTCAGTTTCCAAATGGAATATGGAAGGATGAAGTTATTCGGCATTTTTCGTGGGCTAGTAAGTACGATGGAGTTGTCAATAAGAGGTTACAGAATTTAGAGAAAAAAGGGCTGATAGAAATTCGTTATGAACTTAATCCGGAAAGCGGTCGTTCAAAGCAAAGAGTTTACTTAAAACAATAATTTTTTTCTTTAAGCTTTTTCTTTTTTTTAATTCTATTTTAATTCTCTAATTAAATTTTCTATCTCATAAATAATATCTTCTATTTCTTCAATTTTTTCTTTTTCAAAATTATGTTCTTCATAGTTTTCAATAAGTTTCATAATTTCTTCTAATTTTTCTTTTGCATTTTGTAATTCTTTTATTGCATCTTCAAGATCTGTTATTATTTCATCATAATCTATCATTTCTTATCACTCTTTTATAATTTTTGAAACTTTTCCAATTGTTACATTTATTGTATTGCCAAAAGTTGAAAACCAAATTTCAAAATTTAATAGTTTATTGTTAATTTCTAAATAGCCAGCGATTTTATTTTTATTTTTTGTATAAAATATTATTCTTGGTTTTTGGTTAAAAATGAAAGCTTTATTTAATATGTCTAGAATATCTTCTTCTTTCATATTTTCAACTTTGTTTTTTATTTTTTCCATTTGTTCTAAAAATTTTTCACTCATATCTCATCAAATAATCATATAAATTATGACATATAAAAAGATTTTTATATTTTCAGAATAAAGAGCCAAAGCATTTTCCTTTGAATTCACAATTTTTACATAAATAATTATTTGCACCAGGTATAGTTTTATAATCTTGTAATTTTATAAATTCTTTAAATTTCTTAATCCATTCAATTGCTTTTTTCATATATTCATCTAATACTTTTTTATCTATTAGAAATTGTTTAACTTCTTTGTTTAATCTATTCAAATATATAATATAGATATTATCAATTTTATAGTTTTGTTGTTGTAATAAATAATAGTAAATTGAGACTTGATAGAGATGATACTCCTTTATATTAAAGTAATTGCTTGTGATGGTTTTAAGTTCTATAAGATCATTATTGCAAATTAAATCAATTCTGCCAGAAATTTTTATATTTTCAATTTCGCCTTTCACTTCAATTTCTGCTTTACAATTTAGTTTTTCTTGAAAATAATGTTCTACTTTTTCATGATATTGTTCTCCTAGGTCTAAAGTAATTTCATTTACGGCTTTCTCAAATTCAAATTTTCTACTAAAATAGCTTTTTCTAAAGCAAATTCCAATTTCGCTAGGAAATATTGTATCTTCTGGATATTTCATTTTGAAGCTTTGTTTTACAAATTCTTCATAATTTGTCATTTTCAACCACCTAAATTGCTAAATCTCATTAAATTTATTATTCTATTACAAATTTCTTCATTTTGTACTTTTCCAATTTGTAGATCTATATCTAGAGCTTGTAATAAAATTTGAATATCGATACTTTGCTCTTGTCTCCTAGATTCTAAATTTTCGCAATTTACATAATTATTAATGCTATTTATCTTCTGTTGAATTAATTCAATTAATGCTTTTAAAATTGAAGGATATAATACTCTTGCATTTATAATTTTATCATAAGTTTTCTTAATTGCTAATTGAATAATATGAATTCTATCTAAAATTGCAGATGTAAATATTTCATAATTTTGTAGATAATCTTCTATATCTGGATTTACTAATTTATTAATTGTATAAGAATATGGATTTCCAGCGTAAATAATTGGAATACATTTTTGAATAGTTGCAGATTTTGATTCTGTTCCAGCACCGCGAGTCCAAATACAATTTTCAATTCCAGTTGACAGAGTTGAATTTATAGTATTTAGTTCTTTTGTTGAAAAACCATCTTTCCAATTTTGAATTTCATCAAATATCAATCCATTTGATAAAAATACAGCTCCATACATATTATTTCTAGCATCATATACTAAATTGGCATAAGTTGGAGCTTCTGTATAATATCTAAAATTGAAAACTTCTTGTAAAATCATAAAAGTTGTAGTTTTACCAGTTCCTCTATTAGAAATTTCAATATAATTAATTTGGCGTTTTGTAATTGGGGATTTGAAAAGTGGAAATAATCTCGGCAAGAAGAGGAAAATATCATTTATTTCCATTCTAGTCGGGTCATATCCAAAACTTTGCAATAAAAGTGCATAAGTTGAATATTCTGAACTTGCTAATTCAAATAATTCTTTTGCAATTTCATAATTGTTAGGTGGCTCAATTGAATAAATATCGCTAATGTACCAGCCATTTATACCTTTTCTAATTTTTACAAACATATAGCTAGTTATCAAATTATAGAAATCTTCAGGATTATCAGCTATAAAATGTGGATCGAAATTTGCAATAAAACCATTTTGAAATTTTGCTATTATTTCATCATCTTTAACTTTAAAATTAACAATTTTTGAAATAAATTTTACTTCATTATTATATAATAAATAAGACTGAAAATATTGTTGATCAATTCCGCGTTTGTAAGCTTTTAAAATTTCAATTTTTTTTGAGTCTTCTATTTGTTTTCCAGAGAGAATTATATTTAAAACTCTTTCTGTATCTCTTGGATTATAAAAAAAAGAATGAGATTTTATCTTTTCAAGAAGGTGATTTGAACTACTCATGAAAAAAAATTTATCTTATGACGTTTTAAAATTCATCTTCTACGTTTTTCTTTTCTCTTTTTTTCTCTTTTTTTTGCTCTTTTTGGCTTTCTGTATCTTCTTCTAATTCTAATTCTTCTTCTCTTACATTATTATTATTCCTTGGCGTAAATTTTACATATTCATTTAGTAAATCAGCATATTTATTTAAGAATTCTGCAATTAATCTTAAATCTTCACTGTCATTTGCAGTTATTCCTAACTGTTTTCTGAAATTATTTTGACTATGAATGGTCATAGAATATCTTATTTTGCCATCTTGAGGGACTGCATTTAGTTGAACCACTAGTCTTTTTAGACCTTTGATTTTTAAAATTCTTGAAGCTATTTTATTATTTTCTTTAGCTTGTTTACCTAATTCATCTATTATTTCTTTAAGGGAAGCCATATTTTTCGCCTAATTAAAAGTTTGAAATATGACAAATTTAAATATTTATAAAAGTACAAGCTATGATATCTAGAAGTTAAAAAAAAGATGAAAAAAATATTTAAATTAACTTAAAGAATATAGATCTTATTAATTTAGATATTTTCATGTTGTATTTATTTGCTAATTCTTCAAGTTTGTGATAATATAATTCATCGACAGTAAAAAAAACACGCTCATCATAAATTTCGTTACTTTCAATTTCTTTGAATTCTTTTTCTTCATTTAGAATTCTGTCAATCTCTTGTTTTATTGTCTCTCTTTTCTCATAAAAAAGATTTTTATACCTTGCAGGTATTCTTAATTCGATATACTTATTTCTTTGCTTTTTCATAATTTTAGATATTTCAGAATACTATAAAAAGATGACATATACATTTAAATGTCAGATTTTCAATTGCATATGTGAACGGTAAAAAAGTTTTTAGCTATCATTTTCTTTATAGTTATACTTATTTTGTTACAATTTCTACGAATTATCGATATAATTCTGTGATTCCAATCTATAAAAAATTTCGGCAATATGTGTATAATCATGACTCATCAGCTCATATTTTTTCAGTTAAAGAATATACAACAAAATTTCATGGTCTACATTATCATGTTCTTATTTTTACGAATAAACGTTTAGATTATTCTAGAGTTCATGAAAAAATGCCTCCACATTCAGATATCAGAATTGAATTAGTTCCAAAAACAAAAAAAGATATAAAAAAAGTTTTAACTTATATGTTAAAAAATCAAAAATAAATTATTTACTTTGTGTTTGCGATTGAGAACTTTGCTTTTTCTGTGCCAATGCATTTACATCTGAAAGAGTATCCATATTCAAGAGTGCATTAACGCCAAGTGTAGTGGTATCCTTTATTGATTCAATCGCTGAAATTGTAGATTTTGTCATTTGATCTACTGCAATTTGGAATGATTGATTTGCTTGCTTTTGATTGTAGAGATATACTATTTCTCCAACAACATATGAGCCTATCAATACGCCCATTAGTACTAAAAAACCTTCTAATGCATCTGCACTTAGTGTCATTTCAATTTTATTATATGCAAATTACTTAGTAATAAAGTTTATGCAAAAAATCGAAATATATAAATATGTCATAATGTATGTTTATAAACTGAGGAAAAATGATGGAGAAAACTAAAAGAGAAAGAGTAGTTTTCGGAATTAATATAGATAAAGAGTTAAAGAGGAAATTGAAAGTTTATTGTGCAAATAATAATATCACGCTAACAGAAGCAATTGAAGAAGCTTTAGAAGAATATCTTCAGAAAAGGGGAATTAAATGAGAGTAATAACAGTAAAAATTGATGAAGATCTTTTGCAAAAACTTGATAAATATGCTATAAATCATAAGTTAAACAGATCTGAAGTTGTTAGATTAGCAATTAGAGAATTTTTAAGTAATCATACTAATTATAAACAAGATATAGAGAATCAAGAAAAATTTAATGTAAAGGTCATGTACAAAAGTTGATAAAAATAAAAGAGAAAATTAAGCAAAAAATATTTTTTTATTTTTCATTTTTTTACAAATATATTTCTAGTCATTTCTTTCTTTTTAATCTTTCAATTTCTGCTTTAAGTTCATCAATTTCATCATAAATATCTGCAAAGATATCATAAATTGCTACATATATAATTGCAAAAATTCCAGATGCAAAAAATGTTGATATTATAACTATTGGCATATTTTTTACAAGAATTCCTAATGACATGACTATTAAAGCTAAAGACATTAAAGCTAAAAAAATTAAGAAAACTATTATTTCACGAAATTCTCTTTCCATTTTTTCTCATCTTTATTTTTCGTTATCTGACATATATATTTCTTGTCTTCTTTCTCTTTTTAATCTTTCAATTTCTAGTTCAAGTTTATTAATTCTTGTATCTAAATCATCTATCAAATCTATTATCCATGTGAAAATTATTGCTAATAAAATTGATGTAATTGCGGAATATAAAACTATATTTTGTAGATTTTTAGATAAAATTCCTTCAGAAAATATTAAAAGTATATTAAGTATTACAATTGAAAGCATTATAGAAATATATAACCTAAAAGCTAATTTGCCCATACTTTATCATTCTTATTTTTCGTTTTCTGACAAATTTATACTCTTACTAACTTCGTCACAAAAGACAACAATATTAAACATATTTCTATTATATCTCCAATTTATTTTTATTAATTCTGGACGTCTAAAAGTTTTAATTATATAATTTACAATTCCTAGACCTCTTTTTTCATAAAATTTTATTGTTACATTCATTATAATTTTTATAGTTACTAAGTTCTCATCTTCTAAAACTAGAAAATCATAAACATTGTCAGGATAACGACTTTTCAACCATTTAAAAATTTGAACTGTATATTTTCTACACTCATATTTTGCAAAATCACTCATATTTCAATCTTTACAATGTGACAATTTAAAAATTTTGTATTACTTTAGATATAATGTATTACATATCGTTTAATTCTCAGAATTATCCCAATTTTTTAGTTCATAAATTGTCAAGATTGATTCATCACGTAAAGAAAAAGCAATATACATTATATTATTTATATAACTTTTGTCTTGAATTTTACGCCAATTTCATCAACTAATATACATTATATAGTATATAAGACGTGAAAATTTATATTGTAGAAATTAAAATTTTTAATTGACCAAAAATGGCGAAAGGAAGAACACCAAGATCCTATAGCCAAAGATACGCAAAATGGCAAGCTAAATTTGCATCATTTTCAAATCCTACCGTAGCATCTACTATATTATCAAATGTATCTCCAGTTGCACAACAAAATTTCCAAACTCACGTTCCTAAATTTACATCTGTGAATGAACAAGTATCTGCAGTATTATCAGAATATGGAATAACTGGTCCTAATAGGGCAGTTTATCAAGGTTTCGGTCTCAAAGTTGCTAGAGCTTTAAACAGATTGGGAGGCGGACCAGCACTTGTTAATATGATTAACGGATTGAAGGCATATTATATTTCAGCGTTTAATGCAAACCCCACAGTATTAGATGCAGTCACCAACATTATAACTGGAAGCCCAACTGGATATGTAAGCTAAAAAATTATAGAATATCTTTTAAGCTATTTTATTTTTTTATTTTTTCTTTTTCAGAACTTTAGTTCAAATTTAAAATTTTTAAAAAAATACTTTTAACTTTTTAACTTGAAATTAATCATTATCATCAATTTCTGTTTCTATATACTCATAATTTGTTTTACTTATTCTTTTGCAATCACTAATTTTTACATTAGGATGATGTTTTTTCAAGTGTGTAATCATAGCTTTTCTAGTTTTAGTTATTCTTTTACAAACTGGACACTCAAATAAAAAGATACCCATGATATTTTTTAGTGTCATGACAAATAAAAAATTCACATGAAAACCGTAATTTTAACTATGAATTACTCATCTATAAGAAATGTATCGGAAGATATTGCACAAGTTCTAAGAAAAAATGGAGAAATTGTAACAATTTCTACAAATCCATATTTAATTCCACAATCTGATAAATTAATAATTTTTATGCCGTTTCATCCCCCATCTCTAAATCCATATTTGTATGCATTTCATGAATTTCGCGGAATTAAGTATTTTTATACAACTTGTGACGGTCAGCCTAATTTAAATATTATAAATCAATATCTATTAGAAAATATAATATTTATACCAAATTCAAAGTTTACAGCTCAAAATTTGCAAGAGGTCGGTTTAAATGTTGAATTGCCAGTTTTCCATGGTATAAATTTTGAAATTGTAGAAAAAGCTGAACAATTAGCTATTCAATTGAAACAAAAAATAGATAAAGATTTTCCAGATACAATAAAATTTGGAATAGTTTCAGGTCTAACTAAAAGAAAGAATATGGATCTTATGATAAGAGTTTTTCAGGAGATAAATACTAAAATTCCAGAATTAGCCAAAAAAGTGCATTTCTTTGTGATTTCTCATAAAGCATTTAAAGATTTTGAAGTTCCCGAAAATGTGCATTTTGTTAGCGAATTTGGGTATAATCCGAGAGAATACATTTTTGCATTCTATAAAGTTATGGATTTTGTAATAGTTCCTTCAGGAACGGAAGGTTTCGGAATGCCGGTTCTAGAAAGCATGGCCATGGGAACTCCAGTCATTCATCAACTAATGCCGCCATTTGATGAATTTACTAGATGGCAATGGAATTTACTAATTAAATCTTCAGAGATTGAGGAATATTATGATAAAACTCATGGACAAAAATGGAAAATTCACAAATTTGACATTCATGACATGGTAAATGCAATATTGATAGCTTCAGAATTAAAAGATAGAGATGAAAGAAGTAGAAATCTAAAAGAATTAGCTAAGAGATATAATATAGAAAATTTATATGTCAGATTTTTAGAATGACTTCAAGAGCTGATTAATCGAAAAATTTATATGCTTTATATGATATATGATTATAGTGAGAACATGGAGAAAATAATAATTGAGTGTAAGGATTTAACAAGCTTTCACGTTAAAAAAGAAGATGGAGAATTAATGAAACGTATAATACAAATGTGTCAAAGTTACAATCTAGAAATTAAGGTGTATTAAAAAATGCCAAAATTCTATTATTGCTATTTATGTAAAATTTCAATATCTGGCAAAAAAGAGTTTAAGAAACATGCACAGATACATTTTCATAATGAAAGATGTCCATATTGCAATATGAAAACTAAAAATTTATCAATACATTTAGCATATTATCATCTAGGATATAGAAGAAAAGCAATTTTATTAAGAGATTTAGCAATTTTGTGCAAAGAAGCAAATAGTACAAATATTCTTCATGATAAAGATTTAAAAATTGATAATTACATCAAATTCAATATACAAAGAATGATGAAAAAGTTATAATTCTTTTTTCTTTTTTTATCTTTTTTCTGAGTTTTGATTTAGTAAAACAGATATATCTTTGTTTATTTCTTCAGATATATTTTTGATTATCTCTAAAGCTTCCAATATTTCGTCTTCTTTAAGATCTTCATTTTCATTAATTTCGGTAATTAATCCAAGTTGTAACTCAAGTAAAATCTCAAATTTTATTAAATCTATCTTTTTTATCATTTTCTCACGTAGATAGAAATCTACAATATGACAAATATCAAGTTTTACCTAGTCTTATTTTTATTTCTTCAATTTGTTGTTTTAATTCATTCTGATTTATTTTCAATTCTTCAATTTCTATTTTTAAATTTTGCAATTCGGAGTTTACAATTTCTTTAACTGCCTCTTTCAATGCATTTTTAATTTTGAGATAAAGTTGAACAATCGCAAATAATGTAGTTATAAATGTTGAAATTATAGTTAGAATAAGAGTTATTTCACTCATCTTTTATTCCCTCCATTTCTTCTTCTAAATTATCTAAATTTAAATTCTCATCTTCTTTAAATTTTTGATTTATTGAATCTACTTGTTTCGCGTAAGGCTGAGGA
>Ga0081474_117981_pt1 | contig 10592 bp, 12 predicted proteins | sample OneHunmetagenome_2_FD_70978 | JGI IMG/M metagenome (GOLD analysis project Ga0081474, IMG submission 70978) | Ferrous microbial mat communities from One Hundred Spring Plain, Yellowstone National Park, USA v2 (version 2) | ecosystem: Environmental > Aquatic > Non-marine Saline and Alkaline >... | reverse complement strand
TTGCTTTAGCGCTTCCCTTTTTCTTCTTGGGGTAAGAAGTTGCCAACTGTTCCGTTAGGCTCTTTCCTTATGTTTGCCCACGTAACTTGAGTTAGTATCCACCTTAAGTAACTGCTTCCTTGCTTTGTTATCGGTCCATGGTACACTTTATTTCCTGATGAGCGGGTTGATGGAGCTATTGCATATAAAACCAAATGCCCTGAGTCTGGAAACCTGTTTATGTCCCCTATTTCGCTAAGAATGAACAGAGCAGAGTAGAACGATATTCCTGGAATGCTCATCAAAAGCTTTGCATCTTCATTGTCATTTGCAATCTCCTTTATTCTATTAGATATGTCATCTATTTCCTTGTTTAACACTTCAAGGACATTTAGGTAGCCGTTTATCTTGAAATCGTTCAGCTCTCTTAATGTTGTACATCAGCAAATGAGCGTGTATTCTGTTCTTTATTATTGACCTAACTCTTACAAGGCTTGCCCTGTGCTATCTTAGCTGCATCAATTCCATAGAAGGTATGCTCTATGATATATATCCTCCCCTTAGCAGGTTTGCAAGCGTAAGAGAATCTACCTTATCTGTCTTTACCTTTGATTCAGCTATTGCCTTAGTCTTTAGTGGGTTTGATAAGGTAACGTTGTGCCTTTCAGATAAATCCTTCCCAGTACCATGTTGAAGAGCTATTGCTATGTCCGATCCAAGTGGTATTGAGTCTGAAAAGTTTCTTAGGCTATCAGCAGACTTTATTTTTACTTCCTTTAGCACAGTGCCATTTCCATCCATTACAGTTGCATTTATAGTTGCCTTATGAAGATCCAATGCAACGTACATGTGTTTTATGTCAACTGATTTCCTAATATCCTTAATCCTGCTCACATATTACTAGTTCACAAGATGACTACAGGCAGAACAGTTCAGGCTTCTCCAGAAGGCACAGCTATGCTGACGCCCTTTCCGGATTCAACCCCCCAGATATACCACACTATAGCTGCCGTTAAACCCAGAACCCACCAGACAACGTTCAGGAGCATGTACTGCGGCAGGGTAAGCGTTGATCCTATGTATAGAAAAGGAATGGACAGAAGAAAAGTAATTCCTCTGTTAAGCCCTAAAAACGTGCCTCTCTTTGTTGTCGGCCAGATTTCAGATTTAAGAGAGTCAGCAGATTCCCAAGCAAGCTGTGGCCACACTTCAGCCAGTATCAGGAAAACCCAGAACGCCGATAAATTTTTTGACCACAGCGGGACGAACGCATAAAACATCAAAAAGCTGATCATCGAAAGAAGGTATGAAATTACAAGGAGCTTCTTTTTGCTCCACCTGTCAGCTCCCAGCCCTAAGAAGCCTCCGAAAAATGCTGCAAGGGTTCCTATCATGAGTATTTTAGGAACAAGTCCAGGGTAGAAAACTGGTCCCAGAGTATACGTAACAAGACCGTAAGTTACAGTGTTTGTCTCTGCCAACACAAGAGCTATAACGAACCTGAAAATTGTGACCCTTACGCTCTTTATTTTTTCAGTTTTTGCTCGAGCGGTTTTTGCGGATAAAGGTTGTGCAGCTTTCTCTGCATTTAAAAACTGTTTATCATTCAGCAGTACCGCAGTTATTTTTGTATTGAAATATTTTCTGGCTTCGTTTTCTGCGTTCGAGCTTTTTCCAGAAGCTTCCAGCCATCTTATTGATTCAGGCATGTGGTACCTTATAAAGACTAGAAGGCCCACTATTATGAGCACCAGGATGCCAGCTACTTCTTTACTAAACGCCGGCGAAGATGTAAAGCTGAACGAAGCAACAATGCCAGAAATAACCGACCCGATCTCTATGGTGTCAAGGGTTATCATGTATGCTTTGTTTCTGTGCTTTCTGGGATAGTACTCGTGCATAGCAGTCATTATTACGTTCTGCTCAGCCCCTCCCGCAAATGTAAGCAGTCCAACGGACAGCAGAGACAAAAAATAGTTGTACGTAGCTATGATAAGAATGCCCGCTATGGCAAATACGCTCATCGATATGTAAAAGGATTTTTTTCTTCCTATCCTGTCAGTTATCGGTCCGAACACTATAACTCCTACAGCAAGCTATAAAGATGACCACATAACAGCGAGCACTCTGAAGAAGACCGGCAGCGTGAACCAGGTCGAAACGACAGAAGAAAGGGCAAACGAGTAACCCTCCAGTATCATTCCAACAGAAAAAGAAACAAAAATCCACCAGTGTACTTTTGTCCATCCGGTTTCTTCTATTTCTGATGCTATTTTGAACCGATCCATGCCGACTTTATAAAATTAAAATCGTTTATATAAAAATATTTGCCGACATTTATTACAATTTAATTAAAAATACCCACGATAAACGTGCTAAAAACATTACAGCATCGATTATGATGAAACAAAAAACTGAATTTATTTAAAAATTTTTGATCAAATTTTTGTAATGCTTAAGGCGTGTACCCGGAATACTTAGCTGCATAGTCTCCAATTACTGGGGCCTTTATGTCTTCCCCGTTGTAAGCCTTAACTGCTATGTACATGCCGTAAACCCATATTAGGAAGGCCAGAAATGGGCCCAGAAACGGCACAAAAAACAGTATCAAATCCAGCACTATAGCTGTTATTCCAAGAAATACGGCCTGCAAAGAATGAAATTTTATTCTGCTATTTTTCTGCCCTTCGGTGAGGAAAATTATCAACCCTGTAATCCAAGTTAGGATGTAAGTGAAAATATAAATTATGTTGCCTTTCTCTTTTTCCATGCTTTAACTTTTTTTGCTTGAATATAAATTTTTTGTAGCTTGATGACCGGCAAACTTCGAAATTGTTTCTACATTTTTGTTTAAGATGGCTTTTTACCGAATTTTTAATCTTTAAAAAATGTTACAGGGCTCATTTTTTCAGTGCCGTTTAGGAGTGCCGGATAGGTCCGTTAACTTAAGGCTTAAAATTTATTTTTTTTAACAGTGCCCTATTTCTAGCAAATGATGACATAGACCAGAAAAAGGACCCAAATAGCGCTTATACTCTATATCTTTAATTATTTCTCCAGTTTGAGCTTAAGGAGGACTTACATTCTTGAGCCCATAATCAAGAAAAGCAATATGGAAATGGATTCAGAAGTATTCTTTCGTATTGGACTCCTTTGACGTTGACAAACACGATGTCAATTCCATATTTATTGATGAAACTGAAATAAACGTTGGTGGGAAGCTATGGGTAGCATACGAACCTCAACTCAAAGCGTTCCTATCATTCCACATAAGCTGGCACCAGAACTCTCTTATGCTTTTTCATAAGGAAGCTTGTAAAGAAGTATGGTAAGAAGACTATCTACACAGACGGAGCCTTTGGTACGTTGATGTCTACAGATGTAGATCATGTGGTATAATGAACAGAACATGAAGAACCGCATAAAAAGTATGAATTGACATATAAAGGACTGAAGCTTTTGACGACCTTTTTTTAGTGCAAAAAGCCTTCTTGCTGTGGGCTTATTCCTTTTTCTCTTTCCTTTAACGTAGTTCTTTCTCCATGACTTAAATATTTAATATGCTGTCTTTATTGCTGAGTCAACCCAATGTGCTGCGTAAGGCAAATCCTAAAGCAGGCTGTCCCTGAGCTTCTTCTTGTACTCTCTGCTGTGGATGTCAACCTTGTACTTTGGCAGGAGCCTCCACTGCTTCTTTCCATTAACCTTCCTTTTTTTCCACTCTATGCTGTTCCAAAGCTCTTCTAGCACTCTGTTAACAGCTTCTCTGTACGCTTTGAGGAGTGGAAAGAGCTCATCTCCGCGCTCATGCTTTAGCGAATAGCTCTTTAAGCACGCTTCATGACCTCCTAAGTCATCTTCTGTGTACTAGAAGAAGCTTTTGAATATCTAATAATGGTCCTTGGGTGAAGGCCAAGGAGCAAACATGACTCTTTCAAGATCTTTCAGACAGAAAATATTATATCATAAGCGCCTATATAAAGCTATTTATTTTGAAACTGTTTGTGACGGCATCGAATCTGCGCAGTTTCTGAAATCATCTTTCCGTAAGCAAATCAGCCTGTTAACTTTTCCGGTTCTGTTTTTATACATGTATGTGCAAATAAATATAGATTGGCTGAAAGGTTCAGGGCTATAGCTCTTGTTGATTTTGATTACTTTTACGCTCAGTGCGAAGAGCTCAGGCATCCAGAGTACAGGGACAAGCCGATAGCGGTCTGCATGCTTACAAGCAGGGATTCAGGCGCTGTTGCTTCCGCAAACTACGTTGCCAGGAAGTCCGGCGTAAAATCAGGCATGCCTGTTTCAAAGGCAAAATCCCTAGCTCCTGACATCGTCATTCTTCCTGTCGATATAGCCCATTATCAGCAGGTAAGCAGTTCAGTAATGAACAGGCTAAGGGAAGAGTTCAGGACCGTTGAGCAGGCAAGCATAGACGAAGCTTACATTGATCTGGGCGAGCTGAGTAAAGCTGAAGCTGAAACGGCAGGGGTCAGGATTAAACAGATCGTAAAGGAAGCCGGAGGAATAAAGTGCACTGTTGGCATAGGCCCCAGCAAGCTCATAGCCAAGATGGCCTCTGATAAAGCCAAGCCAGATGGGCTCATGGTTATCTCTCCTGAAGAAGTTGATTCCTTTCTTGAGTCTTCAAAGCTAGAAGAGATCCCGTACATAGGTCACAAGACTGCAGAAAAGCTCGGCTCCCTGGGCATAAAAACTGTAAGCGAAGCAAGGTCGCTGAGGGTAGAAGACCTGATAAAACTTTTCGGGGAAAAGAAGGGCATCATGATATACAAATTTCTGAGAGGCATAGACGAAAGAAAAATTGAGCTTGAAAGGAAAAGGAAAGAGTTCGAAAAGTTCGTTTCCCTCAAGGGAAAGGCTCCAGAGGAAGCCCTTGCTGAAGCTGCGAGAAAGCTTTACGAAAGGCTTGGGGGCAAATCTTTCAGGGAAGTTGGCGTGATAGTTATCTTCGATGACCTTACTGCGAGGACAAGGTCAAAAACTTTCAAGTATCCCGTCAGCTCCTTTGAAGAGCTGCTTTCTTCATCAGTAGAGCTCCTCAGATCTGTAGAAGCTGACTCTGGAGAAAAAAAGATCAGGAGGGTAGCTGTTAAGGTTTCCCGTTTTGAAAAGAAAGAAGGAAGCCTTCTCGATTACCTGTCGTAAATGGATTACTTTGAAAATGAATAAATTTTTAGAAAAATTTTCAAAAATTATATATAATTCCTCATCCATATCATTTTTGTGAAAGTAACAGAAGCTGTAAAAAAGATAGTAGATGAAAACGTCCTCTACCAGATACTCCTTTCGAGTGGCCTTGCCAACCTGAACGCCATGGCCAGAGAAATAAAGAGCGCAGTTGATTCGATGACCGGCAAAGAAGTGAAGCTCAACACGATTGAGAAGGCTCTGACCAAGCTCAGCACAATCAAAACAGAATCCTACACAGTATCGACTTCAGGAACTGAAGTTGAGCTCGAAACTGGCATAAGCGAGATCACATACACCCCGGATGAGTTCAGCGGCGTCGACTTTACAAAGCTGATAATGGCCGTCATGGATGAAGGAAAGATCAAAGCAATAGTCAAAGGCGGCAACCAGGCGAGCGAGCTCGTCCTTCTTAAAGTCAAGTTCGTTGGGGCAAGGCACGATGTGCCATACCATCCTTTGATAATGGTGTTCAACGCCCTTAACGTCAACCTTCTTCACGCCTTCAGGTTTGACAGAAACGTTTACTTTATAATGCCCAGAAAAGATTCGGTAAAAGCCTTAAGCGTGATCGAGAAGTTAAGGTAAATGGCGGAGGACCGTTTTCGGGCTCTTTTGAAGCTCGGGCTTACTTCGTACGATGTAAAGGTATTTCAGGCTCTTCTGAACGGCGGTTCAATGACCGCCCAGGAGATCTCAAGGTACTCTCATGTTCCCTATCCCAAAGTTTACAGCTCTTTAAAGAAGCTTGCTGAAATGAAGTGGATCAAAGAAGAAAAATCCTGGCCCTCAAGGTACTACCTCGCTCCCCCCGACGAGATACTCATGAGGTTCAAGGAGAAGGTCGAAAGCGATCTGAAAGAGTTTGAATCTTTCATAGAAAGCTCGGTTAGGCCAGTTTACAACTCAAGGGGGATAACGGAGAAATCAGACGTCTGGCTTGTCAACGGCTACAGGGCTGTCATGGAAACAGTAATCGAGGCGGTTAAGCTTGCAAAAGAAGAAGTAAAGATAGCTATGCCTTTTGAGCCCGAACAGAGCTTTTTTGTGGATCTGAAAGATTCAGTCTCCGATAAAAAAGACCTGAAAGTTAAAGTGCTGACTTCTTCAAAATCTTCGGGCTACATAAAAAAAGAATTACCTAAAGCGGAGGTAAGGATAAGGGATTCGATGTTCGGCGGAGGCGTCATATCAGATTCCAGGACCGTTGTCCTCATGCTTTCGATGTCCGAAGGCGACTACACAGCTATAGCTTCAAACCATCCTTATCTTGCCATGCTTGCTGACAGCTATTTTAACTACCTGTGGGAAGGTGCAGAAACAATAGTCTAGGGGTTTCGCTCTACGTAGGCGTACGTAGAGCTTGGGCTTGGGCTTCATGCAACCCCCTCACGAGTTCATCGGGAGTCTTCGCCACCGTCTAGACGTACCAACCCATTCATATGCCTTCCACTTTACTGAAGGCATCATGGGAAGCGCCCTCCATCTTTTCCTAAAGGAGGTCTTGGGTCTTTGCTACCACCCTACTGCCCGTGCACACACAAATTTTTCATATCCAGAAATACATATAAACTATCTATTTTAAAACTGCAGACTACGGCAAAAACAGAATAACCGCTTCTGTACCGGGTTTTAACTCAGCCATTCTGCTTTGAACTCTGCCGATAAAGTTGGCTTTTACCGGATAAGTCGTGTTTTTCAGAAAAACAACAAGCCACCCTCCCATGTAATCAAAAGCTATATCCGCTTCTTTAAACGAAGCTTCAGGCTTTTCAGCTCCCGCCCTTACAGGCACCCTGAACATGTAGTAGTTCCCCCTGTTTATGGTTAGAGCCTTAACCCTATTTGCCCTCAGAAGCTCGTTGATCGTTTTTGGATGGTTTGCAGCGTCGAGCGTCGCAGAAATTATTTCCTTTCCGTTATGAACGATAGACAGCCTAGGCACTCTCATCATCACCTTTTAAAGAAAAGGTCCCTATTTCTGAAGCGCGCATTTAAGTAAAATAGATAATGCTGAAAATATAAAGGTTAGCCTTTTTTGCTTTCATCTTTTAAATCAGAGACCTCGTCCGTAACATTAGATCAAAACTTTTAGCGAAAGATGGCGTTTTGCCGCTTTTGGAAACCATACGCAATTCTATGATCTGATAATGGTAAAGTACAATAATATTTTTGAGACATGGAAAAATCTATAGATAATGCTTGTTTTTTAAGCTTGTGCAGACAGGCTATAAAGAACAAACTGAAGCATCATGACCATTATAATGTATAAGTATAACAAATTAATCATAAATTCATATAAAAATTTTTGATCTACTGGTAAGGGCGGGGTACCCATGTGAGCTGCTTATTAATTTATCGGCAATGCTTTTTCTGCATGTTAGCGTTTCAATAGTAACTATTATGCTTTTTAGAACTATGTCATTTAGCATTTTTAGTCATGGCTTATAGAGCGAGCTAGCGTATCTCTGTCATTTCATGAGGGATATATCACTTACCCATTCGGGGCAATCCCCAGTGTCAAAGCATCAGACCTTGTTAACGGGTCAGCCCGCAATTAGTTCATCGAGGCCTTACCCCAACCCCAACCTTGCGGTCATGACCCATTAACTTTGATATGGCCTGTGCTCTTTAAGCACCCAGTAAATTATCCTAAGCATCTTTGCAGACGCAGCAACTATTGCTTTAGCGCTTCCCTTTTTCTTCTTTAGCTTAGAGTAGAAGTTGCCAACTGTTCCGTTAGGCTCTTTCCTTATGTTTGCCCACGTAACTTGAGTTAGTATCCACCTTAAGTAACTGCTTCCTTGCTTTGTTATCGGTCCATGGTACACTTTATTCCCTGATGAGCGGGTTGATGGAGCTATTGCATATGAAACCAAATGCCCTGAGTCTGGAAACCTGTTTATGTCTCCTATTTCGCTGAGTATGAACAGAGCAGAGTAGAACGATATTCCTGGAATGCTCATCAAAAGCTTTGCATCTTCATTGTCATTTGCAATCTCCTTTATTCTATTAGATATGTCATCTATTTCCTTGTTTAAAACTTCAAGGACGTTTAAGTAGCCGTTTATCTTGTAATCGTTCAGCTCTCTTAAAGTTTTAATGAATTCCTTTGTGAAAGGAGATGCATTGATCTTTATGTTGTACATCAGCAAATGAGCGTGTATTCTGTTCTTTATTATTGACCTAACTCTTACAAGGCTTGCCCTGTGCTATCTCCCTTAGCTGCATCAATTCCATAGGAGGTATGTAGCTTTCCGCTATATATCCTCCCCTTAGCAGGTTTGCAAGCGTAAGAGAATCTACCTTATCTGTCTTTACCTTTGATTCAGCTATTGCCTTAGTCTTTAGTGGGTTTGATAAGGTAACGTTGTGCCTTTCAGATAATATCCTATATGCCCAGTACCATGTTGAAGAGCTATTGCTATGTACGATCTAAGTGGTATTGAGTCTGAAAAGTTCCTTAGGCTATCTGGTTCAGACTTTATTTTTACTTCGTGTAGCACAGAACCATTCTCATCCATTACAGTTGCATTTATAGTTGCCTTATGAAGATCCAATCCAACGTACATGTGTTTTATTTCAACTGATTTTCTAATATCCTTAATCCTGCTCACATATTACTAGTTCACAAGCACTACAGAATGTCTATATAAAATTTTATATATAAACGAGGTTTTTTATATCATTTATTATAAACCTACTTTATGCAGGAGAACAGCATTGAAACCAGATCGTTAAAGAGATCTTCAGTAAGCTTTCTGGAGACTCTTTATAACTCTCTTGCAGGTCAGGCTCCGGCCTACAGCATAGCTGCTGGTGCTGCGCTCATATTAGGATACAGCTACGGTGCTGCGCCTCTGGCTATGCTGATAACGCTACTCGGGATACTTCCTGTAGTATACGCTATATATGTTCTTTCAATGAAGTATGTCAATGCAGCAAGCTTTTATGATTATGTAAGGAGAAACCTTGGTGAGGGAGCAGGCTTTGTAAACGGTATAGTTTATACTGTTTTCTACAGCATACTTGGCATAGGCTCTGAAGCCATAGCTTTTGGTTACCTCGGTTATGAAAGCGTTTATGCTGTAACAGGTTTAAATGTTAACCCCCTTTTTTTCGTTGCTTTACCAGTGATTGTTGCGTTTATAATAGCATATCTCGGTATAAAGCCGAGCGTGAGGGCAGAAGTGATCCTAACATCTATAGAGATAGTTACGCTTCTTGTTTTTTCTTTTATGAGCATAGTAAGTCATTTTTCAGCCCTCTCGCTTTATCCCTTTACATTTCAGGCAACTTTTCAATCAAGCCCATTAGCTATTCTCGGAGCCATAAGCGCGGGGCTGATTTTCGGAGTAACATACTTCATGGGTTTTGAAGTAAGTACCATGGTTTCAGAAGAAGCTAAGGATCCAACAAGGTCTGTCCCATGGGCAACTCTGGTTGCAACGCTTATAATGGGCTTTCTTTATATCCTCGTTCTATATTCTGTACTTATTGACATAGGGATAAGTTCTAAAAGTATAAACAGCTTTATAAACCTTGCAGAAGGTGCCGGTCCAAATCCTGTATATTCCCTTATAAGAGATTATTTGGGTTATCCCGGAGAGGTCCTTTTTGCTGTTAGCGTTCTAATCAGCGTTCTAGGCTCCTATCTTGCCACGCTAAACGCAACTGCTCGAATGCTTTTCGGGATGTCAAGAGAAAGGCTAATGCCCCGTTTTTTAAGCTCTGTTCATTTAAAGTTCAGATCTCCAGACAAGGCGCTAGTTTTTAGCACGATTCTGGCCCTCATTTCTGCGATCATTTCATATTTTGTTGCATTTATATCTGGTTATTCAGGGGTTGCTCTCACTTACAACGCAATGGAGATAGCTTATGCTGCAGACACTCTATTTTATGTGTTCAGTCTGCTGCTCATCGCATTATCAGCTATAAAGATAACAGGCATGAAGAGTAAAATCATTATATTTACAGGCATGATCCTGCTTGGTATAACTTTCTACTTTTCAATAACTTACATAACATACATGTATGTGTTTCTTACATCTCTTTTTATATCAGTCATGACTTACTATTTTACAAAAAGATGGATAAACCGGTCAAAACTTTAACTGGTAGGGGTTAAGGGACGAAAGTCCACTTCTTTGAGCTTTAGATAGCCCTCATAGAAGGTTTTTATTTTACAAAAATATTACATTGCTAGTGCCCAACTTAGAGAAGAATGCCTAAGATCAGAGATAGGAGGGGGGTTTCGATCTACGTAGGCGCACGCAGGTACGCATCAGCGTACCTATCGTACGCGTAGAGCTTGGGCTTCACAACTTCATGCAACCCCCTCACGAGTTCATCGGGAGTCTTCCGCTCCGCCCCTGTCAGGACGCACCCACCCACTCACATGC
>Ga0081474_121136_pt1 | contig 10594 bp, 9 predicted proteins | sample OneHunmetagenome_2_FD_70978 | JGI IMG/M metagenome (GOLD analysis project Ga0081474, IMG submission 70978) | Ferrous microbial mat communities from One Hundred Spring Plain, Yellowstone National Park, USA v2 (version 2) | ecosystem: Environmental > Aquatic > Non-marine Saline and Alkaline >... | reverse complement strand
ACACACTTTGGCCTTGATTTAGGACTTCCCTACACCAGCTCTGTTAGTTGGGGTAGATGCATACTCATGTTTCAGTGACGCATACCCCTTTAGCAGCTGTCTCAATTTTAAGTTTTTAAATTCAAAAAATTTTACGCCGTCCCTACAAGGGCAGGGTTTGCCGTTCTCCTTATCATAAGAGAAAGATAGTTTATTAATTGTTTACCAGATGTTTGAAAACATATATATAAGCTTTTCTCCTTTTAAACAGAAATAGTCCTTATCAAATAAATATCTACATAGCTGAAATAAATAATATACACAGAGGTATAAGAATTGATGTATTTAGATGACAATATATTATGGAGGACATTTAATATGGATAAAATAGATTATACAGGAGGTAAATTTAATGAATTTGTTAGTATGTTAAGCAAAAAAGCATTAAATTCATTTATGGGGGCATATATACTTTTAGATAGCCAATCTAAAGTAAAGTTTAACATGGGATTTATAGAATTATTGTTGAAAAGTCCTGAAAACGCCTGCATACTAGCTCGTGAAGCTTTGGGAGAACAGTTTATGTTTTTAATAAAATCAATTTTGGTAGGTAATGAATTTAATGAAATAAGAAATTATATATTAAATAGCTGTAAAAGCTTTTTAAGTTCTTCATAAAGGATTATAGATTAAATGTTAATAATTGCTACAAAGTTAATAATTACAGCAATTCTATACTAAATTTATCCCAGCCCTAAAGGTTTCCAATACAATTTAATATGAAATACAAGCATTTTACTATAATTTAAATCCATAGAATTAACCAAAATCTTTATCTTTATAAAATTTATAAACTTACATATACTCCTTAAATGGCGAGGTCTTTAGCCGTAAGGTGATTCAAATGGTGAAAGCATCAACAGGATATAGAAGCAAGACAAGAAATATGCTAAGAAAGCACATCAGAGAAAGGGGAGGTGTTCCAAGGTTAAGTAAAGCCTTATACCCATATCAAATAGGGGATAAGGTTGTTATATACATAAATTCATCTTTTCACGATGGAATGCCTCACAGAAGATTTCATGGACTAACTGGAGAAATTGTTGATAAAAGAGGAAAAGCTTATGTAGTAAAAGTAAATTTAGGAAATAAAGAAAAGACTATTATAACATATGCAGTCCATCTAAAACCCTTCTTAGAACAAAAGTCCCAATAAGGGGTCTTATATTATGGAAAGAAGGATTGAAGAAAGACGCTATATTTCCTATTATGAAGCAAAATATTTTATGGAAAGAAGGATTGAAGATTCACAACAAATAAACTCTCTTCAAGAAAAATCATGGGATTATTTAAAAACCTTTGGTGTAGGCGATTCTAAAGAGGCTAAAGAATCGATTAAAAAATTAGTTAGTTTTGGCTTAAAAGAAACAACGGCTATTATGCTGCTAAATGTTTGCCCTGATAACAACTCATTTATAATATCTATTATTTCTTCTTTACCGGAAGAAAATTCAACAAAAATAGACGAAGAAAAATCGAAAGAAATTTTTAACATAATAAATAATTTTTGTAGTAAAAAAAGTTAAACTCCTTATTTCTATAAATTAGTTGAGTAACTATGAGTAAAAACTTAAGCAGGAATTGTTATTCAAATAATTTTACTGCTTTAATAGCTGAAAAACCAAGGGCTGCAGAAAAAATTGCTTTAGCCTTAAAAGATTACGGAAAAATTGAAAAATGCAAGTATTATAGAATTCCTTATTACATGATTAAAAATGATAAAGAAACAATTTTAGTTCTACCAAGTGCAGGACATCTCTTTGGACCTTCTACAAGTGGCAGAGGGATACCTATAATAAAGATAGTTTGGAAACCCCTTTGGGAGTTTGACAAATCAGCCTACTATACAAAACCATATTATATGATGATGGCATCAATCCTGCCTAAAGCAGACGCATATATAAATGCCTGTGATTATGACATCGAAGGAAGTGTTATAGGATATAAAATTATAGAAAGCTTTGGAGATGTTAAAAAGGCTAAAAGGATGAAATATTCTACTTTAACAAAAACAGATATTTTAAATGCATTTAATAAACTATCCCCCCTAGATTTAGATAATGTAAATGCAGGTTCTGCCAGACATGAGTTAGATTGGCTATGGGGAATTAACGTCTCAAGACTTCTCATGAAATCATTAAAGAATGAAACAGGAAAGACTGTTTCTTTGAGTGCAGGTAGAGTGCAAAGTCCAACACTTGCAGAGGCTATAAAAAGATGGGAAGAAATAAACCTTTATTTACCAAACCCTATTTTTTCTATATCAATATTAGGTGAGTATGAAGGAAAAAAATTTTTAATAACCCCTAAGGATTGGTATCCAGAAACAATTTCTGAAGCAAATGATGTCAAGAAATATTTGGAAAAAAATCCATATTTAATAGTTGAAGATTACAGTGAAAGTAAAGATAAGATTTCGCCACCACCTGCTTTTAATTTAGGGGATCTCCAAAAAGAAGCGTCAAGAATTTACGGCTATTCACCATTTAAAACCCAAAGCATAGCCGAAGAACTTTATTTAGAGGCATTGATAAGCTATCCAAGAACAAACAGCCAAAAGTTGCCTAAAACCATTAATTATGCTCAAATATTAAATAATCTATCAAAACAAAAATACAAGAGTCTAATTGAAACCTTGTTGAAAGAAACCAATGGGAAACTAAATCCAGTTCAGGGCAAAGAAGACGATCCTGCTCATCCAGCCATATACCCAACAGGTGAAGTTCCAAAGAAATTATATGGCGATTATTTGAGGATCTATGATCTTATTGTTAAAAGATTTCTTTCGGCATTTTCAAAAGATGCATTATTGAATAAAAGTTTTGTAACTTTAAGAGACGGATTAAATAGAAAATATAAAGCAGAAGGATTAGTAATAATAGATGAAGGGTGGTTTAAATATTATAGTTTTTCTTATCCAAAAACTAATGAAATACCTGTTTTAAGAAAAAACGACAAAGTAAAAATAATAAATATTGACTTAAAAACAGTATGGCCAAAAACTAATGTTTTTCTAAGCAGACCTTCATTACTTAGATGGATGGAAAAGGTAAACATTGGAACAGAAGCAACAAGAGCTAGGATTATAGAGATACTTTATAAAAGAAAGTACTTAATAAACAGAGGCAAAAGAACAGAGGTAACTAACCTAGGATATACTGTATATAAGGCTATAGAATTAATATCGAAACAACTAATTTCACCAGAACTTACTAGGAACTTTGAGGAAAAACTAGATATGATATCGAAGGGCAAATATTCTAAAGAAGATGTAGTAAACGAGGCTAAAGAATTTCTTTCTAAGGTAATAAAAGAAAAACTTGATGACAAAAGTTTAGGTAAAAACTTAGCAATAGCATTAGGTATAGAAGAGCCTGAGGAAAAGTGCTCTATATGCAAAAGACAAGCTAAACATAGAGTTTCAAATTATAATTTATGTGATTTCCATTATATGGCTTTAAAGAAAATAAATGAAAAATTGCCAGATCTATCAAAAAGGTTAGAAATTGATGAAAACAGAATATTAAAAGAGTTATCAGAAAATGCTATCGTTGGTTTGTGGATAAGAGAAGCAAGCAAATTTTTACTTCAAAATGATGAAAGAATCGCCTTCAGGGGAATTAGTTAAAAACCAAAATGTTATATCTTTATGCCAAATGATAAAAAAGCATCACTACCAGTACCTCTTATTGCAAGAGCAAAGCTTCCTATATATGGTATAACTATTGGTTCATTTCCATTATAAGTCCATACAACACCTTTTATTTCAAAATACGGAACCCCTCCTGTAGTAAAACCATTTATAGTATAATATCCACAATATTGAGGATAGCCTGGATCTGGTATTGGATTATTATCTCCTTTTATTATAAAACACTCCGTTCCGTTATGTTCATATATACCAATAACTCTATGTATAATTAACGTTCCATAATAATTGTAGACTATTACGTTGCCTATCTTAATATTGTTATACGGTTTCTTGTACATGATAGCAACATCTCCAGTATGAAGGGTAGGCTTCATACTTATTCCATCAACAATAACTGGCGTTATACCATGAACTAAATGGGCAAATAAAGCAGCCCCAATAATTAATATCATAACTGTAATTAATATAGCATTACCATATTTTATTTTTTGCCTCATTTCATGCTTATCCATATCAATCCCATAAAAATTATAGAAATAGGAAGTTAAAAAAAATTAGAGATCACACGTTTTACAGGTGCTATTTTCATCTGGTTTTAAACTTACAATGCCATTCCTACTATCCTTAGCTATACCAAATAACTGAGAAAGCTTTCTATCGGATTCTACATCAGTTACTCTCATTTCTTTTTTAATTATTGTCATTCTAGACTTCTCCTTTTTCTTTTGCTTTATAGGTTGCACCAATATATTTTTTGCCTCTCCACCAAAATATATTACTTGTATTCCTTTGCTCTCATCCCTATAAATTGTTACTCCTTTTAACCCTCCTAACCATGCAACAAGGTATGTTGTGTAAACGTCGTCTATTTTTGAATCACTTGGCAAATTAATTGTTTTGCTTATAGCTTGGTCGGTATAAATTTGTGAAGCTATTTGATGAGATAAATGATACCATAAATCGAAATCCATGCTTGTAGAGAAGATGTTTGCTAAATTTCTTATTTCTTCTATTAACCCCTTGTAATCTACATCGTTTTTAGATACTATTTTGCCATCTTTTTCAACAACCTTACTTTTGCTCACTATATAATTCTCTATATCGTTTAATGCCCATCTAATACTGCCTTTGTGAGATGATATAAATTTAAACAGATCATCTAAAAATTCAACAGATAAGTTATATTTCTTTGCTAATTCTAATACTTTATCTCTAAATATTGATATTGTTTCCCAAAACTCTCCTACTGCAACTCTTCTTAAATATACTAGAGCAAAATATGGCTCTATTCCACTGCTGGTCCCAGAGATAATGCTTATAGTTCCTGTTGGAGCTACAGTATTTACAACTGTGTTTCTTGGTGCTTTTGCGCCTATTGACTTTCCATAATCTATAAGTTTATTCCATGTTAATCCAGGATTAAACAACGCGTTAATAAGCAATTTCTTTGCATCGTTTATCGAAAAGTCAAAGGAATTATTTATATCATCTTTAGAAATTGAAAATACATCATTTAATACTTTATAAAATGCTTCATCTCTAATAATATTTATTGATCCATCTTGCATTACTCTTTTCGCGGTTTCTCCAACAAATCTTTTAGAAATCTCTGCTGGTATTTTTACATCATGGTACTTTACATTTACCCATCCGTCTTTAATTTTCATAACTTCATTAGCCTTAAGTAAAGCAGGTGTATGCAACTTTAAGGTTTCTTCAATATCAGCTTTCTCAACACATTTCATTTCCTTCCAATCCCATCTTTTGCATTCAAAAGCAGGAGCATGCCCTAATTTAGCACCTAATTCCCAACTTCTTTTCCATGCAAAAACTTCAATTGCTGCAGAAACTATCAAAGTAAATGCAACAGCCTCATCGCTGTCATATGGATAATTAAGTGCCGCTACGGCATTTGCTAATCCCATTATCCCTAGCCCTATTTTTCTCGTGATTGAGTTTATCAGGGTTTGCCTCTTATCAGGATGTTTATTTAAGTCAATCACAGCATCCATTGAATCCACAATCAATTGTATATCATCATAAAAAGCCTTCAAATCAAACTTATTATCTTTAATATACTTGTTTAAGTCTATAGAACCTAAGTTACAGCTTTCAAATGGATATAAGTGCTGTTCACCGCATGGGTTTGTTGCAGTAACTACGCCCAACCAAGGAGTAGGATTGAATTTGTTATGATTGTCAGGGAATATTAATCCTGGATCTCCACCTTCCCATGCAGCTTTAATTATCTCTTCCCATAAAAGCCTTGCATTATATTTCCATATCTTTGTGTTTCTCTCATTAAAGTCAACTTTTTTACCTGATGTCTTGTTTGCCTCTTCTAAGTCATTAATTGCTAAAGACTTTGTTTTTTCTAAAACATCTTCAAATATGTTTAAGTATGGATTATCTAAAAGCCATTTGTTTTCTTCAATAAGTTTTCCTATTCTTCCTAAACCTGTTTCCTTGCTAATACTATAATGAATTCTATAAACTCCATTTTTATCCTTGCTATATCTTGGATTTACCATCCACCATTCATCATCATCAATAAGTGATTTCATAAAGGCATCGTTTACACCAACACTTATGTTAAAGTTAGTTAAAAATGAGTCCTGCATAGGGGTTCTCTTGGATTGTATAAAGCCTGCATCTTCTGGCATATAATAGCCTTCCTTAGAAAGCTTTTCAGCCATCATTTTTAATATCGGATTTACTTCATATAATTCATCTTTTTCGATTTGATCAAATGCATCTTTAACTGCCTTTATAAATGCCCTAACTTGGGGAGGTAATGTATTTGCTAAAGCCTGCCACGAATCGTATTTTGGATTATATATATCAGGATGCCAAATATGTAATATACCCATATTAGCTCCTCTTCTCTTACCCCCCTGTTTAACAACATCAGTTGCGACATCATATAGCCTCATAAAGCTTAATGGTCCACTTGCTACCCCGCTTGTACCGGCAACAATATCTCCTCTAGGCCTTAGTTCTGAAAAACTAAAACCTTGGCCTCCGCCATATTTAAACGTTAAGGCTTGAACCTTAACTCCATCTAGTATGCCTTCCATGCTATCAAAAACCGGTGTAACATAACATGCACTTAAAGCTCCTTTAGCTCCATCAGAAAACATATTAAATAATGTTGGAGAATTAAACATAAATTTACCATTTATTAATAAATTATAAAGTCTTTCTTTATCTGCCCTAGAAGAGAACCCTTCGGCAACTCTTCTCATAACCATTGAAGGCGTTTCTAATGGGTTTAACAATTGACTTTTTACCATATATCTCGATTGTAATACTTTTATTGCATTATAAGTAAATTTCATATCATCTTCGCATGGTTCATTCCTTTTACCTTCAACGAAATCTTTTACGCACTGTGGAATATCAGCTAATAAACCACCATTTGGCGCCCTTTTATTATATTCTTTTAAAACAGCTCCATAAATTTCTTTCAACAAAAGCTTCCTAGCTTCTATTTCAATTTCTGGCTTAAATGTTGATTCCTTAATTAATTTTAATTGATCAGCTTCATTTGATGCCATATTTACACCCCTTCTTAAATCCACCAATCGCGTTTAGCGTAAATATATTATGATTGAGTAAGGTAAATATTTTTCTGGGCATATTCTAACACTGACCTCTCTATCATATATTATATAGGGTTGTATTACCTTATCTTTTGAGTAAATATTTTTCTGGGCATATTCTAACACTGACCTCTCTATCATATATTATATAGGGTTGTATTACCTTATCTTTTTTTCCATTTTACAACTGAAAGCCTCGCCTTTTAAGGTGGGGATAAGAAAAGTTTTTTTAAATTTAAAAATTTAAAATTGAGACAGCTGCTAATGGGGTATGTATCATTGAAACATGAGTATGCATCTACCCCAACTAACAAGTGTAATATAGGAATCGTATAGGGAAGCCTAAATCAGGGCCAAAGTGTATATGTGTCCCTACACATTAAAAACATATCCCCAAGTCCCTTGGATCTGGGAGGAAAGGGCAACTTCTAGTGAGGGATAGGAGTAATGGGTTGAAGGCCCAGCCAGTGGTCTATCGCTGGACGAATGGAGCGGGGTAGTGAAGAAACCTCTACCTGCTAGCTATGAAGTGATGAAAAAGAAGGCGGTAAATCACAAACCTATGATCTACCCTGAAGGAACCCTTGTCCTTCAGGGCGGGGAGGAGGTCAGCCCTCTTAGATATAACTTCAACGCCTTTAAAAGCGCAGAGACAAAAGGGTATTGCTTTAAAACCATAAATACGCAAATATTATACTCAAGAGCCTTAAGTTTTAGCATTAATGTTAACTTCCATTATCTCTTTGGATTTTCTGTAATTAGTCCCTAGTTGATTTTAATTTAACTTTTCCATTGAAGAGCTGTTACCTCCTCTGTATTTTAATTCTTTGAAAAGGTTTGCTCAAGCATTAGTTTATTTTCTGACCTCCTCCCCGCCCTGAAGGGCGAGTTTCCTGAGGTCTTAAGGGTTACACCCCTTTATGGGTATTCCTCTATTATCCCTCAAGCCGATATTGCGGGAGAAATCGGCTCCAGCTCTTCATGTTTTAAGAGTTGACCAGACGAAGGCATCTAAAGGCATTTCAAATAGAAATAGTATTTTTGATTTAAAAAATTTTACTCCGTCCTGAAGGGCTAGGTTTGCCGTTCTCTTTATCAAAAACTTTATCATCTTTATTTATGTCAAAGGAATCTCTTTCTCCAACTCTTTTATTATATTCCCTGTTATTTTTAACTCTCCATTTTCAATTATTTCATAACCTGTAAATAATCTTCCCTTAAGAATTATTGAGCTCACTTTTCTCACCCTTAATACATTAATTAATTTTAACTATAAAATATTTCTCTTTGAATAATATATGCTATGATTTTTAATTTCTCTTCTTTCCCATAATTTAATGAAATGAATGTTTCAGGATATCTCATAGTGAAAGATTTATTCAAAATAAAAAGATAGATAATTAATATAAAAGTTATTAACTACTATAGATTTTGCGATAATTACTCCTTAATAGTATAAAGATTACCGTGAACTACCGCCCTTACAAAAGGGGGTTTGTCTTGAAAATTATCAAAAGAAACTTATAAACCCACCTGACCAGTCAGTAAATAATTTATATACAACCAACTCTATTAAATCGATGGTGAGCGAGATATAGGTTATTAGGTGATGGCTTTGGGTAGTCTTGAGCAAAATACCAGCAAATTGGAAAAATTAAGGTCGAATCTTGACAAATGGCTTGGCCTTTATGTAGGGTTGATGATAATCATAGGGTTATTAGCAGGTTATTATGATATGGGTTGGGTTCATAATCACATAAATTTGCTTCAAATTATTGAAATGGCATCAATATACATAATGATCTTTCCAATGATGTTGATGCTCAATGTTAAAGCGCTAGGAAATGCATTTAGAAATTTAAAAGTTGTTACAGCTGTAATAATTCTTAACTTTGTCTATGGACCTCTGATGGCACTGCTTCTGGGAGATCTCTTTGTAGGGAGTCCCTATGTAAAGCTTGGGTTATTTATAGCATGGCTTGTTCCATGCTCATCAATGAGCATTGGATATGTGGGGTTAATGAGAGCAGATATAAGCTCAGCAACAGCCATGGTCGCGCTTTCGTTTATTCTCTCGCTTGTATTGATTCCAGTTGAAACATCGCTGTATATCCATAGCATTCTTGCGAACGAAATCAAAGGATTTGCTCTTTCTAGTGCTGCGATTTCTGGTGTTGAAATGGGACTAGTTATGACCATAATTGAAGTACTGGTTGTGCCGCTGGTTCTCGCTATACCTACACATGAAATAATGGTTAGAAAAATGGGACAGAAAAAATTCAAGGATATAAGTCCCCTTTTCCCATCTCTTACAATGCTTGGCATGTTGATAATAATTTTCATAATTTTCTTCGCTCATGCTGGTGTGCTTATTACCCACATTACTGATGTACTTGGAGTATTCTATTCTGCCATGGTTTTTGGTTCTGTTTCACTTACCATCTTTACTGTACTATTCAAGTATGTCAGACTAAACAGGAAAAATGAAACGTCATACAGTTCAGCCATGGTTACAATACTTACTGGTATTCCAAAGAATGAAGCTACAGCTATTGCAATTAGTACCATGGCGCTTGCATCACTTGGTCCCCAGGCTGCATTTTTGGCGTCCATGCCACCTTCACTTTTACCAGCTTTTCAAGTAGTATTTATAATACTGTTCATTAAGCTAAGGGAGAAAATAATAGACTATTATGGTGCCAGGAGGGAAATCGAAATTCTTGAAGAAAAGGAAGTAAACGTCGAAGGTGTTGAAATAAAAGAGGTGAATAGACATGAGTAAGACAGCTTTAAACATCTTGATTCCAGTTGATTTTTCAAGAGGAACAGAAAAGTGGATAATCGAGGGGCTCAGCAATCTAAACAACGTTAGCAGCATAAAACTTCTGTATGTAGTCCCCCTAAGCATGTCTGAAGTGAGTGAGTTTCTCACAGAAGATGTAGTGGAAAGCGGGAAGAGGGTTGCTGAAGGTAAAATGGAAAACTTGGTAAAAATGATAATGGCATATGGGTCTTATAAGGTAAGCTATGAAATAGCTGTAGGAGACCCGGCAAAAATAATACTTGAGCAATCTAATACTGGAAAATTTGATATGATAATGATGGGGCACCGAGGTTTCGGATATATTGAAGACTTCTTTATAGGCAGTGTTACGTTGAAAGTTATATCAAAGTCACCTATACCAGTCTTGGTAGTGACAACTCCCCCGCCCTAAAAGGTTTTCTTTAGGATGTCTCATAGGTTCCTGTTTCCGTTTGTCCCTACACTTTCATTTCAATCATTTTTATTTATGATCAAGTA
>Ga0081474_119394_pt1 | contig 10610 bp, 11 predicted proteins | sample OneHunmetagenome_2_FD_70978 | JGI IMG/M metagenome (GOLD analysis project Ga0081474, IMG submission 70978) | Ferrous microbial mat communities from One Hundred Spring Plain, Yellowstone National Park, USA v2 (version 2) | ecosystem: Environmental > Aquatic > Non-marine Saline and Alkaline >... | reverse complement strand
CACCCTAGAAATAGCCCTCATACTCATACCATTAGCATACATTCTCAAAGCCTCCTCCCTCAACTTCCTAGAATGATGATGATAACTAGCATCACCCAAGAAGTGCTTACCACAATCCCTACACAAATACTTCTGCCTACCCAAAGGCCTACCACACTTAACAACGTGATGACTACCACAAGAGGGACAAGAAACGTCTTGCCTAAATACAGGCTTCCTACCCATAAGTAATACTCGTTATACAAATATAAATAACTTAACGACGACACTATCAGTGTGGACAACAATTTCATTCATTTGAAATATTTACATTTATTATCACCCCCTTATCTAACAAGTACGTTGGGGTGTAAAGGATGTTGTATATTAGGAAGAATGTTGATAACCACCTAGTTATTGTGATTGTCAGTATTCCAAGGGAAGTGGAAGTCCATTGATGCAAGTGTTTTAAGCTTCTGAACCCTTGTTCTGCGTAATCCCTCTCGTTGAACTTCTCGTGTTCTACGTTTAACCATGTGAAGGCGTTGTATGCAGTTGCCCCATCGTGCAAGTAAATTACCTTATCAATTCTTCTCCTAAATACCCTCATTGCTATTTCCTCAACCCTACTCATGTTCGCAAGAACTACTAAGACATTTACCCCACTCCTAACGCTAGTAAGAAGAAGGGTATTCCCTTAGTTTTTACATCCCTAACGATCCACACGTAGTAATACCTCCCCCTCACAAGCCTCACCTTAGTCTCATCAATAGCGTAAACACCACTCAATGGTACAGCATACCTCACGTAACTCAACCTCCTATGATAGTAAAGCAGAGTGGAATGGGGTAAAACTACCCTCCAAGAGGCGTTCAGTAATAAATCTTTCGCTCAAACTTCAAGCATAGTATTAGCTAACGTTGCCACGTGGGTTGAAAGGACCTATATAGGATAACCCGGAAACGTAGTTAGCCAATGCAGAGGCTACGGTCTCCCTAGAGTAAAACCTAGGGCTAAGGTTAATATACTCCATTAAAATTAGTATAATTTGGGTGAGCACGGGAACCTTCCATCTAGTTTCCAAGTGCTCACCTCCAAGTAATACCTCCCGTGCTCACCCTAAAAAGGTATTATCATCAACGTTCTACTAATAAAGCACAAACAATTCAAATAATTCATTTTAGATTAACAAAATTATTGTCCACACTCCATTTTTCCTTAATACCTTTATCAAAAGGCAATTATTTATTCCATTAGTTCAAAATAAATAGTTATGATCAGGCTGTCTACTGGTATTCATGAATTTGACAGGCTTATCGAGGGAGGCATTCCGCAGGGGTTCTTTGTAGCTTTGACTGGTGAACCCGGAACGGGTAAGACAATCTTCTCCCTCAGCTTTATACACGAAGGACTTGTCCATGGAGAGCCTGCAATTTACGTTACTACGGAAGAGAGCAGGGACTCCATAGTCAGGCAAGCCAAGATGTTTAACTGGGATCTCGAAAAATATATTGAAAAGAAGTTGATAATAATTGATGCGTTAATGAAGGAAAGGGAAGACGAGTGGTCTTTAACGGAGTTAGAACCAGAGTCACTAGTCCAAAAAGTGATAGAGGCTAAGCAAAAATTAGGCTCTGGGTGGGCTAGACTAGTGATCGATTCAGTATCTGCACTTTTCTTAGATAAACCGGCAATGGCAAGAAAAATAAGTTACTACTTGAAGAGAGTACTTAACAAGTGGAGGTTTACAATTCTCGTTACGTCACAATACGCAATAACTACGTCCCAAGCTTTCGGATTCGGAGTTGAACACGTAGCTGATGGGATTATCAGGTTCAGGAGAGTAATAAGAGATGGAATGCTACATAGATATGTAGTTATAGAAAAGATGAGGCAGACAAATCATGATAAGTATGTTTGGGAAATTGACATAGTCCCGGGAAAGGGCATAGTCCTCTTGGGGAGAATAAACGAGAGGAGGGAGGACTATGCTTTACCAAAAAAAGTAATGGACAAGATAAAGGAAGCAAACAAGGACGAAAGTGACATTCAGTAGTTACCACTTTCGAATCCTGAAAGTTACACCAAACCAGTCTGCCTTTTTACTTCATCAACTATCATCGGTAGGACTTTTTCGACGGAGTCTCTTATAACAACGTCTGCAATAAAGTCCAGAGGCGTTTCCTCCATGTTTAGGATTATCAATTTACCTCCTCTTTCCTTTACGACTTGCGGAACCAAATTTGCTGGATACACAGTCAGAGAGGAACCTACCACTAAAGCCAAGTCCGAATCGTAAGCAATCTGTAATGCGTAATTTATTTCCTTAACTGGTTCCCCGAAGAGTACGACATCAGGTCTAATAATCCCACCACATGAGCACTTAGGAGGAAGTTCTCCCTCGTCTATTTTCATAAGAACCTCAGACGAATCGTAAGACCTGAAGCAAGAGGAGCAAAAGCTCCTCTTCATAGTGCCGTGAAGTTCTATCACGCTTTTTGAACCAGCTTTTTGATGAAGACCGTCGATATTCTGTGTAATAATGTACTTTATTAGCCCCATCTTCTCGAGTTCAGCTAAAGCAGAATGTGCAGGGTTAGGCTTCGCTTCAAATAGCCCCCTCATCCTTGTCGAGTAAAACTCCCAGAAACCTTTGGGATCCCTTTCAAAGTACTCTATACTCGCCAACTCAGGGGAGTATTTTTTCCAAAGACCGTTAGGCCCTCTGAAGTCCGGTATACCTGAAGCTGTACTGATGCCAGCACCGGTGAAAGCTATAGCGTTTACTGAAGACAATATCATATCAACTATTATGTTTATTTTTTCGTTCTCCATCACAAAAGATTATAAAGAAAAAGTAAAAAAAGTAAAGCGAGAGAAAAAAGTGAGGATAAATTAAAAAAAAAGTTATGACGTTATAGTAAAACTCGCTACTGCTTCCCTACCGGTAGATATTGCTGGTGTGTATAATTTCACGTAATATTTACCGGGAGTTAAGTGTACTCCTTTTATTAGTAAGTGGAACTGTCCTTCACTTCCCAATATTACTACGAATCCCGAATACCAGTTAACGGTGTCCTTTTTATTCGCGTTCCACGGGGCTTGTATTATTTTCACGGTATCGTTAGATATCTGTGAAGAGTTTAGGAACATCATAAACGTGTGATTTGCATTGTATATCTCCATTAGAGGAGCGGAAGCCGGGTAAGCGTCCGGACCATCGATATCTGTTATGTTCATTGTAAGACATAGACCCTGAGGTGTATTATAAGCGTCTATATAAGTGATCTCTAGTTTCGGTAATTTTGAGTTATTTACTAGAGGCCCTACTACGTTTCCATAAGCCCACTGACCAGTAGCTAGTATCCAGCCCGCTACCAAGATACTGAAAATTAAGCCAAGAACAACTACTTTTTCCATACTTTTCACCACAGTTTAATCCACTTAAGAATCGGTACGTTAGCTATCGGTCTATCTCCGAACTTCTTATAGAGGAAGTGATCTAATCCCCATAATCTTCCGGCAGCTGTTAACATTAGTACTACTGAACCTGCTGTTAATAGAGCACCGATTTGCCACTCGTCCTCGCATGTGGAACCTAACCAGTATGCTGGAGCGAAACCCACAGACATTGCTAGAGCGCCGAGTGATGCCAATCTTGTTAACAACCCGATCACTATCATAATCCCCACAAGTAGTTCGACATAACTGAAGACAGTGAGGAATGTTACGTCTAATGTTCTGTTCTCTAGAGTCATTAGTAAGAAAGGCTTAAACGGACCAGCGTGTGGCAGGAAATTCACTAATTTTCCTCCCACGAATGAAGATGAGTTAGGGTCTAACTTTTCAGGTTTTAGTACAGCCTTCCTTAAACCACGTCTAAAAACATCCAACCTACAGCGAAACGTATAGGCCATATGTACTCCATTCTCGTTGAATTTCCTTCATTTAACTCCGTTTTAGCCATCCTTTCAACTCACCTATTTAAAATTGTTTAAAAAACAAATTTAAGTTTTTCTAATAAAAAGTAATAAATCTTTTTAATCTTCAATTATTTACAAAGTTAAGACTTTTTTAAACTTCGATAAATAGGAAAGGATTAAAAAGAGAAGATATATAAATTATCTTGGTAGATCATTCAAATCATACGACGATTATTAACTATAAAATTGTACTGGAGACAGTTTGTTTAAGAAAAAAGAATTTAATCAGGCTAAATTACGTCTTCAGGTCTTACGGGAGTCTTATTGAACCTCTTTCCAGTGGCGTCCTCAATAGCCCTTACTATAACAGCTGGTCCAACTATTAGTGCGGCTTCACCAACTCCCTTTGCCCCAGTGGGATATGCAGATGGATGTGGTTTTTCTACGAAGTGACTTTCAAACTTTGGTGTCTCAACAGCCGTTGGTATAAAGTAATCAGCGTAAGTTACAACTAACTGACCATCGTCATTAATTATAGCTTCTTCTAATGTTGCTTGTCCTACAGCTTGCGTAGCCCCACCGTGAATTTGCCCCTCAGCTAAAGCCGGATTTATCACTACACCTATATCATCGTAAGCCTTGTAGTCTTTTACCTTTATTATACCATAATCGTCTACTTCAACTACTGCCACATGAACTCCATAGGGAAATGTAACATCTCCGGGCAGAGTGACTTGAGCGTAAATACCTGGTTCATTTGAGGCATAAGAGGATGCAGCTACTTCATCCCAACTAACTTTCTTACCACCTGCACTGAACTCTCCATTGGAATATGCGACCTCCTCTACATCCACGTTCAAAATCTTAGCAGCTGTCCTCTTCATCTTCTCCAATACCTCCTTTGCAGCGACAAGTGCAGCACTCGCAGCAGCCGAGGCTGTTCTCGACCCGTAAGTACCCATGCTTGCAGCGACAATTTCAGTGTCTCCCCAGACCACTTTGACTCTATTAATGTCTATCTGCAAAGTGTCAGCTACTATCTGGGCGATTGCGGTTTCTGTACCTTGACCGTGGGGGGTTCCTCCGGTTATTACTAATACATCTCCAGTCTCGGATACTCTGACTTCACCAAACTCCCAAGGCCCGAAACCGCTGATCTCCAAGTAAAATGCCATCCCTACACCTATCTTCCTGCCCTTCTTTCTCTCCTCCTCAGCCCATCCTTTGAGCTGATAATATTTGAGTGCTTTCAGTCCCTCCCTCAGTAAGCCTAAATAATCACCAGAATCATACTTCAAGCCGAATGGGTTCGTATACGGCATCTCGTCCGTCCTTACCATGTTCACTTCTCTGACCCTCACGTCGTCTAGCTTCAACTCGTCGGCAATAATACTCATTATTCTCTCTATTATGAATGTAGCTTCGGGCCTACTTGCTCCTCTATACATTGTTATGGGTGGGGTGTTAGTGTAAACTGCCCTACTCCTTATATGGATATCTCTAACCTTATATGGCCCCGGGATCATTAAAGGAATAATTGCTGGTTGTAGAGGGGCAGTATAAGTTAGATAAGCTCCTAAGTCAACCAGTAAGTCTCCTCTAATTCCTAACAATCTCCCTTCTCTGTTAACTGCAATTTCCCCTTTGAAGGTATTATGCCTGGCTTCAGAGGCTAACATTTCCTCACTCCTAGTCGCTGTCCACCTTACTGGTCTCCCCAACTTTATAGCACTGGCTATGACGCTTATATCTTCCGGCAAAATATTCACTTTGCTTCCGAAAGCTCCTCCTACATCGGGCATTATGACCCTTATCTTGCTAGATGGAATGCCAAAAATTCTGGAGAACTCTGACCTAGCTGTGTGGGGAACTTGTGTAGAGTACCATACCGTCAGGAAGCCTCCTTCATATCTAGCTATAATGCCTCTGGGCTCCATGGGTGACGGGATGAGTCTGTTGTTTGTTATCTCGACTGGGATCACTTTGTCCGCGTTCTTAAAGGCGTTCTCTATGTTGCCAGCACTGTAAGTCCGGTCAAAAGCTACATTAGTCTTTAACTCCTCGTGTATGATCACTTTATCTTCTAAGGAATCTTCCATCTTAACTGTCGCAGGTAATCTCTCGTAGTCAACGCTTACTTTGTCTATAGCGTCCCTCACTGAATACTTATCAGTTCCTATCACTATAGCCACCGGTTCTCCGGCATACCTAACTTTCTTATCCGCCAACGGCTTCCTTTTTACGAATTTCCATAACTTAGGATCTTCGTAAGTAGTCCATATTCCTATACCTTCCTTAACCTCTAAGTCCTTTGCCGTGAAGACCGCGACGATCCCTTGGACTTTTAGCGCATCACTTACGTCTATAGACTTAATCAGCGCGTGTGCGTAAGGGCTCCTGACAAACCCCGCATAATAGGTTGATATCTGTATGTCATCTACGTAAGTTGATTTACCGTTGACGAACTTATCGTCATATAACCTCTTTATTGGTTTACCCGTGTACATGACCGTCACCTCCTGCAACTTGCCTTATTGCCTTGACTATGTTTTGATATCCAGTACACCTACAGATGTTACCATGAATACCTTCCCTTATTTCCTCTTCCGAGAGATGTTGATGTTCCTTGAGGAGGTAGTGAGCTTGAACTATCATCCCTGGAGTACAGTAGCCGCACTGGAGGGCAAAGTTCTCCTTGAATGCCTCTTTAAGCTCCTTTGCGTCTAACCCTTCGATGGTAGTCACCTCAGCACCGTCAGCTTGGACTGTAAGCACTGTACAAGACTTAACGCTCTTACCGTTGAGGAGTACAGTACACGCACCACAAGTTGATGTATCACATCCTATCTTAGTACCGGTAAGCCCTAGTTCATCTCTCAGGAAGTGGACTAGTAATTGCCTAGGCTCTACTTCCCTTTCGTACCATATCCCGTTTACTTTTATTTTAATTTTTGCCTTTTCACCTGGTCTAACTAACAATACCTAACACCTCCTTTAGGGTGTTTACCGTAAGAGTTTTCATCACCTTTCTTCTGTACTCGGAAGATCCTCTGGAGTCTGAAGGAGGGTTCACTTGAGAGGCTACTTTTTCTGCGAAGTCCCTAATTACGTTCTCAGAAGGTTTAGTATCGAGTAAAGACTTCTCTATCTCGTAAGGTCTGAACGGCTTGTCGGAAACACCGGTATAAGCGATTCTGATATCCTTTACTACTCCGTCTACTTTAGCTAAAACAGCCATTCCAACCAATGCGTAGTCTCCAGCTCTCCTCACTATTTTCGCGTACTTATAGTTGTATCCCTTAAGTTTAGGGAAGACGATCTCCACTAAAAGCTCGTCCTCCCTTAACTCGGTTGTATAGGGCCCTTTAAAGAAATCCTTAGCCTCTACCTCCCTCACGCCTTTCGAACTCTGTAACCTTAACTTAGCGTTGTAAGCTGTAACTACAGCTGGATAATCTGCCGATGGGTCTGCGTTTGCTAACGAACCACCTATAGTACCCATATTTCTGACTTGCATATCACCTACCTTTTTTGCCGATTGGTGAAGTAGAGGCAAGTCTATCCTCACTATACCGCTCTTAACCAGGCTGGCATGTGTCACTGTAGCACCTATGATTACACTATCATCTCCTGACGAGATGTGATTTAGTTCCTTGAGAGGGTTTAAGTCCAGTAGAAACTTAGGCTTTAATATTCTAAACTTTAACATAGGTATTAAGCTCTGACCTCCTGCTAAGGGCTTAACGTCTTCATTGCTTAAGAAGTCTAAGGCGTCACTAAGACTGACCGGCCTATAATAGCCTAATTGGGGTGGATACATTATATGGTAATGGTAAGAAATTTATTAAATACTTTGCTTATCTCTTGATTAAATTGTTACAAAATCAAAAAATGTTCACTTAAACATATTTTAATTAATTAGGTCGACCACATAATGTCTCCTTAGAATCGGTTTTGTTTTAGGATGTATATGGTTCGAACACATGTTGAAGACACTACGAATAATCAGTACTGACATTATTCATAAACTTAAAGAGAGTATATGAATTGTTTATATCGAGAACGTAGGCATCTTACGCGGAGGGTCACCTATCTCAAATATCTGTTAAACCAGTCTAGCTTTCTTCTAAGCCTATCCTTCATGTTATTGGGCTTACCCCTTCTCGCATGTTCGTGACCGTCACCCTTATACCTGACCAGTTCGCTATCGATTCCATTCATTTTCAACGCCATAAAGAACTGTTCTGCTTGTTCTATGGGACATCTGTAGTCTTCCTCTCCATGTATTAGCATTGTAGGCGTCTTGACATTCTTTACGTAATATATGGGAGACATTTTCATTAACTTATCCATATTTTCAGGTTTCCACGGGTCGTCAATACCGGACTCTACAGTGTTGAACCAGAAGCCTATGTCACTCGTACCGCACATGCTGACGAGGTTAGATATACTCCTCTCGCTAATCGCCGCAGAGAACATATCGGTCTTTGTGACAATCCAATTAGTCATAAACCCACCGTATGATCCCCCGGTAACGCCGATCTTACCCGTCAGCTCGTATTTCTCTTTGACAGTTTTAACGAAGTTTAAGATGTCCTCCATGTCCTTCCCTCCCCAGTCACCTACACATGCTTTAGCAAAGTCCTCACCGTAACCTTGACTACCCCTAGGGTTTGAGTATATTACGTTAAACCCGTGCTTTGCGAAAAACTGGAATTCTATGAAGTAGGAGTACCCGTAAGCAGTGTGTGGCCCTCCGTGGATAAAGAGTATCGTCGGAGCGTGCTTGTCCACTATTATAGCCCAACCCTCAACATCTCCCCTAACCAGTTCAGGCTTTAAGCCCCTGACTGAGGGGTTAGGGTCGTATGTCTCCCCCTTGTAGTACATTATTGAAGGCTTTTCAGGAGTGGTGTAAACATAAACCAGTTCTCCGTCTAGATAATCGAAACTCCTGACTACCATATCCCCATCTGTCAGCTGGTCCACCTTGTTATCACTAACTTTGTAAACGTTTGTTTTACCTCCGACTTGACCAGTGGTTACTATTTCTCCTCTCTTAAAGACTAACTTCTCCTTTGCACCGTCGAACAAGTCAGTGAGGACGCTATTACCACAATAATTTCCGCACAGATAACTCTTATCCTCCTCTGGTAGTATTACTTCTTTTACTGCCCATGGTGTTTTACCCTTTCGGTGTCCCAGATAGGCTATTTGACCGTCCTCATTCATAGCAACAGCCGTTATGTTCCCCTCCCCTCTTGTGATTCTCCTTAATTCGTTTCCTTCAACCTCATAAATGTCGGATAGACCCACATCATCGTTTTCTTTTGTAGCAGAGATCACGATCCTCTTTCCGTTAGTTGCAACGTCAGTTACGTCGAAGTCACCTTCAACAAGTGTCTTAACTTCTTTTCCGTCAAACAACAACAAGGACATCCTAGTTCTCAGTAGACCTCTTCCGTCAAACCTATACTTCAGTTTTTTAGCCACGAAGTGGCCTTCTTTTTTATCTTTCTTTTCTCCTATGACTAAAATCCCGTCCTTATGGAAGACGAACTTATGTATCTTACCGAGAGTAAAGAGTCTCTTAGGTTCTCCGTAAGGACTTTGCTTGACGAGTGTTCTTCCGTTTAAAACGTAGTAGAGATCCTCTCCGTTGATCGATGGTAAGGACTCCTTTCCGCCGAAAGTAATTCTATTCTTATCAAGGTAGATGCTTGACTTATACTCATTCCCTTCTATCCACGTCTCGGTATGTAATAGACCCTTCTGACTTAGTTTCACTTCTGAAACGAGTCTTATTGAATACGCTTCTTCTATCGTGTCCATAAAGTATTTTGTGTTTACTTACTTTATAATGTCAACTGAAGGTCCTAAGATCGGTATGCGATCGGCTTAGGCTCTTCTCGTTAAACTTTCCAAACAACGTACAACACCACATTTTTATCTCCGGTTATCTATAATTATAGATATGGTATTCATAAACGAAAACACTATAGCTAAGTATAAAGGTAGGGAGGAGGAGTTCCACCAAGAGTTTGAGAAAGCATTAGAAAGAGTAAGACTTGGAGAAGAGTACCCACTGATAATAGGAGAAGAGGAAGTAAAGACAAGTAAGACTTTCGAAGTCAGGTCTCCTATAGACGCTTCAATTCTCATAGGACGGTTCCAGATAGCTGATGAAAACGCCATAGATAAAGCTTTCAAGGCCGCAAAAGAAGCGTTTAAGAGTTGGAGGCTGACGTCATGGAAAGACAGGGTCGAAATGGCTAAAAGGGCTGCTGAGCTGATTAGGAGGAGGAAGTTCGAGTTAGCCGCTACTATTACCCTCGAAAATGGTAAGAACAGATACGAGGCTATAGCTGAGGTTGACGAAACTATAGACTACTTCAACTACTACGCTTACATCCTCCAGATTAATAGGGGTTTTGAGCACGAGATGGACTCAAGGATGTATAAGAATGAACACTCCTACTCAGTGATGAAGCCCTACGGATCTTGGGCTGTAATAGCTCCCTTCAACTTCCCGTTGGCAATAACTACTACTATGGCCCTCGGGGCAGTGATTACCGGGAACACAGCCGTGATAAAACCGTCTTCCGACACACCACTTTCCGCATACAACTTACAGCAGTTATGGGACTTTAACGTAACTTAAAGATTTTCATTAGCCCCGGCGGTCCGCCTAAATAACGTTCAACGAAC
>Ga0081474_120028_pt1 | contig 10623 bp, 13 predicted proteins | sample OneHunmetagenome_2_FD_70978 | JGI IMG/M metagenome (GOLD analysis project Ga0081474, IMG submission 70978) | Ferrous microbial mat communities from One Hundred Spring Plain, Yellowstone National Park, USA v2 (version 2) | ecosystem: Environmental > Aquatic > Non-marine Saline and Alkaline >... | reverse complement strand
CACCCCGTCCATGGGTACCGTTGTTATTACAGGGAAGTGCTATTTAAACCCTGGGGGCTATCCATCCCCGCCTCACGAGGTTTTCCGCCCCCAAACTCCTCTTTTATAAATACAAAGAAACGTAAAATTGAAACCATTAGGAATCACTCCACTTCGCTTAAAGCCAAGTTAATAGTCCGTTTTGGCCGACTCTTAACCAACGGATTCTCCAACCCATCTATTTCATATAATGATTATATTACACCACTACTCTGAAATCCTAGATAGGTCGAGCTAGAAATCCGCCCTAACTTCTCACACGGACACTTTGAGATAGTGGGACGACAAGAGACCAAGACTGTAGGTACCAATCGCGGCCAGAAGTCCCAAAGAGGCCGTCTCAATAGCTCTCCTCTTAGGGTTCACACCACTGACCGTCCCGACCAAGTAACCCGCTATACCCATTGCTATTCCCGTAAGTATGTATGAAGCTAAGAGCCCAAAAATACCACTTAAACCTAGGAAGTATGGGATAGTAGGTATAAGTGCTCCCGTAATATATGAAACCGCTGTTACCTTCGCGCTCTCCTCTTCGCTCAACATCTCTGGTTCAGTTTCCCTCTTTACGATCTCGTCTTTTACCATTCTCGACGCTAACTCTAGGGCTTTTTCTCTACCCACTCCGCCCTCTTCTAATAGCCTCCTTAACCCCTCAGTTATAGCGGGCTCGCTGAGCATTCCCTTCATTTCCCTCCTCTTACTCTCTTTAATTTCCCTCTCAGACTTAGATGATAAGTAGGACCCTAAAGTCATGGAGAGCATGCCTGAGATCCCTACAACGAAACCACTTAATCCCACAAGGAAGGAGGATCCGAGCACGCTGTTAAACCCAGACACAGCGGCCAGCACTTCCACTAGACCATCACTGACACCGTATATGGCATTACGAACCTTGGATACGGATACATCTTGATTAGCGAGGAAACCTTTGTGAACGATCTCATCCGTTATCACTTGCTTCAGCATCTCCCTCTCCTGAGGCTCGATTTCCGAAGACGAGGTCAAGACCCTGTATTTCTCCGCACTGGCCTCTTCTCTGGACTTCAGTAATTTAATGGTGGTGCCTAAGCCCACGAATCTCCGAAAGAGGACGAAGGTTTTCGCCCTGAGTCTATCGAATCTAGAAAGTCCTTTGAGTTTAACTCCCCTTCTCTCGGCCATCCTCTCAAATATAGAGGCATGAGACTCTTCCATAGCGGAGAGGAGAGCTAAGGCCCTCTTAATTCCGGCATCTCTTTCTGCGTTGGAAAGCTCTCGGTAGATCAGTGCGTTGAAGAGTTCATCCTTGAAGTTCTTAAGTATGTCCACGAAAATAGATTAGAGATACTCTTATTTAAGAGTTATTCTCTTCTAGTCGATCTCCTCTTGGATCCTGATCCTTCCCTTTAACAAGTTAGACGGGAATGGGAAAGTCCTAACCAGCTCTACGCTAATCCCGTGTCTCTTAGCTTCCTCTACTGCCCTATCTATGTCCTCCTCTAGCGTGGCGAACTTCACCTTATCCCTTAAATAAGCTAAGGTCTTATCTTCAGTTTTGAAGGATTCTGCGGGTTGCGCTGTCCACTTATTGTCCTTCCTGAAAACGAAGATCACGTCTTGAACGTAACCAGGTATCTCGTGTTCGACCCCGGCTAAGTAATATTCGCCTATCTTATACACCCTGGGCATATATGCAACTAGGGATTGCATATTATAATATTTCCCGGGTCTAGCACTTCAGCTAACAAGAACTTTGGTTAACCGAAAACTTCGGAAGCAGCGACTGGTCGAAGTTTTCACTCACGGAGGATTTCAGCTGAATACTGACTTCCTCCCTGCCCTGAAGAGTTCCCACTCAGGCAGTTCGTTGTTCTTACCATGGGTTAGGGACCACATGTCCTATGCATCGCGGTGTTTCAGGGGACCACTTTGAGTTCTCTGGCTCAGATCAGATCCAGAGACCGAAGAGATGTGTCATTTAAAGGGGGCTTTGTTTTCTCCTCCTTCAGTGCCATTGTCCCAGATCAAGTTGAGGAAGAGAATTCTTAATATCACCGAAGAGAGTATAGCGTTGAAGAGTTTGAGGAACTATCTATTCCCTTGGCGAGGCTTTTCGCCCCCTTAACCCCCATAAAGGGCTATGTACTTATCATTATATTGAGTCTAATGGAGAGGAGATCATATATCGTATATAGAGTCGTATAAGGGGGGATCAGTGAAGGTGAATTCCTGTGCAACATAAAATCGTTAAGTTGATGAGAGGCGAAAGTCTCAGCAATCTAGCTAAGGCAAACTTCCTAGCGGAGGAAGGAGAAAGAATCCAGCTCGACCCTTGGAAGTTAGAAAGGGTGATCGAGAGGGAACCTGAGATCGTAGTGGGAGAGGATCTCAGCGCCGCTGAGTATTGCGTGCTGAGCGGGCTCTTTCATGTGATCGATGGGAAGAGATCATGGGAGGACGTTTTAGAAGAGCTATGCGAAGGGCAGAAACTGGTGGGACCTCACGGAAGAACTCTACAGTTGGGAATTCCAAACTACCGCCAGTCAATTTACACTCTCTCATCAATTTTAGCGGAGGTTTGCAACGAGGAGTTGGGTTCTCCTCTGGATTTAGTGAGATCAGCCATTCCGTTACCCTTCAGGGACGATTACTTCGATACCATAATATCATTTGGGATCGCTGAGGGTTCAATAGTAAGAGAGGCCTTTAGAGTACTCAAGACCAATGGGACACTGTTCCTAGCCTACAGGGACGAATTGTTTGGCGGAATATCTGCAATGGAGTTGTTGAATATAGTCTCATCTAAATTCGAAATTCGAGGCGTTGCCTTCAGAGAAGGCTATTGGATCGCGGAAGGAGTTAAGACTAGGAAAGTCCAACGAATAAGCCCGAGATTAACGCTGTGAACTACTCCATCCTTACGGACAGGGTCTCTGTTGAGGAAGATGAAAGAGTTTCTGACGCGAACTCCTAGGAGGTTCGCCGGAGTAACATAGGTCCCACTGATAGGAATCGGAATTGAGCTGAATTTCACAGTTGGCATGCATCCTTGTTCGGTCATGCCTAGGTCAGGGAGTTCTCAGCCTATATATCTCCTACCAATGATTCCTCCCTCACATCACCCGTGAACTTTACCCCGCCCTTGCGGACTTCCCTACTCGCGATTTCCTGCTTCCTGGCCTCACCTTGCCCAAAGGGTACAAGGACTCCACAGGCCCAACCGTCCCAGCCCTGAAGATACGGACTCGATCACAGTGCGTATCCAGACCGTTGATGGGGTAGGGGCGCACCTCACGGACCATCGCTTCAACCGAGGCGCAGGGTGACGATTACCCAATCGGTGACAACGATTAATGGATTGTTTGAGAGCCTGTTAAAAACCTTGGAGGCATTCGCACCTCGCGGAGGGGGTCTTATGCCCCCAAACCCCGGGAGGATAGATTTCACCATAGACTTCTCTTCTATGAATTGAAATTAGTAATAAATTTATAAATTTACTCTTACATGTATAGAGCAAAAGACTGTAGAAGGAGAGAATGTTATTAAAGTTGAATGGAGAATTCTTCACTAACCAAACTGTTAGCTACTAAAAGTACTTGTCCTGAAAACGGAATGCTCAAATGTGAGAGACTTCCGAACGAGAATTGAGAGAACGCTAAGACTGTCGATAAGTTTTTACTGTTCCGCTTATAATTACTTTACTGTGAAGGTAGTCATAGTAGGTGGAGGAGCCGCTGGGATGAGTGCAGCCTCAAGGGTAAGGAGGCTCGATCCAAATGCACAGGTAACGGTCTTGGAGGGTACAAAGATGGTTAGTCACGCTCCGTGTGGAATTCCTTACTTTATTGAGGGATTTTTTAACGATGAGTCACTATTCATGGCTTACACTCCGCAATTCTTCTTAGAGAGTAGGAAGATAAACGTCGTTACGGAGGTCAGGGTGGACGAGATCGACACTGGCTCTAGAATGGTGGAGGGGAATGGAAAACAGGGCAGGATCAGGGAAGACTATGATTACCTAGTCTATGCAACCGGCGCTCTACCTAAGATACCCCAGGTGCCTGGGGTCGAGGGCGAAAACGTGTTCGAAATCCACCATCCAGCACATGCGAGCGAAATCAGGAAAAGACTTTGGGGCAAGAGCAGAGTGGCAGTAGTAGGTGGAGGAGTGCTGGGGTTGGAGATGGTTGAAGCACTCTCGAACGTGGGCAAGAAGGTCATAATGATCCACAGGTCCGCAAGACTGTTGAACAGGATCACGGACGAGGACGTGAGTTCCATAGTGGAGAGAGAGGTTAGGGGTAAGGGAGTCGAAGTTAGGTTAGGAGAGGAATTAGAGGAAATAAGGAACAACGGCAGACTAGTAGTGACCAGTGGAGGTAAATATGAGGTTGACGCTGTAGTAGTAGCTACGGGAGTTACACCTAACGTGAACTTAGTTAAGGAGAAACTGAGGATAGGAGAAACAGGAGCGGTATGGACAGATAGGAAAATGAAGACTAGTAATCCCTATGTCTATGCAGCGGGCGACGCGGCTGAGTCAACTAATTTGATCACAGGGAGGCCGGATTGGGAGCCTTTCGGTCCAGTGGCTAATAAGATGGGTTACGTTGCGGGCACCAACATCGCAGGTTCTTCGATGACTTTCCCAGGTGTGGCTGGAAGTGTCATAACAAAGTTCTATGACGTTTTCGTGGGCAAGACCGGGCTCACTGAAAATGAGGCTAAAAGGGCAGGACTCAATCCAGTGTCGTCCTTTATAAGGACGAGGTCAAGGGCTAGATATTACCCAGGGGGATCTGAAATCTACCTGAAACTGATCGCAGAATCTAGTACCTTAAGGTTATTGGGAGCTCAGATTGTGGGAAGAGAGGAAGTCTTGGGGAGAATTAACGTAATTGCCTCCCTCCTTCTGAAACGTGGAATCGTAGAGGATCTCTTCTTCACAGAACTGGGTTACTTACCTGCTATATCTCAGGTCTGGGATCCACTCGTTATCGCTGCGAGAAAGCTCATGAGGGGAGACTGACCTCTTCCCCGCCCTGGGGGTTTCCGTCTCGCTGACTCAGGTTTTTATCTAGCATCTGAGGGACAGTCAAGGGGATCAGAGGCCACTCCCATTCAGGTTCATAACCGCAATGACGTCGCGTTCTTTCCCACATCAACGAGAGTGACTGAGCCAATGATGAGAGAGCTCCCTCGAATGTTATGTGTTAGGATAATCTATTCCATATAGTTGAAAGGGTTTTCGTGATCTTCAAAACGCTTCTTAGTAATTCGTGCTGTATTCCCAGAAAGCCTTCAACTTGGACTTCCTCGGTTCCCCGTGTTCTAGGATGTCAGATATGGCGTCCCTTAAGACACTCTCTTCCGGGACTCCTCTGATCAGCCAGGTTTCGTTTATGAGTATTGCAGGAACACCCCTTATTCCCAAGGCTCTCGCCTCATCTTCATCTGCAACTACAGCATACTTGGCCTCTTTGGATCTCATTTCCCTCAGGAAATCCGAGGGTTCAAATCCCAACTGGGTCGCGATCCTAATTATGACGCCCTCGTCTGCCACATTCTGCCCCTCTAAGAAGAAAGCGTCCTGTAGCCTATCGAACATGGACCAATGACCTTCCTGTCCCCTCCTCTTCTCCGCTACTTTGCACGCCGTTAATGGAGGGATCGACCAAGTGAAGCCTATATTTCCCTTGGATATAACCCTCTGAGGATCGTAGTCCGGGAAGTACTTCTTGAGTATGTCGAATTCCTTTAAGAAGAACTCCCTAGCGTCCTCCTCTGTAGGAGCTACTGCCTTAAGATCCTCCAGCGAGGATATTATGGCAAAGGCCTTATGTACGACGAGCACCGAACTGTTGAACTCACTCACCACTCTCTTTAACCTCTTTGAGGTCACATAACAAAAGGGACATAGAACGTCGTGGAAGAAGGTCAATTGTACCTTTCCCATTTTCAATCTTTCCAAGCAGAGGTTCGCCCCTTCACTTTTAAGCTTAAGTTTGTAGGATTCCCGCATGAAGGTGGCCCGAGTCCTATTGGAAGGTGGGGAGATCCACACAGTAGTCCTGGAGGGACAGGAAACTTACACCCTAGGAGAAGTAAATCCGTTCGATCTCTCCTGGCCATCGGAGAGATCGACCTACAGGCGATTGGAGCGTAAGATCCTGAAGTTCGTGCCCCCAGTTCTGCCGAAGCGAGTCTTCCTCCCTGCGGTGAACTTCAGGTCCCATTCCTCTGAATCCTCGATGGAACCACCAGCAAAACCTTACTTCTTCATGAAGACAAAGGAATCGGTAATAGGCCACGAAGATAGAATTCCTATACCCAGGGGAGTCTCAAAGGTGGACTACGAGGGGGAAATAGGGGTGATCATAGGAAAGAGAGGGAAATACGTGAGGGAGTCAGAGGCGATGAACTACGTGCTGGGCTTCACGGTGTTAAATGACGTGAGCATAAGGGACTTCCAATTCCCAGAACTTCACCCTTATGGCCTCAACTGGGTCATGGGAAAGGCGTGCGATGGTTGCTTGCCCATGGGTCCATGGATCGTCACTAGAGATGAGGCAAATTTCCCCATGAGGATAACCACTAAGGTGAACGGCGAGGTAAGGCAAGAAGGTACAACAGAGGACATGATATTTGGGGTGGAGAGCATGATCTCCTACTTGAGCCAGGCCATAACCCTTGAACCGGGAGACGTAATATCCACCGGGACTCCCTCCGGGGTGGCAGCTTTCACTGGGAAAAGGTATTTAGAGGAAGGGGATATAGTGGAAGTCCAGGTCGACAAGATAGGGTCCTTGAGGAATTTCATATTCCGCGAAAAGTGAAATGCCCAGCCCTAAACAGTAGACACAAAATCACCTCCTTGGAAACATGTCAGAATTGAGGCAAAGCAATTTGGCTAATTCATCCTCCCATATACCCGGATAATCTATCATACCTTCAATGAACAGCGAGGTCAGGAGGGAGACCTTCAGGTTCCTCCTGACCCTGTGTGAGGAAGGAGTAGATCAGGACTGCAAGGACTAAGAGCGGGAACCTGAACCTACACTCGGTGGAGCTCGTCAAGGGCAGGAAGGCCTTGATCTGTGGGCTCCATGGGGTTCCTGACCTCGTCGTAAAGCTCCAGAACCTCGGGGGAGGTTTGTGACCCCGCTCACGTGGCTCTCCCTCACCCTCCCCTTCTTCTTTACGGGACCAGGAGCCTGAAGCTAACCTGCTCCTCCCTTCTCTCGCTCCTGATGCTGCCCTTCGTGCTCCCGTGGATCCCCACGTCCCACGGAGACGGCCAGGACCAATTTGAACTGGGAGAGTGAAGGACGTCCACGCTGTAGAACCCTCTAGGGCCACAGGTCTGACCTTGAACAGGGAGAGGACCTGTCATGAGGGACTCCACGACCTCCACCTCGCTCATGCCATTCACGTGCCTCACCGTAGCCAGGACCAGGGTCTTTCCCTTCACCCTAGCGGTGTGGAGTATTTCCAGGAGTGGCCGTCACTCCTGCTACAGAGGCCATCCATTCGCCCTAGAACCTCACCCCTTTCCAGGGAAACGTGGACCTCCTCCTGCAGTTCGCTCAGGGTCACCCCCACCTCCTCCAACGACTCCTCCGCCAGTTCCCCCCTCCCTATCCTCACCGTCTGGGAGGAGACTCCGTGGCCCCCGCGACCCCCTCCACCGATCCTCCCCAGAGGGAGGCTGAGAACAAGGTCTCAGACACCCCCTTCCCGCCCTTGAAGTGGGGAAATATTTCACTTCCATCGCTCCAAAGTTCCCGGCGAGGGATCAATCGCGTTATCCTCGAGATTCTGATCATGGGTAATACGATCCCTCCCTTGCCGTAAACCCTCCCGTTCTCAATACTTCGCTCAGAATTGTGAAACCCCTGTGAAATACCTTTAGAAGAGCGATTTTGGGTCTACCGTTACAGGAGGAGCTTTAGGGTTTCCAGTAGCCTTCACATTACACCTTCATCTTCCCTTCGGAGTTTTTACTTAGCCCCGATCCATACTCCCATTAAGGCACGGCTATGTTTACAGACGCGTTAAGAGTACGGTTATACGGTAGACCGTACTTAGGGTATCTGAACTCTCTACCGTCGTCCTTTCGGGCAGCGACCACAAGGAGTGATAGACGATCTTTTTCCCATTCTGCAGAGATCTAGAGAAAATTAATATGAACCGTTATGAACCTGAGAAAGGATTCAGCCCTCAACGAGTTAGGGTATTCTCGAAATCGCGATGGAAATAGTGGACTATTAAAGTACGCTTAACTTTAGGCGAGAGGAGGATCAAAACTCAACTCTCTCTATGAATAACACGAAACTCTAATTAAGCTGCCTCCTGAAAATAATCATTATGGATGAGATAGATTATATACTGAGGAACTTTAAGACTATAGCCACGGTGGGCTTCTCAAGGGATCCAAAGAAACCTTCCCATTACGTTCCTAAATTCTTATTGGAGAGAGGATATAAGGTGATCCCAGTCAACCCGACAGCCGAGGAAATATTGGGCCTGAAGTCGTATAAGTCGATCAAGGAAGTTCCCGAGAGAATAGAATTAGTGCAGATCTTCAGACCCTCTAGTGAGGTTAAGGGGATATTCGGGGAGATTAGGGAGAGGGTTAAGGAAAAGGGCGACGTAAAGGCAGTCTGGCTACAGGAGGGGATAAGAGACGATGAGGTAGCCGAGGAAGCTAGGAAGCTGGGGCTCCTCTTCGTTCAAGATAGATGCATGTATAAGGAGTACCTGAAGAGATATAGATAAGCCGCCACCAGATAGTTCCTGCCCCCTAGAAGGGATCCTCATTTGGGAGGCAGTCAGGAGTGCAGAGGCCCAACCCACCTAAACCTGGATCCCGAAGTGGGGATCCACCATGTGGAGGGAGGTGTTGGTTGCCCTTCCACAGTTCCATTTCCTCAGCCTGGCTGGGGAGGAGTGACATTAGCACCAGTAAGGAATATTCAAATGAGGAGACTGCCAGTCTTCGCTGACGGAGTTTTATGCCCCCTTAACCCCATTCTCTGTAGAAAGTCAGCCTTAAGGGCTCTTTCGGTTAAGGACTATCTGGACTAGCTCTTCCCTTGATCCTGCAGTTCTTGATCCTGGGTTCCAGTCTTCTTATCTTTCATGAAATCGAGGAGGTTACGTATTTCATCCTGGTTTAATTTCGTTAGTGCTAGACCCAGTTTCAAGTATGGCCCTAAGAATTCGTAGAGCGTTTTCGTATATTCCGTTAGCTCAGGAATTGTGAGCTCCGGAAACCCCTCTATTAAAATGAGGAAGGACCTCCCCAGTGACCCAAGGATCTCAGAGAGGGAATCGGAGAGATAGGCGAGGGACTTCTCCTGAACAGTCTGACCCTCCTCCAGCAGTTTCTTGGCTTTGTTAACTCCCTCGAACAAGAGAGCTCTCGCTAGATCTAGCTGGGATAACGCATCCCTAACTCTCTTGGAGGCTATTAGCCTAACCTCCGTTCCTTCCTTGATCACGTGAATATAGGAATCGAAGTAGAGCTGTTCTATTACCCTGTCCAAACTCTCGGTTAGTATGGGCCTTAATCTCTCTCTTAGGGAATCGTAGGTAACACCAGCTGCCCCTTCTTTGGCAATCGTTAAGAGCACGATCCTCCTCTTAGAGTCAAGGAACTCCAATCGGACTCCTCTTAGTTTTGCACCTGTAGAATATTAAGCTTCGGAGAAGATCTGTAGATTTTAGGATCTAAAGCCGTTGACCACGGCTGATCCTCTAGTTGATCCTTGACCACTCGCGAAAATTTAAATTGATGCATCCCCCTTGATCAAATCAGGTTAGTCGTGACTATTCTAAGGCTAGTTTTAGACGTCTTGAAGCCCATAAGGGGTCACACAATCATTGAAGTCGCGGAGAAGCTGTCAGAGCTTAACGGCATAGAGGGAGTCAATATATCGGTGACTGATATGGACGTCGAGACTATGGGCCTGAGTATAGTGATAGAGGGCAATTCCATAGACTTCCAGCAAGTGACCAGGATCTTAGAGGAGGAGGGGTGCGCCATACACAGCATAGATGAGGTAGTGGGCGGAAGGAAGATAGTGGAGAAGAGGGCGACCAAATGATCTGTGATTCGTGTAAGGTGAGGGAGGCCAAAGTCTACCAACCTCATAGCGGCAGGAGGCTATGCGCCGAGTGCTTCAAGCTCGACATTAAGGATAGGGTGAGGACAGAGTCAATCAGACTGGGCCTCCATAAGTCCTCTAAGATCTTGCTGGCTGTGTCAGGCGGAAAGGATAGTTTCGTCCTAGTGGACACATTATCCTCCTTTATTGAACCAAGCAGGTTAGTGGCCTTAACCGTAGTAGAGGGGATCCGGGGATATAACAGGGCGGATCAGGCACAGAAACTCTCAAATTACATGAGGGAAAGAGGGGTGGAGCTCTTGATAAACTCTTTCAAGGAGAGGACCGGCTTCAGTTTGGATGAGATGATGGGCGCTTCGAAGGCTAAGGGGCTAAACTATTCCGCATGCACTTTCTGTGGCGGGGTCAGGGGGAAACGTAAAAAAAAGGGCGCCAGAGGAAGTGACGGGGGGGTTGGGGGGGAGGGGCACGAACT
>Ga0081474_120978_pt1 | contig 10633 bp, 12 predicted proteins | sample OneHunmetagenome_2_FD_70978 | JGI IMG/M metagenome (GOLD analysis project Ga0081474, IMG submission 70978) | Ferrous microbial mat communities from One Hundred Spring Plain, Yellowstone National Park, USA v2 (version 2) | ecosystem: Environmental > Aquatic > Non-marine Saline and Alkaline >... | reverse complement strand
TGTGGTAGTCATCATGTTGTTAAGTGTGGTAGGCCTTTGGGTAGGCAGAAGTTTTTGTGTAGGGATTGTGGTAAGTACTTCTTGGGTGATGCTAGTTATCATTCTAGGAAGTTGAGGGAGGAGGCTTTGAGAATGTATGCTAATGGTATGAGGGCTATTTTTAGGCTTAACGTACCTCTGGGTACTGTGTTCACAGCGTTATGGTGGGCAGAAGTATGAGAAGTTAGCTGAGTTGTGGGGTAGGGCTAAGGGTTTAGTTAAGGGTGGTGTTGTTGCTAAGGTTGTTGATGAGATGTGGACTTACTTGTACAAGAATACTAGGGCTTTTTACAAGTGGGTGTTTTGTTTATACTTCCCTAGGCCTTTACGTTCAGTTGGGGATAGGGATGAGAGGGCATTCAAGGAATATGCTCCAGAGGGTGGGTTAGTGATGATTATAATGTTTACTTCTCCTTGAGGAAACATACTGTAGTCAAGTTTGTTAACCCTAATGAGTGTTTACCCGTGGCGTAACTTATCCTTAATTTTAATTACTTCTAATTCCGCCACGGGCACCCCTCTTAAGGGATCATACACAGTCACCCTAGTAGAGGGAAACGTCACTTACTCGTAAGCAGAGTTATCATTTGAAATATTATTAAAGGAAAATTTTTGGATAATCTCATAATAATATAATTAAATAAAAACAACATTTAGAAGTGATCAAAATAACTATACTAAAGTTTTTATATATAATTTATTCACTTCTCATTAGCTTTTGTTATGAAAAGATTAAAGATTATAGAAACTTTTGTAACTAATAATTATCAAGAAAGCTAAGTACATCTTTTGCTGATTCTAAAATTTTTCTTAGTATGTTTTCATCTATTTTAACATTCTGAGTGCGACCTTTATAGGGATGGCTAGTTAATGTTACTTTGGTCGGGTTTAAAGTATAATGGTCTACTGCTACACGATAAACATATAAGAAGTATATTTGCGGATCGAGTCCGCTACTGGCTAAGTCTTGAATAAATTGAGTGTGAGGAAAACTATCATTGTTGTTACCCTTACCCTTATTCCCTTTACAAATATTTTTTATAGACCAATAGTTAAATAGAGAGAAATACACTGCGCTAATTATTCTCCTTATAAATACCTCATCTAAACTATTGCTCAAAAGACTCTCAAAATAATTTAACAGTTTATGGGGCTTTAACTTATTTGCATTGCTTGGTTGCATACTAATACCACTTTACCTGCAATGTCACCTAGACCTTCTCTATTTAAAGTATCTTTAGTATACTTTGCTAGGTACTTCCATTCTTCCCAATCACAATTGTTTATACGAATTTCTACGAATAAGGGTTGCGAGGATTCTACGTCTTCTGTAATACTAATGCTAGAAATATTAATTGGAAATGTATTAATCAGCCATAAGACTATTGATGCTAAACCCCTTAGATCTATAAAATTACTGATCCTGTTCACGCAATCCTTATCAATATAAGTTTTCAATATTTCAAGAGCTTCTTTCTCATCAATCATATTAAAAATACTACGGATAGAATTACTATAGGTCTCAGTAGTAGTGGTTATATTATCTGGAATATACTTAGAGGAAATACTGATTTGTGTTTGCTCCAAGTTAGAGTATATAGTGAAATTCTCCGTCATGTTTTCTCACCTATTTTGTGCCAGCTTATCTTTGGGGCCCATCTTAACGTATATAGAGGCCCTTGTTGCATCTTAAATTGAGTATTTTTAGACGCCATTATTGGTTCTATCTCAAGTCTAATTAAATATTCACCAATTTTCGCATCTTTATAAATTACTTCTTCATAAGCTGAGACTTTATCGTCTATTTCCAATTCTATCCAGCCTTCATTAACTTGTTTACCCGGCTCTAGGATAGGTTTATCCTTGACCTCATTTAGGGCCCCTTCAGAAGGATGCACAGATATTCCAACGATATAATTAACATTAAATTCCGCACCAAAAGGCGAAGGTACTTGCGAAGGTATAACGTCCACAATTGCTGCACGCAAAATAATTATACTACCATCACTGACTTTCACATAACCTCTAACTGAGTTCCTAAAACTTAAATTATTTAGCAAAGTGCTCATCATAATCAGCTATCAACAATGTTCTATCTACTACAATAATAAAAAGCTATTTCTTAATTTAAACGAGATAGTTCTAGGATAACCTAGAATTTGAAGTTCACTTACCTAACAGCTTCAAAGTTTTTACCCGTGGCGTAACTTATCCTTACTTTTAATTCCGCCGCGGGCACCCCTCATAAGGGATCATACACAGTCACTCATTGGGGCTAGTCGAGAGAAACACCACTACCCTCCCATCCACACTTTTATCACTCCCACCCTCGTGAGCAGTGCCCGTCATCAGTTAGGGAGATCATCAATAAAAACTATTTGTAATACTGTATAAACATAACTTGTCAAAACGATATTTAGAAGTAATTAAAAATAACTATTTCCTCCAAGCTCTCTTAAGCTGAAAGTTAACTATACCGAAGAAAGCAGAAGGAAACAAAATTTTTAATAGTTAACGCTGAGAAGATGAAATATGCAGACTGTCGAATACCCTATCTCAACATACTTACCCAGAGATGTAGTTTACTTTGACGGAAGTTCAGCTACTTTGCCTCAAGACTATGTGCTAAAGGAAGGTAATTTAAGGTTGTTCGTTCCCAAAAATAAAATAGAGGACGTAGTCAACGCCCTAAAAGGCTCAAGATTTAGAGAGGAAAAACTGGAATTTTACAAGGGTGAAAAATACTCATTATCAATGAGGATTTATAACATTTGGGAGCTCCACGTTAGGATATACGATGAAGGCTTTATTGACGGACACTTTGAAGTTAGTAGAGACTACTTAGAACATTTACAGTATTACACTATTCCCTCAATTTATGAGGTATTTGATTTTTACAGAACTGCTTATAACAAACTGCACATATTTGACAACGTTGCTAAGAAGTGGATTAAAGAAGTGAGGACACAATATTTAGTAACGTTAGAACCGCCTAAATCCTTAACAGCATGGCAGCCAATAGCAGTAGTTGTAGGAGCTTTAAGTGCAATTGGAATTATAGCTTATGCCCTCTCAAGGCTTGATAAGGGAGAGGATTAGGTGCCTATGTATTGAGATTAATGGGAAATATAACTCAAAGTGACGAAATAATAATTGACGGATATATAGTTAAAGAAAACTTAAAGGAAAAAGTTACGTTAAAAATAGACACTGGTTTTACGGGGTACGATGTTGCAATCCCCAGTAATATTGCACAAAAGCTCAAGCTAAATCCCTCAGGATATGCCAATTTCTCTACTCCTAGTGGTAATATTCCACTTGCTACTGGTAATGATGCTTACTTATGTTTAGGTACTAATAAATATGGAGTTACTTATGTTATCCATTATGGTGCGTATCCTTTAATCTCTAATAGTTTTCTAAAAAATATATCAGAAATTATAATAATTGATTTTACTAATTATAGTGCTATTATAATACTTAAGTGATTAATTTCTAGTATTTTACGATAGTGTCACTATTAAACTATATATTTTATTCAATATGCTAATCATTGTACTTAGTGCCTGCTTTGTGGAGTTCTTCAATTTAGGAACGTATAACTAACTTTTAACTCAACGCAAGATTTAGAATTTATTTTACTTCTTCTAGTCTAAGACCTAAGAAATTTCAACTAATCCACAAAGCAAGGTTCTGCAAAATCTTTAAAAAAGAAGAAATACGAATAGCTCATAACTACACGGTCTACGCACCCTTGGTATCACTCTATGAAATTTATAAGGAAAAAGAACTTTTGATTTTTAACTAACGTTTTTAAATTATTGAATGATAATAGATAATATGGAAGCTATTAATCATGATAAGATATTTGAGGGATATTTTGGCAAGCTTAATGAGTATTTACATTGTTATCTGCATGACATTTTTAAAAGTATTGTAGCAAGAGGTGGGAGAGATGGACGTGAGTGCGATATTACGGCCAGCATAAGTGAGCAATATAGTAAATTTGCTATAAATAAAGTCAGAGAAGTTCTTGAAAAATTATGTTCAATAATTCTTAGCCCTATCACCTTATCTCCTATGATTTACATAGATAGTAGAGGTAACATACTTAAGGTTAATTTTAAAGAGAGATTTGACGATCTCCCTAGATATTACGTGAAGGATTTCTTGAACTATAAATACGGAAATGATATTTATAATAAAATCCTCGAGAAGATAACTAACGGTGACAAGCTTAATAGCTACGAATTAATTGCACTGATCGATGCTAGTAGGTTTATGGTTCAAAGGAGTTGGATCTCTGCAAACGATATTACCATACATGCTCATTTACGAGGTGCTTTACTAGCTTCATTGAATAATATCTCGTTAATTCGCATAAGTAATCCGTTTTATTCAGAATATAATACCCTAAAAGACATAGAGGGAATTTACGCTATAACAAAGATTTTCCTATATTATTTAAACTCTTGCTTGCTCGAAAAGCTAACAAATACTTCTCTTAATAATGTCCTTAAAAGACTTATTGATGAATTGCCAGAGGATAAATATGCTACACCGTTAATAGACTTCTACACACCGTTTATCTTTGACGCTGATGAGAGGAGTATAACATTATTTTATGTTAAAGATAAGTTAAATGATGTAAAAGAATGCATTAAATCATCATTTACAGCTACGATAAACGAGGTTCTCAGTAAACTCGCTAGGAGGTTAATTAAAATTAAAGAAACTATTACTTATAAACTAGACCTAGTTAAAGAACATGAAAATATGTTAAATAATCCAGAAGCTCTAAACGAGTTTCTTGAGGTTCCAAATTCAGTTCTATTTGCCGAAATAGAGAATGCTGAGGTTGAACTAGAGGGTATTGAAACTGAAGATCGATTATGCAGTGTGTGCAAATTAAGGAAAAGTGTTAGGGAAGATCTAATTCCGACTATAATTACTAGAAAAACTGAAGATCGATTATGCAATATTTGCCTTTCAGTTAGACTTGCACCTTATGCTGTAGGGAGGACTTCCACTCTAAAGAGAGGCGATAGAGGAGACACAGATGTAGAGAAAGAGGGTTGGTACAATTTATTTAAAAAAATAGATAATAGAGGAAGAAGTATAGATGAGTTAGTTGAAGGGTATGATGATAATGTGATATTTCTAGGTATAAAATTAGACTTAAAGAAATGGGATAATAGAGATGTTTCATTGATAGAGGCTTACCATTTAAACTTAGAGAACTTAAGGAATTCAGTTAAGGAGTTTTTGAAAGATGTAAGAGATAGAATTTTATCTGGTACTGATCCTAATGTGGATTTTGTAGTAAATAATTGTGTACAATTAAAAGATCCTAATCCAGAAAAGTTTGAAAAACTTACAAGTTCTTTTATAGATTTACTTACAAGTCAAAGCAAAAGAATAGATATAAATGAATTTTCAAATAAAATTTCAGATATCTGTGATAATATATTTTCCAGTAAGGAATTAGAACGGCTGCGCAATAATATAAAAAACTTGTTAAAAAACCATATAGATTATTTTAATGAAAAAGTAGAACAACTTAAAAATGAATATAGATGTGATTTAAACACAATTGAAGTAGAGAATATAATAAGGAATTTCATAGATTCATATAGGAAGATAGAAATATCTAAATCATTAGACAGATTGTTTTCTATTAAACAGAACTTCTCTGTGATTATTGAGTATTTTATGGCCTTACTGTATATTAAAAAAGTTGGTCACATAACTTTAATAGAACCTTCAATTACTACACCATTTTTCCTAGCAGTAATTCGTAAGAAGGATTTTAAGAAATTATTTAATGAAGTATTATATCCGTTTTTCAAAAAATTTTTAGAAGATTCTAGATACAGTATATCGAACTTGATGCTAGTTTACATTATAAAAGCCAAATCATACACTCCAATTAAAATTATTAAGGAAATTATAAATACTGAACCCAAACCTCTAAAGGACTCTACAGTACTTCTAATCCCAGTAATAGTTAATAGGAACAGTTTACCCGTTACAGAGTTAATAGGCATCGATATTTACTGCTTTAAGAAATTCATGGATCTGGTAGAAAAAGAAATCCTCGATGAAGAGGCCTTAATAAGGCTATTAAGGTCTTCCGCAGAGGATTTACCTTATCCAGCTTTTGAAGACTGTAATAAGTTACCAGAAATATGTAGTGATATAATGAGTAAATGGGTAAGGGGAAAAGTCTTTTCCATTCGTCATGATAACGAATTGAAATTAAAGGGATATATAGCGAGGTTGTTGACATGAGAGTATTTAAGATAACATTAAGGGCTTATAACGGCTTTTATAAAGAAATTTTACCCTCTACAACAATAGCGGGCGGAATTACTTACGCTGCTTATCTCAATAAAGATATACTTCAAACAACAATTGGTTTTACAGATTTTCATAAAAACAATAATATTTACAAATTATATGTTTCTAGAATTAAGCTTGATAAAATTATGAATAAAGCAGAACCCTTCTACCTCTATAAATACGTGGATAAGGGGGAATATTACTTGACGTATATAGGCTATGCAATTGCTAATGAAGAAAATGAAGTCAAGAACCTCATTAATAAGTATGGCGCATATATTGGTAATTGGAACACAATATTTAGTTTAGACAGTATTTCGGAAGTCAGCAATATCAGTGATAAATGTGTCTATAATTTACCCGTTATAGACCTTTCTGATTTAATATCTAAATATAAAAATATAAGGGTACAAGTTCACAGATTCACAAATTCCAACTATCTCAGCATATCTCCTTATAAAATATATTATGATACTAGGGAGAAAAAGTTCCTAAAAGTTACAAATAAAAAATACGTTTATTTAGCTACTTTTAAAATCGATAATGCAGATATAGGGTATTATTACGACGAATCTGTATTAGCTAACTTAAATCCTTTCGAGAGAATTTATGTAAAAATGGGATTCGGGGTTATAGGCCCATGTATTCAGATTTAGTAAAATATGCTATCAGTTTTAATCCTAAGCAATATAAAAAGAAGTACTATACATTACCTACTAAAATAGAGGAGAACACTCTCGTTAGATACATTTGGCATCTTAAGACCTTAGTAAGGTGTTTATTATCAAATTCAAAAGAAAAATACATTTTAGGTAGCGGTAAGATAAAGCTACCATATATATCTAGAATATTATTCAGTATTGACGATAATAAATTAGTTGTTTTATGTCTATTAGAGGATAGCATATGCGACTTAGTATTCCGTACTGTCGAAATGGCACTTACAATAGATGAAAAAACCAAAGAGGAAATAATTAAGGGTTGCTAGGTAATAACCTTATACTCAGCCCTCAGTATACCAAGTCCTCTAGATTTAAACCTACCTAATCTCACTATTCCATCATTTATTTGTCTTAACGCCTCAATTATTACGTTTTTACACTCCTCATCTTCACAGAGTACATCAAATTCTATTTCATCTTTACTTACCTCAATGTTTAAACCTTTACTTTTCTTCTTAATATCATAAGTAAATTTTAGACCGCTCATAAACTGCGTATTAACCTTTTTATGACTCATAACTATCCTCATTTTAGCTCTAATATTTTCGTTGCCAAAAACCCTACATATTATGCAAGGTTTAGAGAACTTCTCAATAACATCTCCTAAAATATTAGCATACACTTTACTCTCACAATCCTCACTTTCCCTTAATCTTTGAAGTTCAGCACAAGTAAATGAGCTCTTTGCCTTCTTTTCGCTATTTTTACACTTCTCTAACTCACTTTCTACTCTGTCTAAGTTTGAAAGAAGTATCTTAGCAGTTACAGTCTCACAAGCACCCTCGAAATATGCATAGCATGCGGCAGTTCTCAAGAGGCCTTTAATAGTAGTAGGAGGAATAAACTTAAATGATGGATCACTACCAAAGTAAAACATTACTTTTCTTTCTCCCGTTTTCAAGCTAGCAGAAATGTTATACGGTGTTAAAGGAACTAATTTAACGTGGATTCTAATCAAGGATCCTTCACTTGTAAATTCTTATAATCTAAAACTATTTGTAATCTCTCTAATAACTTTTCCCCGATCAGATTTTTATCTATATAGATATTACTAATACACGTAGTATAAATTTCTCTATTAAGAAACTTCACCATTACTATTTTCATTTTAGTAGAATATACACGGCCGTCCGGAAGTCTCACTAGCGGACCTTCAAATTCCTCACCAGACAATGTTCTAAATACGTCATGGCTCAGTATGCACTCACCATCAAACCCGGAATCTATTTTAAACTCAATAATTCTACCATTAGCCTCCAAACTGAGCTTCATGATAAAGACCACACTCCCTTAACCCTTACCTCATATTTCTCTCCCCTTACTTTATCCAAAATACTCTTCAACTCCTCTCCATTTCTAGCCTCATAAATCTTACCACCCTCAGTAATTACAGTAAATACAACTTCCCCTTCACTAACGGGGTTAAGAGCGTTTATTAACGTGTTAGGAAAGAGCTTACATAGAATCCTTTTATCACAACCCACCTCCTTAGGCTCAGTTATACTTAACGCAAATTTCCCCTTAAGTAATACAGAATTAAATTCGACCACCTCACCCGGTATGTATAATCTGAAGCTACCGTATCCAGAAGTCCCCCTACCGCCTATCCACACCCCCCCTTCATCAGCTTTCTCCTTTAATATCTTTAACATCTCAACAACCTTGTCAGTTAAGGGGTCGTTAAGCACTGCTAGAAATCCTAAGAATTTAACACCGGCCGGAATTACTTCTTCAGTGAAGAGCTTACCTTTCTCCACTGTCATGGTAACCCTATTTATAGCCACATGGGTAGTCCTCTCCAAGAGCACCGGAAAAGGATCTACAGCTACTAGATCTGTAAACTTCACAAACCCCCTAACACCAGAAGTTCCTAAAACTCTACACACCTCACATAAGTTCTTCCTCCCAGTAAGTTTAATCCATGCCTCCTTGAGTTTACGTCTCTTCTCGTCCTCAATTAACGCCAAGTTCTCGCACCTATCTAAGTCCGAGGTAACGTAACAAGCTTTATCTATACCATAACCAGTTATCTCTAAATACTGCTTGAAAGCTTCTTCCAGAGTTTCTCCCACTTTATCAATGAGCCCAGCGTAAATGTAGTTACTTAACTCCTCCTTAAGACTCCCAAAAACTATCTTCTTCTCTTCCTCACTTAAAACCCCAACGTTTTCCAAAACTTTCGTATCAACCCTCCCTTTCCTTAAATACCTTTCGTAAGTAGAACGGAGTAGGCCCTTAAAACTAGTAGCCGATATTGCTGGTATGTAATAGTTTTCGTCGTTTACTTGAAGTGGAATTTTGTAAGTAACTAAGTCTGCCGCTGAATAATCAAAGTAAACGCCGGTAGCCCCAACCCTAGTCAATGAGAGCGTTTCTAAGACCACGGGGAGTACTTTCAACTCCTCAACACCTTTATTAGCTCTTCTTTAGCCCTACTGACATCCCTATTATAAAGTGCCTTTATAACGTTTTCAACGTGCAACCCCTTAAACGATCTGAGCGTAAGGATCAGGTTATCAACAATTTTTTGGTCGTCAATTCCAGATATTATATACTGTTGCATAACGTTGATCAGTATCTTAGCCCTTTCTATCTCATCCTCTCTTTCCATAAGATATTTTTCTCCCCATGATTAATAACTTTTAATGCTTGAGGAATTAATAGAGTATTACGAGGCGTTGAAGCTCTGTGAGGATTGTGAGGAAATAATAACTAAGTTAAGGGAGCATCTAGCGTTAATTAACAAAGATAGTATAGTATCTAAGAAGGTGAGTATTATCAACAATAGTAATAACGTTAACGTAATAAGGGAAACTCTCTTCCAGCTAATATTTTACTTATATGGAAAATGATGTTTAGGCATGAATGATTTCCTAACGAATCGCTGTAATCTCTTGTTTTCCCAAGAATTTCCCTCTTAATTCCCACCTTATCCTACACTCCATTATTTTCATCACAGTATTTGATTGCTATTTCCATTTAAGTAATAAAACTCTTTAGTTGATAGAAAACCCAAAATAGTTCTTATTTCATTCTATGTTCCCTCCCATGTGTAGTAAAATTTGATAGTTTAATATTTATCAGGAAATTAGAAAATTGTTTTCAATTTAAAGATAATGTTTTGTGAAAAAGATACTAACAAGATGAGACTATAACACTTACATGTAACTACTCATTATTTTTAACTACTCCTAAATTCGTCTTGATTAAGTAATGTCTATATAGTATTACTGAAAAAGCTCATGTTCATGATCTCCCAACTGCTGATGGACAATGTTCACGAGGTTTGGGGGTGATAATAGGTGGATGAGAGGGTAGTGATATTCCCCCGGAGATTATTACTCTTTCTGACCTCCTCCACGCCCTGGAAGGGCGAGGGCTCCCTCCCAGAGGGCTCATCGTTCCCACCATCGATTCGGGACTACATCTGAGGGGCAGTTGAGAGGGTCAGAACTCCCTCCCATTAACCACTGCAATTACGTCACGATCGTTTTCATAATTACAAGCGCACTTAAACATACGACGAGAAA
>Ga0081474_124331_pt1 | contig 10641 bp, 13 predicted proteins | sample OneHunmetagenome_2_FD_70978 | JGI IMG/M metagenome (GOLD analysis project Ga0081474, IMG submission 70978) | Ferrous microbial mat communities from One Hundred Spring Plain, Yellowstone National Park, USA v2 (version 2) | ecosystem: Environmental > Aquatic > Non-marine Saline and Alkaline >... | reverse complement strand
CTGGTGAGTGAGCTTAACCTGAGGAGCGTGGAGGCGTTTCTCAAGTTCGTTGAACGTTATTTAGGCGGACCGCCGGGGCTAATGAAAATCTTTAAGTTACGTTAAAGTCCCATAACTGCTGATGCTAGCGATTCTCCATGCGTCTATCGTATCTGTGAACGGTGTAAAGAAAGGTGAAACCTCAAACTGCTCACTGAAGAACTCACTATAAAAGTCTGATGTCGATAACTCAAAGACTTGTGAATTTATTCCGAATGCCTTCAGTTGTGTTGCGAATTCTTGTGAGAGTGCAACCCAATCAGTGTAACTATTTGGCTAGAATAGGGAATGGGAGAAAGAAGTATTTCTTGAAGCTAAGCCGAAAGGCTGTAGAGTCATCACTTAAAGCTTGCCTTAGACTTACTAGCATGTACCCCAAAATTTCACGATGCGGGCCTATACCTTAGAATAACGCTGACAAATTTCCTCCGTAGCTTATAGGTAAAATAGACCTAATTTGCTTCTAATTCTAGGTCTTCAAGAAAAGAGGGAGTTATAAATGTATGGTGTTGAGGAAACCAACACCTTAATTTAGAGCTGTACTCAGAATTCAATGCGTAACACGCATTAAAGATGGCTGAAGAGGTGTTAAATTATGCAAAGAAATTGTATTAGGAGAAAAGGTGATTATTGAAGTCTGATGTCTTAGAATAGGCGTGTTTATCCGTGGATTAGCTTTCCCAATTCAGCCAGGGCTTATAATCTTCATTTCTCGAGGGAACACCGCCCTCGTGTTGGTCATCAGTTGGGAGATCACAATAAAACTATTTCAGTCTGTAATACCATTAGACATTGTGTCAAACAAGTTTAGAGGAATTAAAAATAACTAGTAGCTACACGAGTGTTACTGTCTTGGTGAGCAAGTGACCCTCCAATGGCTTTCATATTCTCTTGCAGTTGGAGTCCACCCATTTAGGTCTAGTAACAAAGTAAACGGAAGATTCTATTGGGCTGAAAGACCAGTATGAGCCTCACACAATCTCCTTAGCTGATTATTTACCCCTTTTAAATAAGTTAATAATGTGGAGTCTAAAATACCAACAATCGAAAAGCATAGAGACGCTTTTATTAAGATCAAGATAATAGAAAGTTTGGAAGAGTTGACATTAGCGTTAAAGCTATTAAAGGAGGGTTTCAGTAGGAATTCAGCTAGCAAAATTTTCCTATCGTGGAAGGCATTAATTAGTGCTTTAACAGTCATGAACTTAGAAAAAATGCCTAAAGACGAGAAAGAGAAGGAGTGGTATTATAAAACCGGCTTTCTAGCCCCTACAACAAGTTTAAAGGGGATTTCGCAGAGATTAGAGGAGTTGGGGTACAAAGTAAATCACCTGACTTCTACTGCATTAGCATTGCATAGGTATGCCTATAATGGATTATATAAGGGCGCTAGCGATTACTCCGACAGAGATGAGGCAATTAGGGATGTAATTTCTCTCTCACGGGAAATAATAACGTTACTTAGGGGGTATTTCAAAAACTACTGGGATGATGAGATCGAAAACCATTATAGAATTGCTGAAAAGGAGTTAAGAGAAATGAATGGCTAGTAACTCAAATTGCTTAGATGTCTCGTTCTAAATCCAGTGAAGTGTGAAATGGAGTTTAAGGAGGACTTGACATCAATACCGATAGAGGACTTAAACGTATATAGGGTGATTTTCGTAGATAACGGTTTTTTAAGCAAGGATCGACTTTCGCGGAGTTCTACATTATATCTCCTTGCTTAACGGTAAGTTGACAGTTTACTCTAAAGAACTTTTAACTCAAAGACACAATGAAAGATACTGTAAAGGAAGTGATTGAAACGGGGAAAGAGGCAAGTAAAGCTTCTATGAAAGCCACATCAGGGTTAATTAAAGACGGAATGGAGGTTAGTAAAGAAGTAGTTAAAGCTTCAATGGAATTAGGTAAAACTGCTGAAAAAGAGTTTAAGAGTACTACAAAAGAAGCCGTCAGCGTGACTAAGGAAATGATTGAGGATTTCAAAGGAAAGGCTAAAGATGCAATGCAAGGTCCTATAAGAGAAATGAAACAGCTTGGTGGAGGGGAGAGAGGATAAAGGGGGAAAGCAATAATACTCATCTTTCAAAGTTTTATTTTCCCTTTTTCCTCAATTATTCATGGATTGTTGTTTCAAATATATAGGCTTTATAAGAAGAGATGATAAGTTGGCTTCTAGGGCTTCAATCGTTAAAGTTGAAGTTAAAAATGAGTACGCTGATGGATTAGAAAGGATCGAGGAGTTTTCTCACTTAATAATCATCTACCACCTTCATATGGCAGATCCAAATAAGAGTTTAAAGCGGGTTAGAGGAGGAGTTGAGGTAGGGGTTTTCGCTACCAGATCTCAACACAGACCAAACCCTATAGGAATTTCTGTAGTTGAATTGATAAAAAGGGAGGGGAATGTGTTATACGTTAAGGGGATAAACGCTTTTGACGGTACTCCGGTACTTGATATTAAACCTTATGACGAGTGGGATTCAATCCCAAACCCTAAAGTCCCAGAATGGCATATGGGAGAGATGAAGGGGACAAGGTAATATGACTTCGTTATATCAACCATCTATATATATTTCCGCCCAAATGAAGATTTAGGAGTTAAGTAGTGGTCAAAGAAAACCCCCAAGCCTTTACAAAGTATTTCCCCAAAATCCAAGAATTTTAATATCAGATGAGCCCACAGCGAATTTAGATGTAAACTTTAGGTTGATGTTATACGATAAGATAAATTTGATTAAAGAAGGTTAGTGAACATAACTACGGCCATGTTAAGTATTCATGAATACGCGAATAATGGTTTAAACCCAAATATAAGTCTTTTCCATACAAGGGAAGAGGCTAGAATCGTAATTGCGGAGCTTATAAAAACTGAGCTTAACCTTATCACCACTTTCTTTAAACCGAAAGATGAGGGGAAAGAGGTTGCTGAGAAGATATAGATAGAAGGAAATATAAATGTAGCTTTTCTTGTTTCCAAGATTTCGCTCAGTTGAGTTTTACCGTCGGCCTGAACATTGTGATAAAATTCACGAATATAGATAAAAAGGTGATGATGTATATATGTATAAAAAGTATTTTCGTGTTTTCGATTAAAGAGGGATTAGCCTTTGAAATTTTTAACTTTTCAGTTTTTCTTTTAATTCACTTATAATATTTACAATTTCATCCCTATTCCACTGTTCCGCGTCCTTAAGATCCAGTCCGACACCGATTAACTTAGGAACTTTTAATCCAGCTTTTTTAATTTCATCGATTAAAACCTCCATGAATATACCGGGTTTGTTTATCATCTCAACATTCCACGCGTCCTCGTCCCTTAAGGTTGGCGGTCCTCCCCACTTATTACTTGAAGGAGATATATTAATACCGCATGAAGGACTACCGTCAATGCCAATTATTACTACATCATATCCCTCCTTTTCGTATTCCTTTAACATTGTTATAATTAGTTTTGCCAAATTTCTACAGTGCTCCCTATATCCTTCAGTATCATATTGTTCCCTTACTTGCCACCATCTTCTAGTTCCGGCATAAAGCATTTCTGGACAAGGTAGTTGAAGTACATAATCTCTGTAGCACCTTTAGGCATGGTTGATAGCTTGGCAGCATATGTTAATTTAACTCATTCATCAAATTATTTTATTGTAGCAATTCCTTCAATAATAGTAAGTATTGTAGGTTTTCTTTTAGTAAAATACTATTTCAAACTCTCATAGCCAAGTATTTTCGTGTATATTATTAAGACTGTAAACTTAATTGTGCAAAGAAAGATCTTAATTCTTCATATTTTTAACAATTTTTATAAACCTTAAATATTCGTACTCAGGTATAGGGTGAGTAAAAGCTAATAGCGATAAATAAGTTGATATTGAAACGCGATGTTTTACTCTTATCTTATTTTTTTCAAATAATTGGTATGCAATTAATACTCTATCCTTAAGTTTTAATGCCGCATAAGTATCTGCATCAATTTCATATGCTAAGCTAGAAATTGTGTACCCTATATAAAACAATAATAGCGATAATAGGTTAAATATAAATAAAAAATTAGCAAAGTCCAAGAATATTACTGGAAGTGAAGTAATTAATTTAATTATTAATATTGATAGTAAACCAAAATAAAGTAACGTAACTATATGCTCTATAACAGGACTAAGAATTAGTGCTATAAATGCTACAATAAAAAATAACATTACCTCATCATATATATTAATACCGAAGAAAGGTAAAAGGAATAAGACTAATTGAAAAGAGGCTAAAATTCTAATTAACCATTTATATTTTCTAGTAGCGGCTGGTATAAGTCTAATAGATAGTGCAAGAGCAAATGGAGATAGCATTCTAGCTAAATAATATAGCAAGCAAAATGGCTGTCTAGAGTGCCCTTCCTCATGATATTTTATAAAGAGAAACACATCTGGCATGTCCACTGCTATTGACGAAATAGATATCTCTTTCCTTTTTATGTTATAGAGACCCAGGTAATGCTTTGAAGGTATTAATTTTACATCTTTAATTTTAACTCCTCTAATGTTGTAATTTATTAGGAGAATGAAATTAAGAGAAATTGAAATCAAGTAGCTCAATACATCTACAGAGGGCAATAATACACCATAAGTTACAGTTAATGCAATAATGTAGATGAGTAACGAAAGGCCATTGTAAAATCTTAATGATTGCACTCTATCACCGATTTTATCTCTTTTATCCAAATTTATTAATGATCAACTGCAATCATCATTACTACTAAAAATAATTATTGTAAGAGTTATTTTAAATTTTTTTCATTGATATCTCATTATTTATTATTAGTACTTATATAGTTATATAGCTAAGGGGCATTTCATTAAATATATTGTAAATGCTAAAATTTGTGCATAGGTCTTGTAGTCAATAAGCGTTACTAATTAGCTTAATTATTAAATTTAGCAAAAGTTACAGCCTATTATTTGATTATCGCGTCCATTTCTTTTTATATTTGTTTGTAACAAACTTTGTTGAGAAATGATGATCTCTCACGCCGATGTGGGCTATGCCCAAAAGGGTGAGAGGGATTACGGAGATGTGAGCCCCGTGCCGTTGGAGTCCCATGACCCACCTGTGGTTGAGGGCTAAGTCCCTACACTCGATCATGAATGAAGATAAAATGATTGAAATGAAAGTGTAGGGACAAACGGGAAGTTGAATTGGTTTACTGTGAAGGCGGGAGCTATTAATACATAAGTTGAAACTGTGTGATGAAGGGAAGAGCGTTGTTGAGCTCATTCAGGCTTTTGTTTATATCTTAAAATATAAGCTTTAACTTGCTGGAGTGTATATAAATTTAAAAAAAAAAGTTATGAAATTATTATTATTAGTTCTTTCCCCTAAGCTCCCTCTCTATTCCCTCGATTATAATCCTTTGTAATTTGATGTAATACTCTTTGGGTTGTTCCGCTCTAGGCTTAAAGTTAGGGAAGATATCTTGATCATCTTCCCAACTGGGTATAATGTGTATGTGGGTATGAAATATCACTTGACCAGAACTCCTCCCCACGTTTGTTAGGACTCTAATCCCATCAGCCTTAAGTGCGTTTTTTATTGCCCTTCCTAATAATTTTACTACCTTTCCTACCCTTTCAAGGGTTTCGTCATCTACTTCCAGTATATTATCAAAGTGATTATTAGTAGTTATAAGGGTATGACCCGGAGTTACCGGAAATTTATCTAAGAAAGCCGTAAAGAAGTCATCTCTGTAAAGTATATATCCCTCCTCCTCTCCCCTTAATATCTTGCAGAATAAGCACATAATAAGAAATTTGGGGGGAGTTATTTAAGATTTAGCTTTGTGCAACGATAAAATTTATTATGTTGCACGAGTGTAATGACGTAATGTCCTTTCAATATTCTCAAGATCAATTAGGATTTCAGAAACTTAGGGACGCATCTTTGTGGTTTATTATTATAGGAATACTATCATTAATAGGTTTTTTTGCGGGAGTCGGAGCGATAATAAATATAGTAGCATTAATAATATTTTTCATGTTCGCAATTCCCTCATTAAGACAGGCATTTCAAATATTTTATTCTACTGGAAAGGACGTATCACAAGGGTTTACTGGGATTAACTTGATACCTATAGGTATAATTATAGAAATATTGGGTGGTATTATTGTGGCGGTTGGGATAGTTACTGGAAGTGATGCAATTATTTCAATAGGTGGTATAATAGCACTTTTAGCGGCAGTAATATTGTTTATTGGGGGATTACTAATAGGGTTATCAATCTATAATGTGGGGTCTTTTTATTCAAATGATATGTTAAAAATTGGGGGAATCCTAATAATAATACCATTTGTCAGCTTTATAGGTTGGATTCTAACTTACATAGCCTCAGATGAATTAAGTACAAGATTAATGGGCGGTTTTGTCCCCCCAGCCCCGTTACCTCCTACCACATTACAAGTTTACCAGGTAGGACAAGGCATTATAAGAGCGGACGGTACTGCGGTAATAACTTTATACTCTTCAACAAGTTTAATGATAACCAGTGTATCTATTGACGGCACTTCATATGTGAATAATCAAATAACACCCCCAATACTCAACCCGGGTTATAATACGGTTACTATAAAGTTCCCACCAATAATTGGCTCACCGGGGAATAATTACACATTAACGATTTACTTCTCAAACGGGCAATCAATAAAAGCAGTAGTAACTTATGTTTAGATAAATTTCTGGTAGCCTGAGTCATATCCTTACAGCTACTAACAATTACTGTTATGGGAATTAAGTGTACAAATTTCACTAGCAAAGACAAAAATATTCATATTTAATCTTTGTTAGATCCTTGCTTGAGTATAGCTATAGTTTTGGAAATTTTAGGTTATGTTTCCGTCTCTATCATACTATCGTCCCTGGACTTGTCTTTTGGTCTTGAGATTAATATATATATAATGCGTCTAGGTGCGGATTCAACGGTAAAAAGCAGGGTTAATAACTGCCGATATCGCTTTTGCTATAATGCTCTGGCTTATATTTTATCTTAACACGAAAAATGCTATAAACTCCAGTGACTTTTCACTAATTGATGTTTTAATAATATTTGGGCACTAAGGGTTTGACTTCATAATTACTTATACGGCATATAAAGAAGGATTAAAGTCTGTGAGGACTAGGTATTGGTATTAAGTTCTTCTTCTAGGAGATCTATTCCTATTTTATCTAGGCTTTTTATCCAACCGATGAACTTTTTCACGTTTTCTCCTTCGAATACAGCACCGTGTTGCGGAGCTATGATTTCAATGTCTAGTCCTTGAATCTGCTTTAACCAGAGTTCTATTGCTTTTTTATTAGCCATATATACTCTGTGAAAGCCCTCCATGTACTTCTTGTGCTCGTCGAAGTTGTCGACTGTTATGTACCATGTACCTTTGGGGAAAACTGCTGCTCCCAAATCTCCAGAGAAATATACTTTAGTTATCGGATCATAAAGGTGGAAGTTTCCAGGGGAATGTAGGAAATGAGCGGGAACTATCCTTAAATCATCCCCGTTCAAGTTAATCCGCATCCCTTGTAGGGGTATTCTTATTACGTTCATCTTTATGTCGACTCCGACGTGCGGTAAGAACCTATCCCATAGGTCTGATACCAGTATTTTCGCGTTGGGACAATAAGTCAACCATATTGAGAGGCCGGAAAGTACGTCTGGATCTTCGTGAGATAGAAATATGTATTCGACGTCTTCAGGTTTGATGAACTTCTGCATTGTAGTATAAACTCTTTCGAAAACTAATGGCCCTCCAGGATCCATTAATACGCCTTTATCTTTTACGGTGAGCAAATATTGGTTCGTTATTATTCCCTTATCCATTTCTGCTTCATCTATTGATAACCAAATGAATTTGTTTCCTTTTTCTTCTGCCAATACGATTGGGTCTATCATGCCTAAATCACCATCTCGGGTCTTAACAGACTCACATAAACGGAGACGTTAAATAATCCTTTAAGTTTCGATACAGCTTCCTCGGAATAGAATTCCTTGCCAGATATTTTTATGTACACTCCTTTGAGCTCTCCGTTAACGAACAGTAAACGAAAAACCGTTTCGTCGTTAAACCCTAATATGTAATTTACTGGGTAGTGCGAGAATTTACGCAAGTTTTCTTCGATGAAGAGACTTATGTCATTTTTACTAAGATCTAATTTATCGGAGTATACTAACATAGAAGTTGAAACGAGTTTTGCTACAAAAGATAAGGAAGAAAGCTTAAAGGATATTGTTTCGCCTTCCTTATTTACTGTTCTTTGCTCAAGGTATTTTCTTTTTAGATTTCTTATCATTTCCTCCAGAACTTTACTCATTTGTCTTTCGAATTTCCCGGAATAGGAAAGAGATAATAAAATATGTTTTTTGTTCTTGTTAAATGTTATAAACAAAGTGATAGAGGAGTCCTCATTTTTGAATTTATATTCTATATAGTCCCTTCCTGCAAAGCTTGTAATCTCGTATTCTAACGTTGTATTAAGGAAGAGGAATTTCCTTACTCTAAGCTTTATTTTATTCTCAGAAAAGCCAACTAAATTAGGAATGCAGTCTATTATATTCTTTTTATCATAAAACCAAAGTTTACCAGCCTCGTCATCATTCATTTCTATTTCTCCTATAAAGCTTGCAACCATCTTATGTATAATTATTCTGCTATATATATAAGCTTATATTAAGTTTAAACATCACAAATATGAAGTCTGAACATTACGAATTTAATTAGTATTTCAAAATAATATATGATATTTAATAAGATATTTAATCATTTGTACAAAAAATAATGTAGAATTAAAGGTGAGTCAAAGTGATAGAATTTTATGAAGCAAATTAACTAGGTACCCATAAAAATACAAGGTTTTAGTACGTATGGAGGTTTTGTCATATTAAAAATAGAGACTATCAGTGAAAGCTATTTTAGTAAAAAGAGAACACCTTTTAACGCGTTATTAATTTCACTAATTAACCCTTTAAACCTTAGGGACTCCTCGAATAAAAGGGAAAAGAACGGAAATCCGCACGTCTACCAGTGGCTAACTCATCAGAAAGTAATTTTGAATCACCCTCAAGACTATTCTTTTAGTTTTCCTTATTCTACTTACAGAGAGTTCCTAGTCCGGTGTACTACGTTAAAAAGGAAGTAATCCACGTTGCCGTGAAGTTCATAAATTGCTTGTCCCACTTCTGAGTGGTTCTCTGAGCCATCGACTGCTAGTCCCAAATCGGTGGTGGAAAACGATGAGGAAGGAACTCGCGTTAGTTAAAGGAGTCAGTTGAAGGCTAAGGCAATTGGCAAAGGCTAAGAAGACTATGAAGGAGGAGAGTAAGCTAAATTGTTTGTTGACAATTCAAGGAGTAAGATTGAAACTTACAATATCGTTTTGGACAAAGATAAACAATATCTGGCTAAACTTAGAAGTTGTCTGTAACACGTTTACGTAACTTATCCTTACTTTTAATCCCTTTTTGGAGGTGCCATTGTGAAGTCTATGAGCAATGTGAGGGGGAGGAAGGCACCCAATGAAACTCCCCATGTCCTCGAGGGGAGTGGTTTAACTACCGCTCCCGTAGACGGCATGGGGGGTGATGAGGCCGAGTGATTAATAGTCACAAACTATTAGTCACGATGAAGGCCGAACTCTGAATAAAGCTTGTCGACGTAGAGACCACTGGAGTTGAGACAGATGATGGTGATGAACTCGTCGAACTTTTCATCATTATATAGGCTGCACCTACACTAATCAATATTATTATCAAGAATCCAGCTAACAACCATATTTTATAGGACATATCTTATCATGTATTCCTCATTACTAAAAAATAAAAGAATTATTGATTTATAAACTCTTTATACATCATTTAAAAAATTTACGAAAAAAGTTAAATAGTTATAATTAGATCAACTTTGTGGATGACCGCTTTATAGAAGTCCGGGAAGCAGCCTATCTTTGCAACTTTGATGATTTTATCAGCTAAGTTCCTCATATAAACGCACTGATCACATACTTGAAGATAAATCCCCTTCTCCTTGCTTAGTTTCTCTAGCCTTTCAGCCAGAGGGTTCCCTTCCATCAAAAGGTAAACATTATCATGAATGAAAAACATCCCAACAACGTTCACACCATGTCTGTCTTCTTCCAGTTGGGGTACTATCATGTTGCCCAGTATGTAAGAACCTAAGTTAGACTCTACGATATAAGCTACATTCTTGGTCATATCTTTAAACACTCCGAGAACTCCTTTGCAATTACGTCAGAGATTTGGTTAATTTGAAATCCCTTTATGCTCCTGAGCTTTTCTATAGCTTTTTCATAAGACAAGAACTTTTTGTTGTCTTCGTAAGCTTCACAAAGTGCTTCTAAACAGATAACTACTATAGGGCATTCTGAGGATTTGTAAGTTATTATTCCCTCAGAATTACGGTAGAGCTTGAACCATCGTGAGCTGTCAATCTTGACATTGCAGATCTCTTTTCCCTTACTAGAATTATATAATCTTTTAACTAAGTAGTCTGACGCAAACTTCCTTTCTACGACACAACCGCATTCGTCTTTCTTTAACATAAAAAA
>Ga0081474_141121_pt1 | contig 10651 bp, 10 predicted proteins | sample OneHunmetagenome_2_FD_70978 | JGI IMG/M metagenome (GOLD analysis project Ga0081474, IMG submission 70978) | Ferrous microbial mat communities from One Hundred Spring Plain, Yellowstone National Park, USA v2 (version 2) | ecosystem: Environmental > Aquatic > Non-marine Saline and Alkaline >... | reverse complement strand
CAGCACTGCTCCACCAGGCAACATCAAACCTATAATCGCTCACATACTCAGCAACCACATGGTAACCAAGCAATTCACCAACCTCCTTCAACCAACCCTTAACACTCTCATGACTGAAGATCCGCCCACCCATGGATTGGAGCCTCGCCTTAATCAATTCGCACAGTCCACTCCCCACGGGTTTTCCGCTGAAGTTTGCACTGAACTTGTGTAACACCTTCCCAAACCCAGAACGCCTACCAGCCTTCAGTAACCTGTTGCGGATATCCTCAAGTGGCAGTCTGGTTAATTCGGTGTAAACCTCACTGTAACTCACCCTACCCTTAACCACAACCTTAACGTCAACGACCCATGGGTACTTAACCACACCCTCCTCAACCTCATCAGGCCAAGTTGGCTTACTTGACCCACGCCAACCACCAGCCACCTCAAGCACGGCTGCGAAGGACTCGCAAAGCTCGCTACAACCCCTCTTAACGACGTAAACCAGTAGATAGTCACCAACATTAATCAACCCCCTAAGCCTCTCAGCCGATCCCCCAGGTAAACCGTAGATACCGTGCTTAATGGTGTAGTTGAAATTCCCCTCACTCATCATGACTAACCAGCAATTAGGCATCAGGACTAGTGTAAACTCTTAAGCAATTTAAGCGTAACCACATTATTAAACATCATGGTTAACTAGGATTAACTAGTTGAGGAAGGGTTTATCTGAGTGTGTAGGGGCTATTGCGTGGATTATGAGTGAGGCGTTGCAGTTGCTTAGGTTCATTGAGGAGCACCCTGAGGTTGATGTGGTTGGTTACCTGCGTAAGATATTGAACTGGGTTAGGGAGTGCCCCGTTAAGCATGCAGATAGCCCTGGCCTGTGTGAGTATGGTTTTGAGTGGAGTGATGTTGGTGTTCCTGGTTGGTTGCTTAAGCAGCTTGTTGAGATTGGTGTGCTGCGGGTTACTATTCAGACTAATAAACACACGATGTATAACCTGACTGTTGAGCCAAGTAAGCTTGAGGAAGTTTTAAACATGTTCTCGGCACCAAGCCAGGCTAAGGTTGAGCTACCGCCCGACTTCATGAGCGTCGTTGAGGGTTATGATGATTTGAAGGCTGTGATTAAGAGGATTGTCGTTAATGAGGAGCCTATCCACGTGCTGCTTGTTGGTCCTCCATCAACCGCAAAATCATTAATGCTGATGGAGATTGAGAGGTTGCCCGACTCGGTGTTCATCACAATGGGTACTGCAACTAAGGCTGGTATTAGGGATGTTTTACTGGCTAGGAGGCCTAGGTACTTGATTATTGATGAGATTGATAAGTTGAGGAGCCCGGATGACTTAAGCATACTGCTCACGCTGATGGAGAGTGGGCGCCTAGTCGTGTCAATACATAGGGTGCGTATTGACGTGCCAATGAAGGTCTGGGTCTTTGCAGCCGCCAACCGCATCGATAAGCTACCGCGTGAGCTCCTGGACAGGTTCTGGGTGTTTAACCTGAAACCCTACACTAAGGAGGAGTACCTGCAGGTGGTGACTAATGTCTTGGTTAAGCGTTACGGGAAAGACCCCGAGTTGGCCAGGTACATTGCTGAGAGGGTTAGTGAGTATAGTTTAAGTCCTAGGGAGGCTATTAGGTACGCTAGACTGTGCAGCGATAAAAGGTGTGTTGATGAGGTCTACGAGTCAGTGGCCAAGTACTTATTGAGGAATGCCTAAGGGATGCTACTTATGGCTCCTGTGCATTATCTGTGGCGGTATTGCCCTTGCGGTTACCGCATGCTTGTACACTGTGAAGGAGTCGTAGAGTAGCCCGAAGAGTGCGGGATCCTTGGGCTTCGGCACAGTATTTAAAGGCTCTTGAGGCTGGTAAGTCACGTGCTTGAGGATGTAATCCTCCCCATCATCCTTAAGCTCGGCAAGGCACTCCTTGATCCCATCAGGCGTGAGGACCCAATTCACTGAGTGCCTGGCGAATGTATTGTACCTCAGTCTTAATCGCCTTCCCCTAAGCCCGCTAAGCCCCTTAACCCGAGCTCCTCAACGTCCTGCTCCGTGACAACCCACCTAGTGCCCATCGACCTAAGGCACCCCCCAAGGTACCTGGCCATGAGGTCGATTAGAGCCTCCCTGAAGCCTGCGTCAGCCCTGGCACGGGCAATAACCCTAACAATATCATTCGCGGTGGCCGGCTCCAGTTCAGGAACCTGGCCAAGTAGCTTGGCCAACTCCTCAGCGGACAGGTACTTCAATGCATGGCAGAGTAGATCCTCGGCGACGCGGCGCTTACCTGACCCAATCATATTATTATTTAGATTAACGGCAACACCCAAGTCCCTCGCCCTAACACCCCTCATCGCGGATGTTCCCAATGTTAATGAGCTCGCAGCCAACCATCTACAGCATACGCCACAGAGGAATAATACATGCCTTCCGTAACGGGAACAGCATTGAACCGCAACAAGGTAAAAGGGAATCGAGCGGGAAGAGCGATTTCAAGGCTCATCTCTCTAGTAGCCGGGCCCGGATTCGAACCGGGGTCGATGGGTCCAGAGCCCACCATCCTTGACCACTAGACGACCCGGCTTCAAGCTTGCTTGATTAATTCCCTATTTTTAAGTGCTTCGCTATGGTATTACCTCTGTTGAGTCCAGCACCGGATCATACTTGAGCGACTCCTTAGCTACCACTCCATCCCTAATCAATTGCTCCACTGCAGGCACTATGCTTAGTATTGATTTAATGGTTTCCTTGGTGATTGCATCAACCTTCTCCGCATCCCTTCCCCAATAATTCTCCTTTATGGCGTAGAGGCACCTGCCCCCACAGTACCGCCTATACTCGCAGGATGCGCATGGCTCGGGGAGCTCTGGCTCCATTAACTTGAACCCGGAAGTCACGTGGCCCAGGACGGCCCACTTCTCCCTAACCGCTATGGGGCACGCAAGCACTCGCCCATCCGTGGAGACGGCCACCGATCGGTAGCCGGCGCCGCAGGGAGAGGCCTTATATGGCTCAAAGAAGTGCGCGCTGAGCACTCCAAGTATTGGTATTATGCCGAGGACCCGCCCCTTCTCTAGGTTAGTTAGGAATAGGTTAACGAGGCCCCTTATGCCTGGGAGGTAATTAGCGGAGGCCCAACTCCACACGTCCCATTTCCTGCCCCAAATCACGTCCAGCTGCCAATGAACTTGATCAAACCCCAAATCAAGCAAGTGATTCACGTCAACATATATATCCGTTAGGTTAGTCACGGCCATTCGGGCAATGGTCTTTAGCTTAAACCTCCTCAACTTCCTGAGGGATTGGGAGACCCTATCATATACGCCCCTCCCCCTATTGGCGTCAGTTACTTCTCGCCGTCCATCAATTGATAATAGTGCGACCGACATCCTCTCCCAATACCTATCCGGGAGGAGGTCCACGAAGAAGCCATTGGTTTGGATGCCCCATCGTGCGGCTGGCAAGGAATCCATGGCCCTCATTATGAATCCAGGATTGAGGAGCGGCTCACCACCATAGAATATGACCGTGGGCTCCGGGTCGCTTCGCATTAATGACCTTAACTTATCCAAGTCATAAGCGGTCTTATATGGAACTACCCTGCTCTCAAAGGACCCACCGCAGTACTGGCACCGCAAATTACATGCCCCCGTCGTCAAGAGGAGCCAAAGCACGGACCCCGGCTCTGGAAAAGCATTTTAAAATTGTTAAGCCTAACCCCGCGCCGAGTTAAACATCCTCGCCTACCCAACTCGATGCGGGAGGAGAAGAGCGGCCGCTGCACGCCGCTTGAGCCGCCAGCCTCACATCGTTCGTGTAGGTGACTTGCGCCGTCATTCTCCTATCGAATGCGTTCGGAAAAGCCAGCTCCAATTTATCGCTTGAGAACCCGAGGCCCGTGAGCACTATGACGGGTTTACCCATTGCGTAGGCCATGAGCGCCTCTATCATTGTGCCGGCTTCGCCGCCCAAGGCAACTAACGCGTCGCTACTTCTCACGAGTGGCACTGATCTGGCCCTATACTCCATGCCGGTCCGTATCAATATGACTCCCGTAGGGGGCTTCACCGCCTCATGCTCCATGGGAAGTATGAGCACTGTCTTTAGACCTAAGGCGGCGGCCTCATCCACCACCACCTTCATTAGGCCCCAATAACCCCCCAGTATTAAGGTTGGACCGCATTTGGATACTTCCCTCACGAATGCGCGGGCCCTCTCCTCCGCTTCCTGGGGATAAGGACCGCTGTGCGCGGCTATGGCTATCTGGGGACTCTTGATCTCCATGCTGATTCGCCCACCGTGGCTCCTTTAAAGTTCTTTCCAATATTTAGATAATAACGACGGCGCCCACTCATAACGCGAGAGGCCTCGCCCTTCAGGGGCGGGTAGTTTACTGGAGGTTGGTTATGAGAAGGTTTTTATTAGGCAATACTTGGAGTGCTTCGTGGCCGTCATTGAGTTAATTAATATAAGCAAGAGATACTACTTATCCGAGTCCATATACGTGGATGCATTGATGGATATTAATTTATCCATTGATCGCGGAGAGATACTGATACTAATGGGGCCCAGCGGCAGCGGTAAAACCACTTTGCTAAATATAATGGGTACGCTGGATAAGCCGACCAGTGGCCGCGTGATCGTGGAGGGACGCGACGTGACGGGGCTTGATGAGGATGAATTATCTGAATTCAGGTTAAGGAGGGTTGGGTTCGTGTTTCAACAATACAACCTATTGCAGACATTGACCGCCTTAGAGAACGTTGAGTTGCCCATGCTCATGAGCGGCCTATATACTAGGGATGAGGCGGAGACCAAGGCGAGGCTCCTCCTGGATCTAGTTGGGGTGGGGGATGGAGCCAATAATAAGCCGAGCCAATTATCGGGCGGCCAGCAACAGAGGGTGGCAGTGGCGAGGGCCATAAGCATGAATCCCTCCTTCGTGATAATGGATGAACCCACGGGAGCCATAGATGCAGCGAGCGCTGCTCAGCTTCTCTCCTTAATTAAGGCGATGAATGCCTTGGGAAAGACATTCATAATAGCGACCCATAACCCCGAGGTGGCGAGGATTGGGGGGAGAATAGCGACCCTCAGGAGTGGGCGGTTGCTGGAGGGCGGCGCCGTGGAGCACCCTATGGAGGAGGTGGATGTGAGGAGGATAGCCTCCACGTATAGGAGGTGCCTGGATATAGATTTATTAGCACTGAAGAGGAGAAGCGCGAGCGAGGTGGATAGGATTGAGGAGGAGATCAATAGCGTTTCTAGTTTTCTTGGCGATAATTAGCGCGGGATTAACTCTCCATGCTGGATTCTCGATTACCTACACCGTCAATTACCAAGTCACTTATGCTCCAGGGAAGGGAGCCAGCGACGTTATTGCCTACGAGATACAGGCGGTCAGCAACTCGAGTTCGCCGCAGCCATTAGTGGTGGGGTTTAGGTTGCCCCCATACTCCACCATTAGTTACGCCAGCGGGAACGCCACCATTAATGGCGACGCCGTTTATTGGAGCATAACTGTGCCGCCTTATGGGGAGGTCAGCGAGGAGATTCAGTTCACCAATCCCCTCTACTCCATTAATATAATGAACCTAAACGAGTCCCTCAACGTTAACTCCACCCCCAGCTACTCCGCAGTGGTTAATGGAGGCAATGGAACCCTAATCCAATTACAAATTGGATTAATCAATGATGCCCCCGCTCCCCCAACGACCAGCATATACCTAGTTAAGCAGAGCGGCATTTCCTACACATACAGCGAGACGCCAAGCGGATTCGCCTCCCTGGGCTCGACCGGCCTCATTTATTGGGAGACCGGGGGAAACTATAGCTTATCCATTAATTACTTGGTGACTAATCTAGGGCCGTGGAGAAGCATTAGGTTGGAGCCCGTGGTGATAGTCTCAACCCTGGATACTGGACTCTACTCGACTTACTTGGATCAAGCCATTGCTAGGCTTAACTCCACGTTAAATCAATTAAGCAATTACGAGGAGTATGGGGCACTCCTCAACAACTCCACTAAACTGCTCAGCGAGCTTTATGGCCTATCCACCCTCCTTAATTACACCGCCAACGCATTCAGGTACTCCGCCATTCAAGTGAATGAGACCATGATAATAGAGAGGCTACTGCAGCTACAGGCAGAGGAGTTAAGGGGCGCGCTTCAACTGGAGTACTCCGCCCTCTCCCAATTAAACTCAACCATTCCCGGCCTCAGGCACTCGATTAGGCAAGTAATGAGCAATGTGAGCGCCATAATTAAGGAAATAAATGAGTTGCAGAGGGAAACGGTGTCAGACATGATTTACGCTAATGGAGTCATCAATGCGGCTAACGCCACGCTGAGCAGCGCGCAATTCACGTTGAGGCAATTATCGGCAACCGTGGAGACCCAGTACGAGGCACTGTTAACCACATATGATAACTTGACGACGGAAATAAATTATTTGGAGGCCTTGGCCAACGAATCCATAGTTAACGCCACGCAGCGAGCAGCAATACTGGCGGCGCTCTCGGCGGCTCGAACCTCGATAAGCACCACCCTAGGACTATTATTGATTGAGCTCGGCGGCGTGCGTCAAAACATCGCAATAACGAACTCGGAACTAACAACGATGGAGGCTGAATTAACCGCTGTAAGCAATGAATTGAGCAGCAGGGGCAGCCAACTATCATCGACCCTAACCAATATAAGCGATACATTATCCGGAACAAATGCATCCCTCCACGCCCTCTACCTTGCCCTAGGCTATGCACAGCTGGCATTGAATTCATCGGTCGCCGCACTTCATGCGGGACTAATGAATGCAACTAGCGCGGTTAACTTGGCGAGGCCCCTATATGGCAATGCCACGGGGGACGCCGCTGCCTTAATGAGGAGCGCGGCGGAGATGGAGAACGCATCAATAGGGGTGCTCCGCATGTATCTCAACATAAGCACTACCATGCTTGACCTTCGCCTAGCCATCAATAATAGCATTGGGGCCCAGAGGGCCAATGCGTCATTAATGATTGCCAGATACAAGTATGAGCTAAGCGGCTTGAATGCATTGCGGAGGGAGGCCATGCATTACCTGATCATCAATGCCACTGCGCCTTACTCCCTGGACGTAGTGATAACTCAGACCTACATCATTAATTTACCGGCCATAGTTGATGAGGAGGCGCTGCTCTCACTCCTGAATTCCAGCGCCGCCGTCCCCAGTGCCCCCGACATGAGCCGGGGAGGAAACGGGGTTGAGGCCATAATGGGTGTGGCGGCTGTGGGAGCCGTCTTTGCATTAATGATTGCTATCGCTCATTTTGGGCGCCACGGGCGCTGAGCCTCCGCATTATGATTGCCTCGACATCCCTGGCCACATCCATGGCGCTTCGCGACGCATCGATTACCGGGTACCCCATTGCCCTAGCCCTCTCGAGGAATATCGACCTCACTCCGTTCAATAAGGTCCTCCTCTCAAATACCTCGAGGTCTCCCCGCGTCTCGAGCCTCCGCATTGCTGTCTCCACATCTATGTCTAGAATTATGACTAGGTCGGCGGGAGGCACGTATCTATGTAATTGAATTAACCAATCAAGCGAGACTCCCAGAGCGCCTTGGTAAGCAATGGTGGACTCCATGTACCTCTCGCTGATCACCACATCATTATCGAGGAGCGCGGGCGATACCTCGTTCATGTAGTGCATGGTTCTATCCGCCACGAAGAGGAGCGCATAGATCGAGGGGTGCGGCATTGAGGTGTTCTTCTTAAGTGCCCAGGAACGTATTAGCTTGCCTATTTCGCTGTTCGATGGTTCCTTAGTGGTGTATACCTTGATGCCTAGCTTCGTTAGGCTTGAGGCTACAGCGTTAACTATGGTTGTCTTGCCGCTGCCATCAATGCCCTCCACCGATACGAAGATGCCCATCTCAATAGGTTGAGCCCGCGGGTTTTTAGGTTTCAGCCGGGATTGGGAAGCTATATTAATAGCCATTAATAGCAAAATTTATTAATTATCGTTAATATGTGAAGCCATGAAAACAAACATAAAGGTGGCAATAGCGGGCGTGGGCAACTGCGCATCGGCTCTAGTGCAAGGGCTGCACTTCTACTCCAATAGAGACGAGGAACCAGTTGGGGTTGCCTATAAATCAATTAACGGGTACCGGATACAGGACATAAAGGTAGTGGCGGCATTCGATGTCGATGCAAGAAAGGTTGGAAAGGATTTGGGCGAAGCCATATTCGCTCCCCCCAACAATGCCTACAAGGTAACAGACGTGGGAAGAACGGGAGTAACGGTTAAGGCGGGGCCCCTCCTTGACGGCATCGCCCCGGAATTACGGGGAACCGCTGTGCCCACCGTCGAGGGGAGCCTAGATGATGTGGTCAAGGAGTTGAGGGCAAGCGATGCGCAGATATTGATAAGCTACTTGCCGACGGGCTCACAGAAGGCAAGCGAGGCCTATGGGGAGGCAGCGCTCAGGGCTGGAGCCGCGTATATCAATGCCATGCCATCCCAAATAGCGGTATCCAAGGAGTGGCAAATCAAGTTCAGGGATGCAAACCTGCCTCTCCTGGGGGATGATATACAGAACCAGATAGGGGCAACGGTGCTTCACAAAACGCTGATTCACCTCCTCGAGATAAGGGGAGTCAAGATAGTGGATACGTATCAAATAAACGTCGGCGGAACGCCCGACTTCCTCAATTTATCCTACAGGAAGGGGCAGAAGGAGAAGACCAAGACGGAGGCCGTTAAGAGGATGGCGGAGGATCAACAATTCGATGCATACATATCGCCCGTCGCTTACATACCGTTCCTGAAAAGCAGGAAAATCGCCCATACGCTGATAGAGGCGCAAGGCTTGGCCGGGGTCCCCATTAGGATGGAGGTCATGCTGGAGGTACACGATCCCTGGAACAACGCTGGAATAACTGTTGACGTGCTTAGATTAACTAGGCTGGCATTGGATCGGGAAGTGGGTGGACCCATATACAGCGTCGCGGCGTGGGCATTCAAGAATCCCCCAATACATGCGCCGCCGGACACTGCGCGGGAGTGGGTTGAGGACTTCATAGCGGGGAAGCGCAGGGATTAATTCAAAATGGTTGAAGAAGAAAAAATTAAAGCTATGAGTTGTCCTCGGATATATGCTTAAGCAGAAGCTCGACTCTTTAATGAAGCTGCTCAACGAGAAGGGAGCAGATGAATTGATACTGATGAGTCCACCAAATATGGGGTACCTCCTCGATTATGGGGATGGGGTCCTAACCATAATAAATAGAGACGGCGTAACCACGGTGGTCCCGGTCCTGGATTATTATAGGGCCAGGGAAATGCTTCAGGACAGCGACGTGAAAGTGCTTGGCTACGCCTCCTACGCCATAAATGCCCCGGAGGATATAGAAATGATTAGCAGGGAATCATTGTTAAATATCATAATAGGCAATGGGAACAAAGTGATCGCAATAGATGAGTCACGCAATTGGTTGATCAGCGAGATAAAGAGTAAGGCCCCAAATGCGGCCGTAATCGACGTTAGCAATGAATTAACGGACATGAGGAGCGTGAAGACACAGGAGGAAATCGAATTGATGAGGCGCGCAGCCAAGATAACCCTAGACTCCATTATGGACGTATTGGAGGAGGGATTAAGCGGGAGGAGGGAGCGCGATGTGGCTGCATCCATGTATAGGCACATGATAGAGCGGGGAAGCAATGGAGTGGCATTCGAGCCGATAATAGGATCCGGAGGAAATGGAGCCAAGCCCCATCACACGTATAGCGATAAGATGATTCAAAGCACGGAGGCCGTGGTTATGGATGTGGGGGCCCGATACAAGCTTTACTGCGCGGATATAACCCGCACAATGCTGCCAGGGGAAAGCGATAAGTCAGCGATGGATGTCTACGGCGCAGTGAAGGATGCCCACGATCAAGCAATAAAGGCCATTAAGCCGGGCGTCAAGGCAAGCGATATAGATGCAGTGGCCAGGAAGGTGCTGGAGGAGTACGGCTTATCGAAGTACTTCATGCATAGCCTAGGCCACGGCGTGGGAATAGAGGTTCACGAGAGGCCATTCATCAGTCCAAGCAGCGGCGATGTGCTTCGGGAAAACCAAGTGGTAACCATAGAGCCGGGCGTCTATATAAGGGATAGAATAGGAGTCAGAATAGAGGACATGGTTCTAGTAACATCAACCGGGGCAATCGTCATCTCCAAATAATTAAGGAGCAATCGTGATGCGGAGGAATGCAATGCGGGCCACAAATCGAATCTCTCTAAAAGTATATTAAGGCCCACCAGGCAAGTTATATATGGCTAAGCATAAGGTATTGATTCTGACGGGCGATGCTGGGGAGAGCCTCGAGGTCCTCTACCCCTACCAAAGATTATTGGAGGAGGGATATGAGGTTCACATAGCGGCGCCCAGCAGAAAAATGATTCAAACCGTTGTGCACGATTTCGTGCCCGGCTTCGACACTTACACCGAGAAGCCTGGGTACCTAGTTAAGGCCGACTTAGCCTTCAAGGAAGTTAATCCAGAGGATTACGTTGCGCTCGTGATTCCGGGAGGCAGGGCGCCCGAGTATATACGAAATGACCCAGACGTTCAGAGGATAGTGAAGCATTTCTTCGAGCGAAATAAACCGGTTGCGCAGTT
>Ga0081474_120078_pt1 | contig 10656 bp, 7 predicted proteins | sample OneHunmetagenome_2_FD_70978 | JGI IMG/M metagenome (GOLD analysis project Ga0081474, IMG submission 70978) | Ferrous microbial mat communities from One Hundred Spring Plain, Yellowstone National Park, USA v2 (version 2) | ecosystem: Environmental > Aquatic > Non-marine Saline and Alkaline >... | reverse complement strand
GCGCGAACATGGTGCACATGCGCGACGTCTCGAGGAACGTGGAATTCGCCGTCGAGGGGAGCGCCCCCAACGGGGTCCCGTTCCATTACAGGTTCGTCGTGAACGGGGCGGGGGACGCCCTCAAGATCTTGGAGGAGGAGCTGACGGTCGGGGACCCCGGGGCAGGCGGCGTCCGCCTGCGCAGGAGAGCGGACCTCGTCGAGCTGCACTGTAGCGGGGCCGCTATCGAGCGCCTGAGGCAGGCGGGCGTGAACGTCCCCCAGGTGCAGTCCCTCCCCGTGCTGGACCCCAGGTACTCCATCTTCACGCTCTTCCCCCAGATCCTGAGGCTGGAGCTTCAGCCGACGGGCGCCGCATACCTCTCACTCCCGCCCAACGCCAACTTCGTGAGGGCGGAGGGGCTCGTGAGCGTCGCAGCGGACCCGGGGGCGCTGGACGCTTTCAGGGATGTCTGGCTCATGCTCCTCAACGACTTTGCGTATCTCAAATTCAGTCCGGAGCTAGCCAAAATGTCCACGCCGCCCGGGATGCCGCTCGGCGAGCACGGCGAGGCCCTCTCCTCGGAGCTCTTCAGGCACTACAACGTGGTGGCGGGCTCCACCGCAATACCGGAGGGCTACCTGATCGACTTCCTGAGCAAATACGGCCTCGCGCTGAGGATATCGTCCCAGGGCTATAACATCGTGGTGCAGCTCGTGCGCCACGCGGACGGCCTCGTGATGGATCTCCCCAGCATACCGGACGGATACCTGAAGGCGCTGGCCCTGTTCCACCTGCTGGACACGAGGCCCTCCCTTCTCCTCATCGACGAGCTCGAGAATTCCCTCCACCTGAAGCTCCTGGAGCTCGCGATGAGCGCGTTCAGGTCCTCGGGGACGAAGGTCGTGGTCACGACGCACTCGCCCATGGTCGTGGACCTCGCGGATCCATCGGAGCTCGTGATGCTGAGCCTGAGCGAGGGGGCGACCGTCGCCAGGCGCGTGGGGGACCCCGAAGCCGTCAGGAGGAGGCTCGCGGAGGAGGGAATGCTGCTCTCCGAGTCCTGGCTCTACGGGAGTCTGGGGTGAACGACTTCGCATCGGGTGTGTATCCTCTCCGAGGACACGTACGGGGTGGACTTCCTCAGGAGGGTCGTTGGGAGGCTGATTAAGGAGGGGTTCGTATCCCCGGTGCAGCCGGTCGAGGGCGGCCACAGCAATGGTATGGCGGGCAATGTATGCAATACGAAGGTGAACAGGATCCTGAGGGCGGCGATCCCCGAGGGCACGTGCGACCGCGTCGTCGTGGCGATCGACGCGGACGGCCACGATCCGGCGGCGAAGGAGCAGGAGTTCACCGAGAAACACGTGCCGATGGAGCTCCACGGCTCCGTGTGCGTCCTCGCGTTCGAGCAGGAGGCCGAGGAGTGGATCACTGTTTCGATGGGTAAAGGGGTCGCGCCGGGAGGTCTCAAGCCCAGCGAGTACCTGAGGCAGCACGAGCGCTACGAGAAGCGCATGCTGCCTGAGCATGCCGACAAATTGAACCTGGATTCCCTTCGGGAGCTGCGCAGCTTCAGGAAGCTCCTGGAGTGCCTGGAGCGCGGCCGGCGCCGATCCCTTTAATTCGGGGGCCCGACAAGGGTCATTGCGAGATGCCCCCATCCCGGCCCGCGCCCGCGGTCGACCTGGCGCTCATCCTGGCGGGCGGCCAGGGGAAGAGGCTCAGGCCCCTGACGGAGAGGGTGCCGAAGCCCCTCCTGGAGCTCAGGGAGGGCTACACGATCCTCGACAAGCAGCTGGGCGACCTGCGCGCCGCCGGCGTGAGGCGCGTCGTCCTGCTCATCGGCCACCTGGGGGAGCTCATAGAGGGCCGCTACGGCTCCTCCTGGAACGGGATGGAGGTCCTCTACTCCAGGGAGGACCCCTCCCGCCCCCTGGGCACCTGGGGGGCGCTGAGGAACGCGATCGAGGGCCTGTCGCTCCGCGGCCCGGCCCTCGTCATGAACGGGGACGTGGTGACCGACGCCGACCTCAGGTCCCTGGCTTCGGCGGGCGGCGGGCACCTGGTGACGATGCTCGCGGTCCCCATGAGGTCCCCCTACGGGATACTGGAGATCAGCGGCACCAGCGTCGTGAGCTTCAGGGAGAAGCCCGTGCTCCCCTACTACATAAACGGCGGGGCCTACTACGTGTCGGACCTGGCGGAGCTCCTGGAGTGGGGCCGCGACCTCGGGGTCCCCTCCTCGCTCGAGGAGGACCTCTTCCCGAGGCTCGCGTCCGCGGGGAGGCTGGGGGCGCGCCCCGAGCCGGACCCCGAGGTCCTCTGGCGCTCCGTGGACTCCGTGAAGGACCTCGAGGAGCTGCGCTCCATATACCGCTCGAGGGTCGACGGGCCCTGGGGCCACGAGGAGCTCCTGGCCTCCACGAGCGAGTTCGCCCGCAGGAGGCTGCGCCTGAGGGCCGGGGCCACCGCCCCCCCTGAGCCCTACGGCCGGCTCGAGGTGGTGCGCGTCGAGAGGGGTAGGGTGAGGATAGAGCCGGAAGGCGGGGAGCCCGTGGAGCTGTCGGAGGGCGGCTCCATAACCCTGGAGGGCGCCGCCCGCCGCTCTATTGCCGCGCTCCGCGACTCGGTGCTCGACATCACGTCCAGCCCCGGCGACCCGCGGGCCCGGTGAGTTTTTCGGCCGGGGCCGCGGAGGCGGGCCGTTGGAGAGGCCGACCGCGGAGGGCGTGGGGAGGGGGGCGGGCTACATAGCCGGCTCCAACATGATCACATCCCTCATCGCCTTCGCGTTCTACGCGGCCGCCGCCAGGATCCTGGGGCCCCGGGGGATGGGCGAGGTCACCATGCTGTTCCTGGTGATAGGGCTCTACACGGCCGTGAGCCTCATGGGCGCCAACTACGCGGCGGCCAGGTTCGCGGCCTACCACATGGGGGCAGGGGGGCGCGGGAGGGCGCTGGGCGCGATCGCCAGGTCCATGGAGCTCGCGATGGTGGGGTCCGCGGCGGCCCTCGCCGTCATGGCCGCCGCCTCGCCCCTGATCTCGAGGGCCCTGGGGATCCCGGAGGGGCTGGTTCTCCTGGGCCTCGCCGCGGGGCTCGCGTCGAACGCGGGGAGCGCCCTGGGCGGCGCCCTCCAGGGGCTCGCGATGTACGGCGACATCTCGATCCAGTCCATAATGGCGTCGGCCCTCAGCAGGCTCCCCGCGATAGCCCTCGCCATCCCGCTCGGCCCCGCGGGCGTGGCCATCGCCTGGGCCCTGGGGCCGGCGGCGGGCGCCGCTTACGCCGCCATCAGGCTAAGGGGGAGGCTAGGGGGCATGGGCGCCGCGGACCCGGTCGGGCTCCGCGAGGTCCTGGGCTTCTCGGCCCCCCTCTACGCCCTCTCGGTGATATCGTTCCTCCAGGGGTGGCTCGGCATCTCCTTCCTCTACGCGGTCAGCGGGAGCCTGGAGGTCACAGGCGCCTACTACGTGGCGTCCGCGTCGGCGGGGATCCTCGGGATACTCTACGGGGCGCTCTCGACGGCCCTCCTCCCGGCGATGAGCTTCAGGTTCGGCGAGTCGGGGCGCAGGGGGGTCGCGGAGGCCCTGAGGTCCGCGGAGGGGCTGGTCGTGTACGCCACCCTCACGGTCTCGCTGGCCGCGGCGGCCGCCTCGCGCCCCCTCCTCCACCTGTTCTACGGGCGCGCGTACGCGGCCTACGCCCCCGAGTTCGCCGTCCTGGCGGGGGCGGCGGTCGTGGGGGCGCTCTCGTCCCTCTACGGGACCTCCCTCCAGTCCATGGGCATGACCAGGGAGTGGCTGATCGCCGGGGGGGCGTCCGTCGGGGTCCTGTTCGCGTCCCTCGCGGCGCTGGCGCCCTCCCTGGGGGCCATGGGGGTCGCGCTCTCCGCCGTGATGGGCTCCGTCTCCTCCCTGGCCGTCGCCTACGGCTTCGTGCGCCGCAGCGCCGGCCACTCGATATCGCTGCACCCGAGGAAGCTCGCTTTCTCCGCGTCGGTGGGCGCGGCCGTCGCGCTCGCGCAGCTGGCCTCCGGGTCCATGCCCCTCCCCCTCAACGTCCTGGCGGACGCCGCCGCCTTCGCCGCCGCCTTCCTCGTCCTATCGCGCGCTGTGAGGCCGCTCGAGCCGTGGGAGGCTTCGGTCCTGGTCGGGGCGCTGCCCGGGCCGCTGAGGCCCCTCGCGCGGGCCATCCTGGCCCCCCGATCGCAACGCAGATTAGCCCGGCCGGGAGCTCGGATCCCGTGATTGCCTCCTTCGTCATCCCGGTTGGCCCGAACGAGCCCGGGATAGCGGGGAGGGCCCGCGCGCTGAGGGCGAGCATGGAGTCCGCCTCCGCCGGGCGCGAGCTCGAGTTCATACTCGTCAGCGATTCCCCCTCCGGGCGCGCCGCCGAGGAGATGAGGTCGCTCCCCAGGGAGGGGTTCTCCTGCGCCTTCCTGACGGCCCGCCTGGGGAAGGGCGGCTCCCTGAGGAACGCGGTCCCCCTGACGAGGGGCGACGTCGTGGTGCTGATGGACGCGGACGCTGACCTCGACCCGCGGATCGTGTGGGGCATGATAGACTACGTGGCGGCCGGCCGGGCGGCCATGGCGGTGGCCAGGAGGATCTCCAGGCCCCACGGGGCCACGAGGGCGGCCCTCTCCGCCGCGTACAACGCTGCGGCGCGCCTGCTGCTGAGGACCGGGGTCAGGGACCACCAGGCCGGGCTCAAGGTCATAGAGGGGAGGGTCGCCCGCTCCGTGGTGCCGCTCATCAGGACGGACGGGTTCGCGTTCGACGCGGAGCTCATAGCCAGGGTCTCGAGGGTCGGGCGGATAGCGGAGTTCCCGATCGAGTGGAGGGAGTCGCGCGGGGAGGTCCCCGGGAGGGGATCCCACGTGGTGCCGGTCAGGGCGGCGCTCACCATGCTGGCCGACCTCCTCGTCATCTCCTACGTCATGGTGAGGGGGAGCGCGACGAGGCCCGTGAGGGTCGGCGACGTCCTGGACGCCGAGGGGAGGGTCCTGGCGCCCGAGGTGATGAACGTCGTGGAGTGGAGGCATCCGCGCCTGATGGAGGTCCTCAGGGCGATCCACTACGCGGTCTCCCTGCGAGCCTCGGGATGGGCCCGCCCGGGGCGGGCCGCCGCCACGATCCCCTCCGCTATCCTGAGGGCGAACGCTAGCTCCGCGAGCAGCAGCCCCCACGTCACGGTGAGCCCGAGCGTCAGCGTCACGCGCCCCTCCGGGGTCGACGCCGCGAGCGGGATCTCCATGGTCCCCGCGTGGAGCAGCTCCAGGAAGTAGAGGGCCCCCACGACCCCCTGGAGGGCGATCGCCAACCCCCTGGCCCTGCCCTCCAGCGCGACGGCGGCGCCGGTCGCCGCGGCCAGCGCCGCCCCGACGTCCACGGATGGCAGCATCGAGCTCAGCGCCCCCTCGGCGTACGCGGGCAGGGCCACCAGCAGGGCCAGCAGGAGCGCCGCCGCCAGCGCCCCGGCCGCGGACGCTATCGACATTATCGACATCGCGGTGCAGGATCTCACGGGGATGGTGAATTATCTGCATATATAAGCGTTGGGACCGCGGGCCCTCGCTAATATATTTCCAGGTCCCGGAACTCGGCCGTGAAATTCCCGCACGCGTGCTGCGAGCCGACGATGAGCATGAGCGCGGCCGAGCCGTCCCCGGGGCTCCACCCCATCGACTCCAGGCGGGCGTAAGCGTCGGAGAAGCTGACATCCGTCGAGTTCTCCATCACAACTATCGTGTGCGGGTTGGGGTGCAGGACGGCGCCGGGGCCGGGGCCCGAGTAGAGGTACCAGACCTCGTAGGGCCCCGAGTCCACCTGGACGCCGATGGCCACGTCGGGGTCCTCCCCGCTGGAGTTGCTGAGGGCCCCGGGCGGCGAGATGACCGTGAGGTCGTAGCGGAGGTGGAGGCCACGAAGCCCCGTCAGGTTGATGGGCTGCACCAGCTGCGCCGCCGCCCACGCCCACCCGGGCCTGTCCTTGACCGCTGAGAGGATCACGCCGCCGCTGACGGTCTCCACGGCCGCGCTGCCCCCGCTGAGGTCGGGGACGAAGGACCACCCGGGGATCACCCCGGGCGACGTCTCCAGGAACATCGGGTTCGCTATGGGCTGCTCGGGCCCCCGGGGCAGCGCTCCCCCGGACCTCGCGAAGGCGCGCGCGTCCCCGTAGTGGGCCTCCAGCAGGAATGGGGTCCCCTGGGGCAGGGCGTACTCGGGCGCGAGCGGCTCTATCTCGTAGGCGGTCCACCCGTCGCCGCGCGTCGCGTTCACGGTTCCCCAGAGGAGCCCGTTGACGGACGTCATGGTGCCGGACGGGAAGATCCTGAACTGCAGGCCCGGGGGCGGGCTCCCGGTCACGTTCACCTCCATCGACGTCACGTACCCGGGGAGCCCGAGGGGGTCGCCGTACCCCCCCATCCCGGAGATGGAGAACGGGGCCGCCGGCGCCATCGAGTGGAACGCGGGGGCCGAGGCGAGGGGGACCGCCACGAGCGCCGCGAGGGCGATCGCCCCGATCCGCCGGCGCCGCCCCCGCCCCTCCCCTCCCGCCGCGCCCCCGCCGCCGACCGCGTCGGGGAGCACCATCAGCGCCAGGATCGGCCAGTAGAGGGCGTAGTTGAAGAGGAACCTGTAGTTGAAGAAGAATATCAGGATGGGGAAGGCGACGAACGAGAGCCTGTACCTGGGGTACTCCGCGGCGTAGAACACCAGGAGTGCGACCGCGGCGAGGGCCTCCATCGCCGCGAAGTAGGAGCGGGGCAGCGCGTAGTAGCCCAGGAAGGAGAGCATCCCGGGGCCCTGCCCTATCCCCACGAGGTCCCCCCTCAGGGGGGCGAGGACTGCGGAGAGCCAGGCGCGCGGGTCCGCGGCAATGAAGGGGGCGTTGGGGGCGGCGAACGCCGCCGCCGCGATGCCCGCGTACTCCAGGGCCCCCCTGGCGCCCCTCTCCCTGTACACCGAGTAGAGGAGGTACGGGAGGATCGCCGCCGGTATCTGCTTGGCGGCGAGCGAGGTCCCGTAGAGCGCGGCGGAAGCCCTCGGGCGCCTCCGGAGCAGCGCGAGCGATATCCCGAGGGGGAGGGCCCAGAGGACGTCGGGGACCGACCCCACCGGGTAGTAGATGACGTTCGCGTCGACCATCGCTATGAGGAGGGGGAGGAGCGACAGGCGGCCGTACCCCCTGTGCCTAATGTAGATCGCCGCGAGCAGCGCCAGGGTGGCAGCCACGAGGACGGCCCTGGCCTGGATTCCCAGGGCCGCCGCCGGCACCAGCCACAGGAAGGAGAGCGCCGGGTAGGAGAGCCAGGTGACGTGGCCGCCGGTCGCGAGCGGCGTCCAGTAGTAGGCGGAGAGGCCGTAGGCGTCCAGCGCCCCCGAGGTGGCGCCGGGGAGGTACGGGTTGGTCAGGCGGAGGACCTCGCGGGCCGCGTACGCGGTTATCGCGAGCTCGTCCGTCGCCACCTGCGGTATCGTGGACGAGAGGACCATCGAGAACGCGGCCACCGAGGCGATGAGGGCGGCGGGGAGGGCCCAGGGGGCGCGGCGGTCCAGGCGGAGCGGGATGCCGAGGATCCCGAGGGCCGAGAGGGCGGCGAATGCCGCGGCGAAGCGCGGGAGCCCGGTTGACCACGAGAAGAGCGCGAACGCCAGCATCACGGCGGAGAACCCCACGTGGCCGGCGGCCGCCGCGACGCCCTCGTCCTCCAGGAGGGGGCGCCCCGCGGCCCCGTTGAGCATGAGGAGCGCGGAGAGCGCGAGCCCGAAGGACTCTATGAGCAAGTAGCCGGGCTGGGACCACCCGTACGCTGCCATCAGCGCGACCGACGCTGAGAGCGCCGCGGCGCCGAGCGCGAGCCCGGCCCTCCCCCTGAGGGCGGCGATCGCCGCCAGGTGGTCGGACGCCAGCGACTTGGCGAGGAGCGCGGCCCCCGCGAGGGTCATGGCCCACTGGAGCACCATGTATGCGGCGTCGAGGTACCCGCCCAGCACCCACAGGTAGTAGCCGGCGGCCATCAGCGCGGTGGCGACGCCGACGGCGCCCAGCCTCTCCAGCAGCTCCACGCGCTCGCCCGGCCCGGGCCGCGACCCGGCATCGCCGCTCATTGATCCACACGATCCCCGAGGAGGTCAGGTAGCGGAAGGCGAACGCCGCCGCTATCCCTATCAGGTTCGAGAGCGGGATCCCGAGGCCGAGGAACACGAGCAGCGCGAAGACCCCCAGGTTCACCGCGAGCCCCGCGAGCGACGCCGCGTTGTGGACCCAGACCCTCCTGAGGACGCCCCGCGGGCTCCTGTCGAGCCTCCTCCCGCGGAACGTCCAGAGCTCGTTCAGGGAGAAGTTCCAGAGTATGCTCGACTCTATCGCGACCGCGTCCGCGATCAGCGGGTTCACGGCCCCCGAGAGCGCGAGGAGGATGCCCTCGTTGACCGCGACCCCTGAGAGCCCCACCAGCGCGTACTTCCAGAGGTTCCCGCCGGCCAGGACGAAGGCGAAGTAGCGCCAGATCTCCCGCGCGCCCAGCTTGCTCTCCCCGCCGCTCCTCCTGCTGAACCTTATGGGGAACTCCGCGATCCTCATCCCCGCGCGGTGCAGGATCTCCACTATCTCAACCTGGCCGGCGTACCCCCCGTTGCGCGGCGGGTGCTCCAGGAGGTGCAGCGCCGCCCTCCTGCTGTAGACCCTGTAGCCTGAGGTTGCGTCCCTGACGCCCGCGTCGAAGCTCAGGCGGAAGAGCAGGTTCGCGACCCTGCTGATGGTCCTCCTCACCGGGCCCCCGAGGCCGCCCGGGTCCCCGCCGGGCACGTACCTGGAGCCTATCACCAGGTCCGCGCCGGTCGCCTCGGCGAAGGCCACCATCTCGGGGGCGAGGGAGGGGTCGTGCTGCCCGTCGCCGTCCATGACCACGAAGTACTCGTAGCCCATGTCCATCGCCCTCCTGATTCCCTCCAGGTAGGCGGAGACCAGGCCCATCCTGCGCCCCCTCTCCACAAGGACCGCGTTGGGGTGGCCGGAGACGGCCTCCTGGGTCCCGTCCGTGGATCCGTCGTCGACGACTATCACCGTCGCCCCGCCCGCGCGCCTCAATAGATAGGAGATGCCGGCCCTCTCGTTCAGCGTCGGGACCACGAGCGCGTAGGGGGCGCGCGGCCGCACGCCGCGAATGGGCCCCCTCTCGATATTAAGGGCGCTGAGGTCGGGGTCGGGCTCCGGCGAGCCGCGGGTCCTCATCGGGATCCCTCCCGCGCGCGCGGGCCGCCGCGACCGCCTGGAGGACCACCCCCAGCACCAGCGCCGCGTAGGCGCACTCGGACAGCTGGTCCGCGGGGCCGCCGAGCCCGTAGGAGAAGGCGACGGCGGCCGCCACCAGGAGGGCGACGAACGCGAGAACGAGCGGCGATCCCGGGTTCTCCCTGACGTATGCCCTGGCCCTCGGGTGGTCCGCCAGGAACACGCCCGCGTATAGCCCGATCGACATCGCGAGCCCCAGCGCCACCAGGACCTCGTCGACGGGCAACATGGTCAGGCCGCCTCCCCCGGATATATCCGTTAGCCGGGGGACTCGAGGAATGAGTAGTAGCCCTCGGCAACCTCCTCCCACAGGGGGGCGGGCGCGCGCCCCCCAGCGGCCCCGCGGGACTCCACGAACTCCACTATGCGGCGCTCCAGCTCGCCGCCGTCGACCCCCGGCTCCGCCAGGAGGACCGGGACCCCGTTGGCGGACGCGGCGGCCGCCGGCCCGCTGGCGGAGAACCTCTCGAGGTAGGGCAGCACGACGACGTCCGCCGCCGACAGGTAGGGGGCGGGGTCCCGGACGAACCCGGTGATCCTGACGTCCGCCCCCCTGGCCCTGAGCTCGCGCACCCTCCCCAGGAGCCCCGAGAGCCAGGCGCGGTACCCCGGGTCCCCGGGCGCCCTGGGGTGGGGGCCCCCCGCTATTATGAGCGAGTACCTGCCCTCGAGGAGCCCCCCCTCAAGCGCGCGCAGCAGGACGTCCAGGCCCTTGTACCTCGAGAGGTAGCCGTAGAAGAGCACGAGGGTCCTGCCGTCCCCCACGCCCAGCTCCCCCCTGGCCCTGGCGCGGTCCTCCAGCGCGATCCGCGCGGCGCCGTGCGGCCTCACGACCACCTTGCCCGGCGGCATGCGGTAGTCGCGGACGGCGACCTCCCTCAGGAACTCCTCGTGCACTATCACCGCGTCCGCGAGGCTGGCTATGGCCCTGTTGAGCGCCACGACCCCCGCCCGGAGGACGGGCCCGGGCCCGCGGATCCCGTTCATCCTGAGGAACTCCGGGCTCCCCAGCTGCCGCAGGGAGGGCAGGTCGTGCATCGTGACCACGACCCTCGCGATGGGCCTCGAGGCCGCGAGCAGGGCGGGGAAGATCGCGCCCTCCAGGAGGCCGCCGTAGAGGAAGTAGGAGTGCTGCACGTGGACCACGTCCGGCCCTATCCTGCGGAGCTCCTCCGCCGCCCTGAGCGGGTAGAGGGGGTCGGGGCGGAAGGCGCGCACGACGGTGACGCCCCCCTCGACGTACTCCCGGGGGACCCCGGGCAGGGCGTCCGCGACCGCGAAGACCTCGTAGTGGCGGGGGGGGGGGCCGGCCCGCCCCCCCCCCCTGGGTAGGGAGCGCGGCCCCCGCGGGGGGGGGGCCGCCGGGGC
>Ga0081474_125900_pt1 | contig 10670 bp, 15 predicted proteins | sample OneHunmetagenome_2_FD_70978 | JGI IMG/M metagenome (GOLD analysis project Ga0081474, IMG submission 70978) | Ferrous microbial mat communities from One Hundred Spring Plain, Yellowstone National Park, USA v2 (version 2) | ecosystem: Environmental > Aquatic > Non-marine Saline and Alkaline >... | reverse complement strand
ATCTTGTTAATATTCAGAATAGTACTGTGGATTACTGTTATCGTGGAATTGGTAGCCACCGCTGCGGTGGCTACAATTTTAGAATTGAGGGGTGTTGGGTGGTGGTAGCCCAAACTAGGAGGGAAATCTACGTGGGCTTCTGGGCTGGTAGGGATGACTTGGCTAAGCTGGATAAGCTGGTTGAGTACTACAGGAAGCTGTACCCGTACATGAGGGTTGGGCGTAGTTCAGTAATCAGGATGCTAATTGATGAGAAGTACCGCCAAGTAATGAGTGGGGAGAAGTGAGGGGAAGCGCCCAGGGGGTTGGGTTTAGGTTAAATTCTACTTTTCGAGGGTTTTAGTTTATGAGTATGTTCCATTGTTTGTTTTAACTGTGATGTTGGTTATTGGTGTTGGGCAGTACAGTACTATTGTGAACACTGGGCATTCAGACCCGTACGTGTAATTATACCCGATGGTTATAGGTAACTGTGGCTTGACTACGCAGCCCACGGTTGTATTGCCTGTGTATGCTTCTATACTGTAGATTGTTAGATTACTGTGCGTGCACCAGTATTGTGAGGGTGCTGTGAATATGCGTATGAAGTAGATGAACGAGGTGTCATTAGTGCCCTCTAAATACATGTATGTACTAATTGGCGGGGCATGTGGACATGTAGGCTGAGACGTTACCCACCAGAGAGTGTACCCCACCCAAGACCACACTGCGATTATGAGCCCGAATAGTACCCGGTCACCGTTGGGCATACTTATCATAAACGAGTGTTGTTTAAAAAGCTATCTTGCGGGTGGCGTGTTTTAGTAGGCTAATTAGGGCTCATCATTCAATTCCTACACATGATGTGTGGATTATGCAACCTCGATGATCCCCATGCAGGGCAAGTGATTAACCACTCTGAGCGGCTTGGGTTGATTAGGCTAGCCCTCGACACCCACTGGAGTGGGGGCTACGTTAAGCTAAGCCAGCCTCCCCAAGCAAATCCACCTCACCACTGCCACAAGAGAGGGCACGCATTGAATCAATAATAACCCTCCTCAGGCTCGACGTTGAAACAAGCACAATGGCACTATGCACACTGTCCTCAGCCCTCAGGACATACGCAGCAGCACTACCATTATTAATACTAACCCACTCCGCCTTAACCCAATCAAACCTGTTAATGAAGTCACTAACATTAACGCCAGCCATCCTGAAGTCCCAAACAGCACCCTCATCAAGCCCATGCACATCGAATAGTACTGGTACGCAGTCGTACTCACCCCCATCATTCGACTGCTCCACAATCCCACCCCTACACAGGTATACCACACCCTTAACATCACCACTGTTAATAATACTCATAATCAACCTACCCTCGATGCCACCTGGGTCAGCCACGTAGTACTCCAGGCTTGGCATCCGCCTGGCAAGCAAGCCCGCAAGGTACTCCACGTTACTGTAACCATCAAGCGGTAGGGCAATGTACATGAACTCACCGGTCTTTGGGTTATAGCCCCTGGAGGTTATGAACCCCCTGTCAAGGAGTTCGGCAATATCATCAGCAGTGAGCATCCTCCCTGTGGCTGATGCAAACACTTCAACAGTGCCAGCCCAGTCACCGTACTCGAAGCGGATCCTCCACAACCTCCCCCTGTCGAAGACCTCCACCAGGCGCCTGCCCAGGTATTCCTCAAGTTTCCCCCTGTCCCTGAAGCCCAATTCACCCAACTCATCCCTCACGAACCAGGCGTGAGGGCACTCGTCATTACCGAGGCGTGTTGCCACTGGGGTGCCGTTGATTATGCAGGCGTAGGTGTAGCCTATGAAGTAGCCTGTTAGGGTTGCCCTAATCAGGCCTCTTGCCAATTGGCCCACGGGCATGTGGGTTGTGTTTGGTTTAAGTTAATTAGCTCCACCATTCAATTCCTGCACATCATGTGAGGCTAATTAACTAACCAACCCCAAGCCAACCCATGCCCGAGAGGATCCTATTCAACAAGGACGGTGAAACCCTAAGGTACATTGAGGATGGGGACATTGTTGAACTAGTGTACGAGAACAACATCAGCAGGGAGGTTGTACAGTGCAGTAGCAGGGCATGCGCAGTTGCCGCTGGCCCGTTCATGAGGATTCCCAGGATCCGCATTTACACGAACCCGTTGATTGTGGGTGAGGTTAGGGGTAGGGTTAAGGCGATTGGTGGAATGAGTGGTGAACATGCGTTACTTGCCTTCGAGTGGGGGCTGTGGTGCAGGTTCTTTGAGGCGTGTCCAGATGTCGAGGAGTTCACGTGGGGTGATGTTGCTGTTGAGCTTGGGGAGTCCAACCCCTAATCCCAGGTTTTAGTATAATACTATTTATTAATTACTAGGAGTGGGTGGGGTTGGGATTGGGTTGGTTTTTCTCACTCAATGTTTGGCGCCAGGTCGTCGATTGCCTTCAAGTGTTCTGCAATCCTCCTCCCAAGCTCTGTGAGGGTAACGTAAGTCCTAATCCTATTATCATACTGCCTCCTCTCAACGTTGATTAAACCAAGCCCCTCAAGATTACCAAGCCTGTATATTGTATCCCTGGCAATACCCCTCCCAAAGGCTTCCTCAATCCAAATACTCCCGCCTGCCTCATACGCTGCCAGCAGTAGCTTCAGCCCATTCAACCTAAGCCTACTCCAGAACCTAGGCTTCATACCTGGTTCCAATTAGGAATCCAGAAACCAGGCTTAAAAAACTAACTGTGAACTTGAACACGAGGGATTGGGATTAGCCTAGGCCAGCCTCGTCAAGTAACTCCTCAAGCGATGCGGCATCGCTCATAATCCTCCTTGCCAATTCAACCATGTCCTCACGGGCATCGGGTATCTTAATCCTCAGGTACCATGCACCCCTGCGCCCACGCCTCCTGAAGGCGTAAACATAGTTAGCGTACGCTGGTAGGAGCCTCCTAACACCCTCAACTGCATTATCAACAGTCGCCTGGCCTTGGTCGGTGCCTAACTCCGCCTGGAGTATTACAGCCCTTGCGAAGGCTACCACATCCCTGTACCTGTATTCGAAGAGCCTATTGTAAATTGTGAACCACATCAACTGCTTCCCGAATATGTTGGCGATTGGTTCAAGCGCCACTCCAGTGGCCTCCTGGACGTACCTCCACTCCATGCCTGGGTACTTCTCACTGTTGATCCTCGTGTATGCCACTGGGATGCATGACCCAGTGTCATCATAGCGTACTATGAATGAGCCGTCCCCGTAGCCGCATGCGTACAGTGTGCCGTGTGGGATGTCGCTGTTAGCCCTGTAGACTAGTTCTCTTGCCAGTTCCTCGGGTGTCTTGGGCATGGGTTGTGTTGGCTTCTGGGCTTAATTAGGAGTGGGTATGCGTACGCATTGATTCCCATGGCAGATTAATGATTAGTGGGTTTGCGTGCTAGGGCTTAATTAGGCTTACCATTCAATTCCCGCACATAATGTGTGGGATGCCGCCACATTGATCCCCATGCAGGCAGAACGATTACTTGAGTGAACAGATCATGGGTTAATTGGCACTTGGGTTTGGGGTAGTATGCATGGCAATTGATCCCCATGCCCCATCAATGATTGATAGCCTAACCCAGGCTTGGGTTAATTAGGCTTGTTGATGAAGCCTAGGTGATTCCCATGCTGATTGTAGGATTACCTGAATAGCGCACCTGGGGGTTGATTAGGGCTTACAGCTTAATCATTCAATTCCTACACATAATGTGTGGGGAGGTATGTTAAGTAGCCGATCCCCATGCCTGGTTGGCGATTAACAGGCAGGCGAACCACGGGTTAATTAGAAGCAGGCATGTGCTGCACATGATTCTCATGCGTGTTAACTGATTACAAGGGTTGGCTAGGTTGAGGTTAATTAGGATTAGGGGGTTTTAGGCTGGGATATTAAGAACGCCATTAACCATGAGAGGCTTGCCCTCAAGCTCCTGAACCCTAAACACCCCACCACACTGCTTAACCCCAAAACCCCTAACAACAACAGTACCATCAGGGTTAGCCATGATGAAGTACCTCGCACCATTGAGGCAAACCATGATTAACTTATAATCATCGAACTTAGCCGCCTTAATGACTGCACCTGGTATTACCGTTGAATCACCATCCCTGAGTATCATACCCCAGGTCGGCTGGTGCATAGGGGGCTGGGTGCCTGAGCGGGGTTGATTAGGCTAGCGGCTCATGCATTGTTCAATTCCTTCACATTAAGTGCCGAACTCACTGGAGTGGGATGAATAGTGGGTGATCCCCATGTGCATTCCACGATTAGCAGGTAATGCAACTCGCTGGTTAATAAAGGCTGCGTGATGCATGCAAAATGATTCCCATGTTAGTTCCTCGATTATGAGCCACCTTGGCTTGGGCTAATAAGGCTTTCGCCAAGTAACCCAAGGCTCCTAAGCAGGTTAAGGGCATTATTAATAGTATTATCATCAACCCATGGTTTAAGGAACTTAACATGGTCAATCACCCCATTCAAGTCACCCCTGTAGTCAGGCGCATCAAGTAGGCTCCTAATTGTTGATGCAGCCTCAAGGACATCAGTTGGGTATTGGCCAAGCAGTTCAATAATACTCTTAATAGTATTATAATTACTGCCCCCACAATCCTCGGCAAGCTCACTAATGTACCTGCCACCAAGCATCGCCAAGCCCTCAATAACCCTTGCTAACTCGCTTGAGTACGGCCCATGGTAGTAGAGGTCGAATTCAAAACCAATATCATACCCAAGCCTCTTGAGGAAATAGGCAGTCTTCTGTACCCTAACCCTAGCATCAATACCATCATCCCCGTCACTCAACAGTGTACCCGCCTTAATGCCAAGGGTGTTGATTATGAGGGCTGTAATTTGGACTCCACCCGGCACCTGCCCTTACCCCGCACTCATGTTAATAAGGCTATGCTCATTGCTTGATTCCCATGTGAATGCTGTGATTACTTCACCCACCTGTGTGCTGTTAATTAGCATGCCATGGGCTGAGTACGATATCAATGCCTAAACCTGGATTAGGCTTGGCTTGCAGGCATACTGATTAGCCCGCATCATGTGCGGGATCCCACTGGAGTGAGGGGATTGGGATTAGGATTGGGCACCACAGGCAACAATCACAACACTCCTCAACCCCACTGGAGGCCTCTTCAACCAGCCAGCCCTAAACCCAATGTACTCATACCTCCCACCAACCTTGAACACCTTAACCTCCACGACCCTAGCCCAATCCCTAGTCACCACTGCAACACGCCTACCAACAAGCCAACCAGGCGCACCCTCAAGGATAACCGTACCATTACCCCAAACCCTGGCACCAAGCCTAAGCACAGTGGGCACGCACTGGCAACTCAACTGGGCACTGTCAGTGAGCGCATTCTTAACCACCTGGCTTAACGCCTCACTGAGGTTCAACCCACTCCTCAGGCTGATTAATGCAAGCTTACCAAGCTCTCCTTCACTTAGCCTCACGGGTATTTCAACCTCGGGCATGGGTGCGTGGCCTGTATGAGGTTAATTAGCCAACCGCACAGGAGGGGTATGCAGTCAGAGGATTACAATGCATGCCAACGATTAACTGCCAGTTTACAACCGTATTAATAAGCCTTTTCACTGGCTTCCACGAGCCTTTACACTGGCCTAACCCTAGCCACCAGATGGGTTTTTAAACTGGCACCAGCTCTGACTAGCTATGCCAAGAGGTAGGAGAACCAAATCCCAGGAACCCGAATCAGAATCCAAACCCGAGGCAAAGCCTCTAAGGAGGCAACTGGGGGAGAGCCTAGGTGAAATACAGGACAGGATCATCGAGCCACTGCAAAACTACGTGAATGTAATCGATGATCAAATGAGTAAGCTCCTTGAAGGCTACTCAGGCTCAGTTATGAAGTTTTACGAGACGCCAACACCACTCTTCAGCGACCTCAACATAAGGGTGACAAGGCCACTCAACCCAATCATAACAGCCCTGGAGGCTAGGAGGGATATTCAGAAATTCATTCTATCACTCAAGAATAGGGGGCAACTCAGGCTGAACCTAACGTGCCAAGACGGCCACACCATCCTCGTAGCCCAACCACACGAGGAGGGGCCACCATTAGCCAGGAAGTGGAAAATCAGCGACGCCGACCTTGAACAGTTAATACACGGTGCCGTTAAGAGCATCCCATGCCCAGTATGCGGTAAGCCAGCAACACTAAGCCTAAATTGGGGCAATCCATATTTCGCCGGCCTCTACGAGGGGATTAAGTACACTATTAAGTTCCTTGATAATGTACTCAAGGACAATGTTAGGAAGCACCCACTCTGGCCTTGGCTGGAGGCAATCAACGGGGTTGGGGAGTTGAAGGCTGCTAGGATTATTGCACAGCTTGAGTACAGTGAAGCAAGGCACGACCTACCACTCAGCGCCCACAGCCTAATGCACATGGCAGGCCTCAACACAATATTCGTATGCTACAACTGCGGGTTAATATCAATAGCACCAGCCCTGAAGAAGGGGACTGCCCTATGCCCCAAGTGCAGTAAGGCGATGACAGGCTACGCCCCAACCAAAATCAACCTCGAGGTGATTAAGCAGAAGCTGGGTGGGTTGAAGAAGAAGGTTTTATTCCACTCGAAGAAGACTGGCATTGTCGAGTTGACTGTTGGTGATGCCCTGAGGAAGGCTGGGGGTAGGCCCGAGTTCAATGCTGATTGGTGGTTTGTTACACAGAGTTTCTTACCAACGTCGAAGACTAGGAGTGTTTACACTTCCATAGCCCTCAAGGCTATGTTCGACCTGTTTGAGGACGAGAAGAAGAAGAATAAGACTGTTGAAGCCTTGAAGCGTAGTAAGCGTAGGAGTAGGGGCCAGGCGTGGAGTGGGGTCGGTACACTACTTGGATTGGCCTGGAGGCCAGTGGCCAGGGTACTACTAGTACACTCCGTGTTAATGTACAATTACGTTAAGAGTAAGAAGGTCATAGACCCAGCACCAAGCCTAACCAAGTACCTCAAGGAAGAGGGCAAAATTGATAAGTTAATACCACCACTCACCGACGCCAACCTCGGCAATTTACCACCATTGCTTGAGTCCTTTGCGAGGGATTACGGGAAGGTCTTCGGTATTGACGTCTTCAAGGCATGGGAGTATTGGCAGGATAAGAGGAACCACATTGATGAGGAGTTGGTTAAGCTCAAGGAGTATATTGACAATGCCCTGAAGAGTTAGTCACTGGGCGTTAACCCTCCTCCCAACCCTCCTCAAATAATTAATGAGCCTTTTTGCATCATCCTCGGGTAGTACCACGTCAACCCTGAGCCTGAATGCATCCATCATTGGCGTAGCCTCAATGATGCCTATTGGTAGCTTCACGGCACCACTCCTTGGCATCCTGATCCTCCTGAGGGACTCCATGTTAGCCTCGATTATCAACCTCTTAGCCCACTCCTCCCTGAGGCTTCTGACGGCTTCCTCAAGGCTTCCGTCTAGGCGCCTTGATAGTACAGTGCCCCTACCAGCTGGCTGCATCATGACTACGCTTAAGTCGCTGTCGATGATTACCTTGTACTTGTTGCCGTCGGTGTCCATGAGCCTGATGTAGTGTTCCCTAACCCTGGTGACTCTTAGCCCGAGCTTCTTGGCTTCTGCAATGATTGCATCGGGGTTCATGTGGGTTTGCCTGTGGTTGGGTTAATTAGGTTGGCGTGGTAAAGCTTATTACACCCCCACTCCAGTGAACACCCATGCCCATTGGGAAAAAAGAAATATTAATCGCAGTAATATTAATGATGATACCTTATGTGGGTTGGTTGTTAGCTATCGGCTATGTTGCAAAATTGCTGCTTAAGGATGAGCGTGGGAGGAAAACCCCCGAATCCCATTCACCATCACCCGCATTACCCATACTGCCAGCCTAATTAACCCCAGGTATGCTATGCTTAGTTAATCAAATGCCTTACATGGGGATCGGTGAATGTGCATATCTTTCAATTCCTACACTTGATGTGGGGCTAATTAGCCTTTGGGTAGTATGCCTGGTAATCACCATTGAGCCATGGGAATCATCAATTGGGCATGCAAGGCTTATTAACCCACAGGTAGCTGGGTTTGCTAATCATTGATGAGCCATGGGAATCGGTGGCAATGCATACCTTTCAATTCCTACACATCAAGTGGGCTAATTTAGGGGCCTGCACCAGCCACCCACATGCCAGGGGAGGAAATCCCAACCCCAATCCAAAGGGCAGGGGAAATCGCCAGAATCGCAATATGGGTAACAGGCAACACGTACATTACTGATAACTTCGTTCAGAAGCCAGGTAGCCTCGTGGGTAATTTATTCGAACTAACGAAGGCAGTTAAGGATGCATTCAATATACTCATCACGCACCGCAGGGACTGCCCCGAAGCCGAGAATGCACTAGAGAAGCTGGCAGGCTGGGGCGATGCCCAGGACAAATTATACAGGTACCTCAAGGAGCTTAGGGGTGAGGATTTGAGGAAAGCCCTTAACCAATTCGCAGCACTCGCATTAGCCACCGATGAGTTAACTGTTAGAGTCCTCGGCTGCCTCAGGCATTAACCGCCCACCCTCCCTCCTCAACCCCCCAATCCTCCAGTACACTGGGCAATCCCAAGGCGCATTATTACAATAGTCACGGTACTCGGCGCCCTCCGCACGCCACTGTTCAGGCGGCATTAATACGCACCTCTTACCGTCCGAGGTATCAGCGTAGAATGGGCATTGAAAGTATGACTCAACCTCATCAAGCCTAACCCCAAGCAGCCTAGCCATCGACTTAACAATACTCCCCCTATCCATGCTAAGCGGGAAGTCAGCTGAAACATCCCCACTGAAGCACCTGTAGGCACCCACCCCATCCTTATCAACCACAATGCACCTCACCCTAACCCTATATGACCTGGGCATGAGTAACAGTACAGTATAATACTAATTAGTACTACAGGGGGAGCCTGACCGTGGATCCAAGGCTCAGGAGGCTTATAATCCCACTAATCATAGGCTTCACAGTACTCGGCATACTGCTACTCGCATCATACCTGTTCACAGTGTACTACCTGTCAGCATTACCGAAGCCAACGGTAACCCCAATCAACGATACCGCTGTTGTTGTGGAGTATAATGGTACTACGACCACTGTCACAATCCAGCCCCTTAATATTACAGGCTAACTTATTAGTCGCCCACTGGAGTGGGTTACCCATGACCCAGGCACCCCAAGCCCAACTCAAGGCAATTGACTTCCTGGATGAGTTACCGAGGAGGTTACTCACCGAGGTTAGTATTGATGAGAACCTGTACAGGGAGCTTGTTAAGGGTAAGTCCTGGGATACAGCCCTCTCAATACTGTGCGATGTCGAAGCCTGCAACATGTACCCTGCCAGTACCCAGCCCTGTCAACGCTGGTTGAGAGCCTTGGCAACAGTGGTTGCCGCCTTAGCTAGGATTGAGCCAGATAAGGTTGATGACAAGTATAAGGAGAGCCTAGGTGAACTTGCTGGGGCATTGGGCGTGTTCCTGCTGACTGGGTGCCCCGTTTCCCCGCATCCCGGTGACCCTAATCACCCTTCATTCCTCGTCGGGACTAGGCCCCCATTCTTGGGGCATCATGGTTCAGTTTGCCACGGGGCTGGCTTCCCGTAGGGCTACTACCCTGCGGGAACTGTGGGTTTATTTTGGTCTGGTATTTAAGCCTTTCTCTCTCAGAAAGATTTATAAACTATTACAGGACATGCGCCTATGGATTGCGTGGTTTACCTTGAGGGTAGTGTGACTAAGGTTACGAGTAGGGATTGGGGCATTTACATTAGCAGGAGGTATCAAGGCAAAATCAAGGAGCTTCAGGGTAGGAGAGTTAGGGTACTGGTGATAGTTGATGATTGCAAGGAGGGCGATACTCATTAAACTACCGGGGGATGAGTGCGATGCTGATTACGTCAAGCGGTTGATGGCTTTAGCTAATCTAGCCTATAGAGGGTATGAAGTTTGGGTACCAGATTTACCCAAGAGGGTGCAGTACCAACTCTATGGGTTCAGGAACTACATGGGAAGCTTGGTCTTTGGAACTACACCGAAGAGGTGGTTTGCTGAGACGTGGGTTCCGTTGAAGACGTTGAGGGTTTACGGTGATGGCGCCAGAAAGGGTGCAACAGATGCTTTAGTGGTCTTGGACTTTAGGAGCAGTGTCATTAGGCTACGCCAGGTCTGTAGGAACGAGCCTAGATATGTCGTCACCATCCCCATGCCCAAGTGGGTTGTTGATAGGGTTAAAGAGGGTGGTGATGTGAGGTTCGCAATGATTGGTTTAAAGAATGATGAACCCTACCTGGCTTTAACCGCTGAGCGTGTGGTTGAGCCTCACGTGCCTAGTGGTTGTAGGCTTGTTGTTGATGTTAACGCTTGGAATAACGGTGTTGCCTACGGCATAATTAATCCAAGCAACAAGATTGCGGAGTACTCACCCCTAAGGCCAAATCTCAGGCTCATTGACACGTGGTACTATAGGGCCGAGGATTTGCATAAGAGACTAGGCAAACTGAGGAGGTTGGGGTTGGATTCAACCCCAGAAGCCAAAAGATTGAGGAGAGAAATCAAGGCATTGAGGAGGAAGGTCTACGCATACCTAAGGGACTTCGTTCAAAAGAGGGCTCGCGAATTGGCTCTGAA
>Ga0081474_122544_pt1 | contig 10723 bp, 10 predicted proteins | sample OneHunmetagenome_2_FD_70978 | JGI IMG/M metagenome (GOLD analysis project Ga0081474, IMG submission 70978) | Ferrous microbial mat communities from One Hundred Spring Plain, Yellowstone National Park, USA v2 (version 2) | ecosystem: Environmental > Aquatic > Non-marine Saline and Alkaline >... | reverse complement strand
GAGGGAGTTCCGCGATAAGCTCTACTTAATGCAACACCGTCGTTTGCAGTCTGGATCGTTTGGCAGGCTAGGAAGCGTGGCATTTCAGTTCAATGCGTTAATCCTAAGCACTCTTCCGTCTCTTGCCCTAAGTGTGGGCGAAAAATGAGAGGGGTCTCCCATCGTTGGTTTAAGTGCTCATGTGGTTATGAGAACGATCGGGACGTTATTGCGGTAGTTAAACGGGAGGGGGTCTCCGACCCCCTCGTCTGCCCCTCAAATGTAGCCCCGAACCGATGAGGGGAACCCCCGCCCTTTAGGGCGGAGAGGAAGTCAGCCGAAAATACCTCTTCAGCCACCTCCAGGTTCGGAAAAGGCCAAACACGTAAGTAATTTCTCTTCTCCATTCCTCAGTCTAGGAAAAGGATGGGCAATGGCGGAGTGATCCTTCCAACTCTCCCTATACTGCCCTCTCCCCCTGAGTAACCTGAGCCTTGGCCTGGCATTCACAGGAAAGCGAATCCTTCTCCTCGCCTAACCCATCCAGGGCACTCTCGTCACTCCACGTTTAGAGGAAGTATACAAAGTAAACTTTATATATATCACCCAACAGTTTTATTTCGTGAGCGAGGTCGTAAGGGTTAACAAAGACGTGAAGGAGAAACTGGTCAAGATCTCCGCTGAGTTACAGCTCAGCGAAGGGAGAAAGGTCAGCTTGAACGACACGATAGGATACTTGATAACACTTTACGAAGAGAAGAAGAGGACCCGGAGGAATGAGCAGTCGCTGTTGTTCCTGTTGGGTTCCGCTAGGGGAGTCAGGGAAGTGCTTGAGAGGTCGAGGGTAGAGGATGAAGGTGGTAGTTGATACGGGAGTCTTGGTGGAAGTCCTGGAGGGCTCCGAACTGGGCGAGAAGTTCGTCCACCTGGTTGATAGCGGAAAACTGGAGCCCGTGATCACCGATTTGACGTTAGTTGAAATGATCTACGTCGTATGCAGGAAATACGGAATGGACAGGGCCAGGGAGCTCGTCGAGAGGCTCCTGGGTTCCGGTTATTTTGAGGTGGTGAACGCGTTGGACTTCGCTGACGTCATCGCTGAAATTAAGTGTAATAATCCTCTGTCCATAATGGACGTGTCTGCTATCGCGGTGGCAAAGGCCCTAGGAACGATGGCACTATTTAAATCGGAGAGGGAGTTAAAGGACAAGAAGTTAGATAATTTGTTATTTATTGAGAATATTGATAGCACTATTTAGCCCTCACGGAAATTCGTTACAGTATGGAGGAGCGTAGTGCCTCTTTGATAGTTTTGGGAAAAAGCCAACGAGGAGAGGCTCTTCTCCGTCAAAGACACCTTCCCCCCTCCCCACCTTTCATTCTCTAAGATTGTCTTGCGCGTCTCAGGATCGACCTTTACTATTTTGGGTTTTAGAGGGTCTGGCGCCTCCCCGCCTTGGAAGGGTTCCTGGTTCATTTTCCCACCGTGGATTCGGGTTCAGAGCCCTCATTCGACGGGCAGGGGGGAGCCGGAGCTCCACGATTCCGACCGCGGTTAGGCTAACAGGTGGATCGATTACGCCTGAAGCGCCATGTCTTCAACTCTACGGAAGATCACTACGTGGGGAACGACGTAAGGACTCGGAAGTCGTGGGGTTCACGCCCTTGCAGGGAGCCGCCGCGGACGGCGTGGGGAGCCTGAAGAATGGGGACGAGAGATCGAGCACGGTGTGGAACCCTGGACCCCCGCCCGCAGACACCTTAAGGAACCCTCCTCACCTCAACCTGTCGCCGAACTTCATGAGGTAGGACCTCACGATCCCCGCTGCCTCTCCCCTCCTCAACTCTTGGTCAGGGCAGAACCTCGCGATCCCTCCCCTCACTTGGCACGGCCCCATGAGGCCCAGGACGCTCAACACCTGCACCTCCCTGTGGGCCTCGTGGTCAGGGGGGACGTCGGCGAACTCCGCTACCCCCTGCCCCTTCCCTCCCAACCCCAGTGCTCTCACCAACGCCCTCGCAGCCTCAGACCTGGAGACCGCGGGGCCCCCTGGGGGGATCACCCTCGCCCTCCTCCCGTGGAGCAAGCCCTCCAGGAGCTCCTCCAACTGGGCCTCGGTGAGGGGATCGTGGACACCGAATACCACCTCCTCCCCCGGTCCCTCCACTTCCTCCTGGTACCCAGCCATGATCCCCCTGACCGTGGCTATCTGCACGTCCCCCCACCTCTCGTGATCCCTAGGGACGTCCGCGAACCAGTAGGGCGAAACGGGGATCCCCTCCCTCACTAGGACGTCCTGGACCTCTATGGGCCTCACGTCCCTAAGTCCTATTCCCCGCGCAACGGCCAGGGCCGCTAGGGCCCCCAGCGCCTGCCCGAGCCTCATGGCCACCGGCTGGAGCCTGGTCGCTCCGTTCACGAGCCTGGTCTGGGAGATGTTCTTCTCGGCCACGGTGAAACCCTCAACCTCCCTGGGGATCAGCGTTCCCAGGGGGACGGTGAAGGGGCCTGCCCTACCCCTCTCCCCAGAGTCCTCTCCCTCCAGGGTCTCTGTCCAATGACAGTTGTGGAGGTCCATGGGATAGGTCCCCACTCCCACCGAGTCCCAGTGCACCTCCCTGGACCTCCAGTAGCCGCTGAGGCACTCCCCGTTCCTCCCCCTCCTCATGCACCTCCCCCTCTCCACCTCCCGCGCCGAGAGCACGTGCACCCCAGCCAACCTCCTACCCTCCCTCACGTAGGGGGAAAGTGCGAGCCTCCTCTCCACCCCTCTCAACTCCTCCGGAACCCCGGGGCACCCCTCCCCCCAGGGTGGGAACTCATCGTCAGCCACTGACCAGGGGAGGCCCAGCTCCACCTGGAGGTAGTAGAGGAGGTTGAGGGTCCTGACCTTGGCTGCGCACAGGTGTTCCCTCCTCTTCCCCAGGTCCTCCACCGCCTCCGCTGGGAACACCTCCCCTCTGTCCCTGCGGTGTTCGTAGTAGCCTGGGTAGTCGTTGCCGAAGTTGAGACAGGTCTTGCTCAACATCTCAGCCCTTCCGGGAGAGGCGTCGCAGTCCCCCGGCTCCGAGGAGTTGGGTAAACCCCTGTATGCCACATAGGACTTCCACCCCACCGGCACCGCCCCATATCTCCCGCTCCTCCACCAGTCCTCGCCCTGGAGTCTCACCAGTTGCCTGAAGACCCGGAGATCGTCCTCCCACCTGGGCCCCACGGGGGAGGTGACCCTGAGCCCCTGCGGAACCCCTCCTGGGTACCTCTTCACCACCGCCACGTAGGTCACGTCCTGGACGCACCCCCTTGGGTCCCCACGCCTCCCGTTCCCGACCAGATAGTCCACCCCGGCGAGGGGCATGAGGTCGCCGAACTCAGTGGCGTCCACCACAACGCCCTCGATCTCCCCAGCCTCCGTGATCACCCCGGTTACCCTATTCCCCCACCTCTTCACCCCCAGGACCCTGACCCCCGTCAGGACCCTTACCCCAGCCTCAGCTAGGATCTCCCTCAGGATCCTCTCCCCCACTGAGGGTTCGAAGCAGAGCGAGGTGGGGGTGTGGTAACACGTCCCCACGGACTTCCCCAGGGAGGAGTAGTGGGCCCTGACGCGGGCCGCGAAGTCAGCGTATACCCCTACCCTATCGAAGTCCAGGTTCCCTTCGTCCATGGTTGACACCCCAGCGGCGGTCATCTGTCCTCCAACCCAGGGGAGTTCCTCAACCAATGTGACCCTGGCCCCTTCCCTGGAGGCTTGAACCGCGGCGCCGATCCCACCAGGTCCTCCCCCCACCACTACCACCGACATGTGATCCACCCGGGAATAGAGAGGAGGGGGAATTTAAGCTGGAGCGCGGTGGAGGAGGCACTGAGGGGGGATTGGGGGAAACGGGGTGGGGAATTGAGCAGTGATCGGCGGTTTCAGTAGAATAGGTGAAAGGCCTGAAGCTTAAACGAGTGAAGACCCACTTGTGAAAGGCCTTGGAACTGAGATAGGTCCGCACCTCATCAACGACCTCGGTGACAAACCCTTGACCAGCTCCTTAGCCCTACTCTAAAACTCAAGCAACCTCTGACCTCCTCCTCGCCCGTGGGGCTTTCTTTATCTTCTCAGGGGTATGGGGACGTGAGACCGTCAGGGAGGGGATGGACAACTCCTCAAAGGCTTTTAACTCTTTCCCAACTCCTCCGCTCACTGACAGGGTATACGCCTCTGAAGTTGGGGGTGTGGTACGCCTCTGCCCCACCGATTCCCACATCGAATAAGCCCATGTCTTAACGAGGGCTGAATCCTTTTTACGCTAATAGAGTTCTTACATTCGTCATTCTGGATTCCCCATTGATGAAAGGTGATCTCTCACCCTATGTGGGCCCTGTCCAAGGGAGTGAAGCAGGGGATGTGGACTCCGCGCCCTTGGACTCAGGTCCCATGATCCAGCAATCTTGAAGTTGGGCAGCGGTCGAGGGCCAAGTCCCTACACTCAATCACGAATGAAGATAAAATGAGTGGAATGAATATGTAGGGACAAACGGTATGGGTCGGGGTAAACACCCTGAAGTGGTGATGAAGGTGTACCGTGAAGAAACCCCAAAGCTCCCATCCGCAAGGACTGACCACGAATTCATGGTGGGAACGGTGAAAGGGAACCCTCCAGGGCGGGGAGGAGGTCAGCTTGTCTCCCACGTCGTTATTACGTCCCCAGGGGCGTCATTAGATTTGTGGAGAAGCAATTAAGCGTTTCACACTACAGGAAATTCCACGGACAGTCCGCATCCTCCTAGGGGGTCTTCCCCTCAAACTCATCAAGGTAAACTTCGACCTCTCCTCCTACCCAGCAAGCAGATCGAGGTCATTACTACCCCTATCACCAGGATCCACCCTCCCCAGATCCCGTCTCCCCCCTCCTCGAAGTAGTTGAGCGTCGCGGCGTTAGCCCTACCACTCACGGAGGAGTTCCCCCCTCCCTCCTGGTAGGTCATTACGTATCCCAGCGCCTTGAGGCTGGTGAGTCCAGCCTTATATAGGACCCAATAGCCTGTGTAGTTGCCCTTGACCAAGGCCGTGTAACCGTAGTGTATTGGGTACTGGAGGGGTGTGGGGTAACTCCAGTTCCCAGGTCCCAGGGGGAGGGGTGGCCTGGGGGGACGGGAGAAATCGAAGGCCTTGAGGATCCCCTGCACATCGGAGTGTTCCACCAAGGGGGACAGGTAGGGTAATCCCCAATTGTAGTCCAGGAAGGCCAGGAGGGAGTACCCGGAGAGGGAGTAGTTGTCCACCCACCCCTCCCTGGCATAGGGGGAGATCACGAGGAGCGGTACCCTTTGGCCCAGGAGGGAGTAGTTGCCCAAGGAACTGAAGGCCGGGAAAGTCCCCGCCCCGAAGGTGTAGACCACGGGCGGCGGGACCTGATCGTAGAATCCTCCCCCCTCATCGAAGGTCACGAAGATGACGGTGGAGTTCCAGTATGGACTCTCCATGATCTTGTCCAGGAAGTAGGCCAAGTTCACCTGCCCCTGGGTCAAGTTGAAGGGAGGGTGGAAGTCCAGGGCTGAGTGGGAGTCAGTCCCTCCTCCCCCGGTGAAGGAGAGGAAGGAGACAGAGGGGAGTTCCCCCGTCCTCAGGTCGTTCAGGAAGGCGTCAGTGTTCCAGTAGTGGGAGGAGTAGTCCTGGGCCCCCTTGAGGACTGCCAGGGGGAAGGGGGGAAGGCTCTGTCCCTTCACGTAGCCGTAGTCGAAGTAACCCCAGGAGATCCCGTGCTGGGAGAGCTGGAAGAGTATGGTGTCCTGGAAGGGGATCACCCCCTGGACCAGGGAATCCCCGTTGACCTGGGTGGGGTAGCCCGTGAGGTAAGCGAGTCTGTTGGGCTGCGTTACCCCCAGGACTGGGGAGAAGTAGTTGTCCGCCAGGACGTACTCCTCAGCGTAGTCCCAAAGGAGGGGGACCTGCTGATAGGAGAGGTAGGCCATGGATTGTGGTCCTGAGCCCTGGACGAAGCCGTCCATTGCGCCCCCGTCCCAGTCCTCCAGGTACTCATGGTAGCCCTCATCTGGATTGTCCTGTATGACCGAGTTGGAGTAGTATGGACTCACCCCTCCCTGTGAGGGTTCGTCTGGGTCCTTAGGTAGGGTGACGCTGGTGTTGAGCCCTAGGGGCCTCATGAGGGACAGGGTGACATTGTTGACCAAGGGTGGGGTGCCGAGGGGGTAGAGGCCGAAGAGGTCATCGAAGGAGTGGTTCTCGAGTATCAAGATCACCACGTGTTCTATGGGAGTCCTGGGGCAGACCCCTCCCTGTGGAAAGGCCTGGGTGAGGGCCAGGAGGAGGGCCAGGCAAAGGCTCAGGAACTCTCTCATGGGTTCAGCTGCGAGTCTAACCTTAAATTCCCTGTGTCTCTAGTCCCTCAACTCTTCCACCCCCCATGGGGGGAGTCGAAACCCTAACCCCTGGAAACAGGTCCTCACGTCGCTTAAGCGTAGGGGTGGGAAGCACTCCCTAGGTTACCCGCGTTATTCCACCTCCCTGGAAGGACCCTGGAGGTCAAGCTCAACTGGGTCTTGGACGACCCATTTGACCAACTTACTGGTGGGCCCGGCGAGAGTGTCAGCACTGAGCTACGAAATTTTCCTCTAGCCAATGAGAATGGTGTTTACGAAGGGTGAATAACGCCATACTCTCAAGGGGAACGCCCTAATCCTATGATTTGTAGCTTAATATTGACACTATCGACACACTCAGGTAACCAGACATCAAAGTTTTAAACCCCTACAGTTAGTAGTTAATATGAAGGTCAAAGTTACTAGGAACTTTCAACTTACTATTCCTGCAGGAATAAGGGAGAAACTCAACTTGAGGGAAGGGGAGTTCGTGGACGTCTCGTTCGACGAGAGTTCCGGGGCTATAATCGTAAAACCCTATAGGAAGAAGTGGACCACCGTGAAACTGAACAGGAGAGTTACGGAAGGGGACATAGACGAAGCCATAGAGGACGCTATGAATGAGTTCACGAAGGATATTGGTTGACACCAACGTCTTGGTATACTCGACTTTTGAGGATAGCGACAGGCACGAGGAGGCCCTACGGATATTGAGCGAGGAAAAAGTAGTGATCCCTAGGGTAGTAATCCACGAATTCATATGGGTCTTGGCGAAACTGACCAACGACGCCGAGTTAATTAAAAGAAAGGTTGAGGAGTTAAAGGATTTCGAAGTGATTGCGGAAGAGTTAGACGATATAGTTGATGGAGTTAAGACGTTGAGCGATGACGGGAGAACGTTGAGGATGATCAACGACTACGTAATTCTCGCGTTGGCTAAGAGGCTGAACCTGGAGTTGGCGACCTACGACCACGGGTTAAGAAGGGTGGCGATAAGACACGGAATTAAAGTGACCAAGGATTGACAAGCCCCTTCTAGGGGCAGGGTGAAAGTTCAGAAAATAAGGATGGAAATGAAAGTGTGGGGAACGCCGAAAGGGGTTCACTGTCTGAACGTGCCTCCACACATCACCGGGTCCCTGAGGATCGGGAGGGATCCCCGCGGCTGAGGGTATGGGCTGAAGGCTCAGTCCGCGCTCTACCCCTGACGAACGGAGTTGGGTGGAGAAACGGTTCACTGGGCTGAAGTAATGAGGGTGGAGGTGGTTAAACCGCGAACCGTGAACCGCCTTGAACCCTCCAGGGCGGGGAGTAGGTCGGTTATTGACCGAGGAACAGGAACTACGACCTCGGCTCAGTGGCCAGGCGTATCCACAATTTCCAGGATGATAGCGGACCTGAACGTGATAGAGTTGGACGTTAACCTCCAATAGTGGACGAGGAAGGCGCCTACACCGTGGACATCAGGATTGGAATGTGAGGAGGATATTCAGCCGTGGCATAACTCTGTAATCACTTCCAATCACGCCGCGGGCGCCTGTAAGGGAAAAGGTCACCCTCAACTCCTTGTGGTCAGTCCAGGGGAAAGCGTTACCCTCCCATCCGACTTTTCATCACCCCGTGGGCGGAGCCGTCATCAGTTGGGAGGATATTCCCAGACCTGTGATCATGCCGGCTACTGATGTGGCAGGGGCGTACCCCGCTGGTTGGGACGACTCAGCGGTGCTCACCCCGTCCTTAACTGTGGCGGATCGTTCTGGAACTTTGGGCCCACGGAGCTGCTGTGCCCCCAAGGAAACACGATCCTAGAAGTTGTTTATTATAGTTATTAAGTAAAAGTGTTACGGTCTCCAATGGTCCATGTCTATGACCTTTGGGGCGAACGTGTGGGACGAAGTTAAAACCCTGGTTCACAGTTCCCTCAGAAGCTCCCTCCACGCCTCTCGTGGGTACTCCTCAGCTGAACCCTAAACTTCCTGTTGAGGTCCTTGGCGAAGTAGACGCAGGTGGATAACAACTTGCGATCGTCACAACTGGACTCCCCCAGCCCGACGTACCTCATTGCCCCTTGAGCCCGAACGACCCCATTCGCGATCTTAACTCCCCCGATCGGGAGGATCAAGTTACCTCCCATCTTCCCCTCCTGGGGCAGATCCCTCCCTGTGGGAAGACCTGGGTGAGGGCCAGGCAGAGGCCCTGGATCCCCATGGACCCAGTTGATCGCCTTAAATTCCCTGTGTCTCTAGTCCCTCAACTCTTCCACCCCCCATGGGGGGAGTCGAAACCCTAACTGGGAGTTAGGGTACTCTTTTTACCCCACCTCCCTTTCCAGGACCATGAGGTCTAGGTCCTTGGTATTGATCGTCGTGGTCCTTGGGGTGCTCATGGGCGCGGTGGACACCACCATAGTCCTCCTGGCCCTACCCACCATTGTCCAGGACCTTCACTCGGACTTGCTCACCGTGATCTGGGTGATCCTCATTTACCTCCTGGAGGCTGCTGTCCTCACCACGCAGCTGGGTAGGCTCGGCGACTCCTACGGGAGGGCCAGGATCTACAACCTGGGCTTCCTGATCTTCACCCTGGGTTCGGCCCTCTGCGGCCTCTCCCCAAACGCCTACTCCCTAATAGTCTCCAGGGCTGTCCAGGCCCTGGGCGCTTCCATGCTCCAGGCCAACGGCACTGCGGTAATTTCGGACAACTTCCCTCCCAACGAGAGGGGTAAGGCTTTCGGCTTCACGGGCATAGGCTGGGGGAGCGGGGCCATACTGGGCGTCGTCCTCGGGGGAGTGCTCACCACCCTGTTCGGGTGGAGGTCCATATTCTACATCAACATCCCCATAGGGATCGCTGCGACCTTCCTGGGCTTCAAGTTCGTGAGGGACTCGGAGAGGGTCAAGAGGGGGGTGGACGTGCCTGGGTTGGTCCTGTTGGGCCTCAGTTTGACCGCCATCACCCTTGGGGCAGGGGACGTGGCGGGTCAGGGGATCACGGCCCTTGACTCCTCCCTGATCGGGTTGGGTCTAATCCTCCTCGTCCCCTTCACCCTGTGGGAGGGGAGGGCCCGGAACCCCTTGATAGACCTGAGTGCCTTCAGGATCAGGGTTCTAACCTACTCCCTCCTGGCCTCGCTTCTGCAGAGCGCGGGCTTCCTGGGCACTTCCTTCCTCCTGATAATGTACCTCCAGGGGATCAGGGGCCTCTCCCCCCTCAACGCCTCCCTCCTCCTGATCCCTGGGTTCCTGGTGGGTGGCGCTGTCTCCCCCTTCGCCGGGAGGCTGTCAGACCTCCTAGACGCCAGGATCCCCGCCACAGTAGGTATAGGACTCATGATCCTGTCCACCCTATTCTACGCCTCCAGCTTGACCAAGTCCACCCCACTGGTGGAGGTGGTGTTGGCCCTGGTGGCTGGGGGGATCGGGAACTCCCTCTTCTTCCCAGCCAACAACAACGCCGTCATATCCAGCGTCCCCAGGGAGATCTACGGCGGGATCTCGGGGGTCCTGAGGACCCTTGGGAATATGGGAGTACTCCTTAGCTACGTCCTCACCATCTCCGTGGCCTCCCTGAGCGTGCCCAGGGACGTGGCGTTCCAGGTCTTCGTTGGGACGTCCAACCTAATAGGGGGAGTGGCGGACTCTTTCCTGGGAGGGCTCCGCACTGCCTTCCTGGTCTCCGCAGGGATCTTGGTCGCGGCAGCGGTCCTCTCCGCGTCCAGGGGAAACCAGGCGCGGGCGAGCGGCTCTGGCTCTGAAGGGGGAGGAACGGTTTAATACTCAACCCTCCCAATCCCCCCATGGACTGGCTCAGGTTGGGCGGGGTCCTCGTGCTCCTCTCCTTGGTTACCTCAGTCCTGGCCTCCCCTATCCTCAACTCCCTCTATCCCTCCCCGGTTAACTACACTCCCCCCTGGAACCCTCCCCAGTGCTCCTCCCTCCCCTGGATTCGGGTGAATGAAACACACTTCCAGCAGGTGGGAGGTGGATACGTGACTTTCCACGGGATGAACTACATGGGCCTCGAGCTCCACCCCATCTTCTACTCCCCCTCCCCCTTGGACTTCCAGGACATGGAGTCCTGGGGTTTCAACCTGGTGAGGCTCCCCCTGGACTGGTCCTACCTGGAACCGGAGCCGGGTGTCTTCAACTCCTCCTACGTCTCCCTCATAAGGGAAGTGGTGGGGATGGCCAACTCCCACTGCCTCTACGTGGTCCTGGACATGCACCAATTCCACTGGTCCCCAGTCTTCTACGCTTGGGGGGGGGGCAACGGGGGGGACGGCGGCCTCCCGAGGCTCTCAGTCGAGGAGCCGGAGCCAGTAGGGGAGGACAGGCTTCTCGAGATAGCTACAGGCCTCTCTAGGCCGAGGGACGA
>Ga0081474_121353_pt1 | contig 10724 bp, 13 predicted proteins | sample OneHunmetagenome_2_FD_70978 | JGI IMG/M metagenome (GOLD analysis project Ga0081474, IMG submission 70978) | Ferrous microbial mat communities from One Hundred Spring Plain, Yellowstone National Park, USA v2 (version 2) | ecosystem: Environmental > Aquatic > Non-marine Saline and Alkaline >... | reverse complement strand
TAAGGCACGGGCTATGTTCACTGATTCAAGTCACGGTTGTATACCATACCACACTTAGGACAGTGATATTCTCTTCCTTCAACGTGGGTAACATACCCACACTTGTGACTGGTGCTTTCAGGGAACGTCCCCAATCTTTTTAATCTTATTCATATTTATAGTTAATTCCCCGCCCTTACGGACTCTCTGGTGTTCGATGAAAACTATATATGGTGGGTGTATATCTCTTTCTATATGTGTAGGTTCTGCTGGCCCGCTAAATTCACAAAAAAGTGTGGGTGCGCTGTGTGTTTTGACCCGGATGAGCGCTTTCCAGCCGGTGTGCACGCTGTTGGAAACGCCGTGCTTTTTCGCTGTAACACGTGTGCCCACTATTTTTGTCTGAACGACTCTCTGAAGCCTTCTGATTTCCTTCTTTATGAAGACCTTATGGACTTCGATAATCCTCCGACGCTGGACTATGAGGACTTAATTTCTGACAGCCCGTATATCTCTGATTTTGAAGGCTTGATTTCCGATAACCAGTATATCTCGGATGAGTAAACCAGGGAGACGTAGATAAGTATTAGAATGTTCTCCGCGAATTGGTTGTCTTCAAAGAAGACTTGTGTGAGTATTGCCAGGTCTTGGACAGGAGTAAGCTCCTCCTCGACTAATATACCAAGTATTTGCTTGAAAGTTTTGTTCAAAGGACTAAGCTGTTCGCTCATGCTACTCACCCACTTTTTTTGTTTTTCTGTACTCTTCCAAAAGTTCCGCTATTATTTTTTCTCTGTATTCCTGTGCTTTTCTGAAAGCCTCCTCGTTGTATTCTTTCAAAATCCTTGTTATCATTCTTTTTTTGTATTCCTGTGCTTTTTTATAATCCTCAAGAATATCTTTTGGTAACAGCCCATACTTTACCATTTCCCTTACTGCATCCGGGATCTGGTGAAACCTAATCACGAAAGATCCGTAAGGTTCATACTTATATTTTTCAGCAAACTCTCTGAATTTCTCATCGCTGAGTTTTTCTACGCGGACTCTAAAGTAAGGTTCACCGATGAGCTCGTTTATATTTAGAAATTCGTAGCCGGTCGCTATCATCACCACTTTTACGCCGAGCGCTTTGGAAAGGATGTCTAATTCATCTATTTGCGGGACATCAAAGCTTTGAGCCAGATCCGCGCCGCTGTCGGTATTTATATTACTGATAGTGTTGTTTTCACTCATTGTCCTCACCCTCCTCACTCGGGATAACAATATCATACGGATCTGTCGTATAAACATCCGTGCCGACGCTTCGAATCACCGGTTCGCCAAGTTGCCCGTCAAAACGGTCGGTGTACCACTTTTTAGCTGTTTGTATTGCCTGCTCAGGTGGCTGGGTGGTGTAGACGACGAACTCGTTTTGGAAATCGATTTCCATTATTCTAGAAGGAAAGCCAAACCGCACGTCGACCCGCTCTAGTTCAAAGGTCTCGTCGCAGCACTCACAACGCAATATGGAAACGACATAAACGTTAGGTAGTTCACCCGTTGGGTCGACTTTCGGGTCGACGGCAGTCGAAACGCTGACTAGCGAAATTTTGTTGTCGTGGTTGCACGAGGGGCATGCTATAAATCCCGCAGGCAAAAGCTGAAGTTTTTGTTTACTCATGCTTCACTCACCCCAAAAAATCGAAGCAAATAAATCGTTCAACTGTCTCAATCGCTGAATAAACCAGACTAATCCCTGTGTTCGCATTGGTGATCGCCGAAACCGCATAAGGCTCCTCGCTGTAGCCGTCATCGAAAGTCGCAATTGCGACTTTCGCTCCTTGGGTTCGTATCAAGTACACGAAAACATCACCCCCACCGCTAACGCGGTATGAAAAAACGGGGTCGAGTTGGGGCACGTTTTGGGGTTGGGACCCCGAAGCCCCACCGATGTCGCTTCTAGAAAAATTATTTGAGGTCATGATTTCCCACCTTTTGGGGGATAGAAAAAATAATGAGTTTAGGCGTGTGGGCTTCGGGTTTCCTCCTCCGCCTCCTCTTCTTCGCCGTAGTCCACGGGTGCGGCGACCACTCTGAGCTCCGCCCCTCTCCCCGCGTATGGTATGTGGGCTACCACTTCGACTGGCTTCCCATGCGTCCAGCTTATGGTGTAACTCGCGGCGCCGGGTGCGCTGAGCGCCATACGTACGAACATGGCACTATACGTCTGCGCTACGGGTCTCCCTTCTGCTCCTAGGCGGCGTGCTGGGGGTGTGACCTTGGCGTACCCGGCTTTCTCCTTCATATATATACTGAGCTCGTCGCCGTCCAGTTTTAGGGTGGCGTACTCCATCGTGGATTTCGCGGCGCGGGCGAGTGTTTGGGCTTGGCGCGCGGTGATCACCGCCTCGCACTCGGGTGGGAACCTGAGGTTCACGTAGTTGTCGAATGTGGCTCTGTCGGCCTCCTCATCCACGGTGCCTATTTCCACTTTGCGGTAGCTGTGGTTTCTTGGTGTAAATGTGAGTTTCTTATCGTCCAGTGTGAGTGTGCCCCCCATGTGTTCTGCTTCTCCGAGCGCGGCCTCCAGCCTGTCGAGGTATAGTTGCACGGTGTATGGACCGGCTTCACCTCTTGTGTGGGCGGGTACCCTGAGGTGTGCTAGGACTGTGTGGGATGACCCCATGTCCGCGAGCTCTACGAGTCCGCCGCCCACCTTGACGGTGATGTTCGCTACGAGCCCCTCTACGCGGTGCCTCTGTAGGCCGAGTGTCTTGGCGTAGTGTGCCACGAGCTTGGCGAAGAGGTTTGCGTCTTCGACCTCGGCTTCCGCGGTCTTCTCCGCCGTTGTCGCCGCCGCTGTGGGCTTGGCTGTACCCATATGTGCTGCGTCCTCCTCCTCGTCGCCGTCGGTGTTGTTGTAGTAGTGGTGGCTGTCGGCTGTGGCTGGTGGCTCTTCTCCGTATGGGGGCTGCCCGGACTCTTCCTCCTCCAGCTCCTCGCTTACACCCGCTTCCTCTTCGCTCATGGATGCGTCTTTCTCCATAACATCATCCATATATTCTTTCTCCTCAGTGGGCGCTGGTATCTCTTCTTCTCTTAGCTCTTCCTCTGTTTTCTCCTTATCACTCATATACTTACACCTCAACCAACTGGTAACGGTTCATCTCCATGTTGGAGTCGTAATAGTACAATCGTTGACAGCGGTTACCGCGCATACTGACCCCTCCACTCTGTCTTTTTAGCGCCGAGTGCCGCTTCGAGGTTGCCGATGAATATTTTTTCGTAGGCATATCGGTCGACGCACACTCTGTTATTCTCTATAACTTTTACAAGCGCGCGGGGCATATTGACTGTTATGCGTGGAACACCTTTGAGGTCCACCACGAGAATCACGCTTTTCTCCTTCTCTTTAAAAAGCGCACCTATTTCCACGTACTCCTTAGGCTGCCCCTTCGTGCTGACAAGCTTACCGTCTTTCTCAAATACCATGTAACGCTTGTAGATATCAAAGAAGCTGAGCTTTAGTTTTGGAAGGTCGCTAAAAGCCGGTATTTTCAACTCTTTTTGTTGAGACATATATATCACCCACCCCTTTAATCTACTTTAAACGATTCTCCCCCCTCTTGAAATACTTGGGCTCCATCCTCACAGCCGCGTAATAATCCCCGCACACCCCCGGGTTAATGAGTCCGCTTCCCGACTCAACCCCATTCAAACTAACAAACCAACAGCCAACCCTCTATTAAACCATAATAAAACCCGGAAAAACATAAACCAAGCCAAAACCCACGTCACCACAAACATAATTACCACCAACACCCTCAACCGCGAAAAACCCAGAACCAAAAACCCATAAAAAAAAAGACCGCTAAACAACCCCATCCAAAAAACCCCCAACCAACCCCCATAATCTAAATAAAAACACCCAAGACACCAAAAACAAAGAAGCCTGAAAACGAGCGCGAAAACGCCGATGCCGAGCCGCTAAAAAGATTACGGCGTCGTATTTGCCACCGATATCATGGTTTTTGTCAGAAAAGAGCCTCTTCATTAGGCCTTTCTATAGAAAATACATGAGCAAAAAGTATAGGATAATGTATATCATCATGCTACTGCACTATTTTTGGTTATCGTATGCCATGTTAAAAGAAAGCATAAAAATCAAATAAAAAAGAACATAATAGAATATACCGTAACCCTATAATCTATGCCGTAACGGTTACGGCGTCGGTTACGGCGTCGGTTACGGCATCAATACCACGAATTAGCCTGTTTAATGTTTTTACGCTATGTTTTTAACTTATTCATTGTCTTTTATCCTTTTACACTCTCTTTCTTGCCTTATTTGCGCTTTTTACCTTTTAAAAGCGTGTGTTTCACTCTTTTACCGCCAAAAACGCACAATAAAGGGTTTCTGATGACGGTATTAATAGTAGGTTTCTTGATAGTAAACCTTCTTTTCTTAGTTTATGGTGATCGCTTTTTCTGGCTCTGAAGAAAAGTTTTTATGCATGCGAAATGGCAATAATTTGCTATGGAAGGCTATGAAAAGACAGAAAACAAAGTCGAAAAGAAATATAAAAAGAAAATAAGAAAGATGATTCTGCCACCTGAAACGGGGGATCCACGAGTGGACTGCTACGCCCAGACGGTCAACTTTGTCTTCGACTTGCTTTCGCAGAAACCACATACAACGAAAGAGATCTGGACTGAAATTAAGGAGAGGCTCAAAGATAAATGTCCCTGGTATCAGACCGGCACGGCCGAGATCCGTTATCTTTCACCGATATTAAGAGAAATGCGAAAGAGAGGCATTATCAAATACTTCTTCGTGAAGGGAAAGAAGGGAGGTCTCTGGTACGCCGTTACCACTAAGGAGGAGGCCATCGAGATCGGCACAGTCGATCAAGCCTTTAAGTAGGTGCTCTTTTTGCTTTTGAGGACGCACACGCTTTTCAATGCCGGTGTTCTTTCAGCTCTTTTTTATCTTTTTTCCCCGCACTCTCTCTTTGTTTTTCTTGCTTTTGCTCTCTCATGGCTTTCGAACACGCTGATCGATCGTCTGGGGCATGAATGGAAGGGGGAGTATCTTTCGAGGACTCCGAGAACGCACACACCGACAAGGAGCGCGTTCTGGGGTGCTCTCTCTTCTTTGGTCATAGTCTTTCCGCTTTTCTTCTTCGGAGTCCGCTCCGCCCCTCTTCTGCTGTTTTTAGGGCTTTTAGGCGCGCTCTCTGGTCTCCTCCACGTCGCTCTCGATTCCTTTACGGAAAGGGGGATCTATGTTAAGAGGGGCTCCGTGTGGAGAAGGTGGAGGCTTGCGGGCTATCGCTATGATAACCCGATAGCGAACGCGCTCTTTTCAGGAGCGGGAATAACGCTAATACTTCTCGTGCTGACCCAGGTTTAACTCTTCGTGGTTTATGGGTTCCGTGTTAGCGTGGGGGGGAGGAGGTAATTCATGTTCTTTCGAACAACTAAATGCTCACGAGCGCGCCGACATTTCTTTCTTCGTTTAAGAGCTCTTCCCACTCCTGCGGTGATATTTCACCGTTGTACAGGTTGACAAGCCTGTACGCCTTTCCAGAGGGTCTGTGGATCTTAATCTCGAACATTTTGTAAACGAAGGTGAGGTAGGCGAACACTTGATAAGCGAGTTGCTGTGTTGCGTCGTGGTAAAAGTTCTGAAGATACTCTAGGTCTTTCCAGTTGTCAACGATGTACCTGTGCCAGCGACGCACAATAGAGCTTAAAACGAAATCTTCCTTCTTTGCCCATCCTTTAAAGGCACCCCTGTGCAATTCGCTCACCACTTTGAGTGCGGCGTAGATTGGTATGTAATCGGTCTGTATTTTTGAGAAACGGGAGAAACCGTGGGGGTCATAACAAAATGGGCTTCCTCTTAATTCCTCGAAAGGATATTGATACTTTTTGGTATCAGAGAACTCCAACCTGATTTCGTCACGTAGTAAATAAAACGTCCTTCTGTTGTACGGTTTTGTGTACTCCCAGACGTAGGGTATGTGTAAGTGTACTATCGTGTTTTCGTCTTTATACCCTAAAAAGAAGGTGTCATACTTATACCCTTTGAAAAAGGGCGCGTGGAAGCGTGTTGGGTCGCTTATGAATAGGTCGAAAGGCGGAAAACGCCACGTGGGGATGCGGCAGTCGGCGAACTCGATAAAGCCACCTGTGTATCTTTCGACTTTCTCCCTGAAAACGCTCTTCGTAGAGACCTTCATCACACTCTTTCTCACGCCTCATATTTAAAACGTTTTCGTCTTTTCGAGTTAAAGACGACGCTTTGCTAACTCGTTCATAAACTAAGAGAACAACAAGCCTCGCTTAGCTGACCTCCTTCACGCCATAAAGGGTGAGGCTTGTTGTTCACGCTGACAACGGAGTTTTCAAATTTCTAGGCGCTTTTCGAGTGACGTGGCTTCCGAAAGGAGCGCGCCTTTAAGAAGCGTCACAACCTCCAGGTTTTCATTCGAAAGCTCCTCAAGGAGGAAACCGAGGCTTGCCGGGTTGTCTCCTTTTACGTTGCCTTTCATATCCACGTAAGTGCCGTCTGAGAAGAGTGCGGTGACGTCCTTGGGGGTCTTCGCCACGGGTACACACCCGAGCTCTCTCAGGATTTTCTGCGCAACCGTCCTCTTTTCGCTGTTTAACCTCGCAAGTTTCATTTTAATTTCTTCATACTTGGTCTTACGCATTTCGTAGCGTTCCGGGTGCGCTTCCTTTAGCGTCCCGGTTTTCGCCTTTTTGGTTTCAACGGGTGAATTGCACGCCGCGCAGTAAAGCGTTTCTCGGTAATTTTCTTTTACGTCCTCTAAATCACCCGCATAGCCTCCGCATTCGCACCAAACACTTATCCTCCAAGCCCTTTCGTACCTTTGTTTTGCAAGTGCGTAACGCGCCTTTTCCTGTGTTATTCTTTCTTCTAAGTTTTTAAGTGAAGAAAAGGCGCCAGGGACCCTGTTTTCGACGTACCCCACAACCTTCAGTAAAAGCGCAAGCTCCGAACCTGTTACGCTTTCTTCCTTTCTTTTTAAGCCCTCTTCAATCCTTTTGACTTCGTCGGGAAAAAGGTCAGTAAGACCAGTCAAAGACAACCGCCTCAATTCCTGTTATTCAGGCTACTCCGTTCGGAGGCTTCTTCTCTTCCTTTTGCTTAGCTGTCCCGTATTTTTCCCTCCAGTGCTCGTGGATCTTGAAAGCGTCGGAAACAGGGTTGTTCACGCCGTGGTGTTCGAGGGTTGAGTTCACGCGATGATAGGTCTGCCTCATGAACACCATCGCGTTGTGTCTGAGCATGGAAGCGAGAATCATCCTTTTCGTCATACCTGTGCCTTCACTACCACCTGATGCACCACCACCCGATTCGTAACCGCCACTAGTACCAGCCCTATCTATACTGGAAGGAGCAGAACCACCAAGAGTGTTCTCATGTTTCTTTGGTTTTGTCTGGCTTATCTTTCTCCACATCTCTCCGAGAGAATATGGGGTGTACTTTTCTTCTTGGCTTTCGCGTTGAAGTTCCTCTTCTATCGTCTCTGGTCTCGGTGTGCCTTTGGTTGACGGTGCTCCCCCTCCCGCTTCTCCCCCTCCGGCTATATACGCGTCTCTTACATCGCCGACAGTACTTCCGCTCCTTGTCTCTTTAGGAGGTGTACCCCCCACTCCTCCTGCACTACCGCTCACACCGCCTAAGGACGCGCCTAGGTAGCGGTACTCCGTCTGAACACCACCCGTGTTGAGGTTTGACTCCTTCTGTGTTTTACCGACGGTCGGTGAACCGACCGCCACAGTGCCGGCGCCTGTGTTGCTTCCACCGCCCTGGCCGAACAATCCACCGCCACCCGTTCCACCTCCTGGTATGTTCTCTCTTCTCGGTCTTATCCCGCTTAATGATGAAAACACGTTCGCTCCTCCGAAGGAAAGGAAATTCGGTAGAATCGAGAATATGAACGGAGCGCTGAGACCGATTGTTATCGCGCCCGTAATACTCGACCCGATCACAGTTGTCACGAAACGCATGATCAGTGCTGCAAAGACGCCTGAAAGCATGATTCCCGTTATGAGTTCGAATAGAAAGTAAGCGACCTTTCTTAGCGGAGGAAAGAGCCAGAACACGGCGACGAGAGGTGTTGCCACGACAGCTGCGCCTATTAAAAGAAAGCGGAGAACCGCCATCACTTCTGCGAAGATGAGCATTATGAGCAGCGCGGCGGCTATGTCTGCCGCAAAGGGCACGAAGTAACCTGAGGCTACTCCGACCGCTATTATTCCCGTTATCACTCCGAGTACCTTCGCGATCCCGGAAAGGTCTATCAGTGTTGAAGCCACGTCGTTGAGTATTGTCGCGAAAACGTTGTACACGTATGGCGTTATCAGGATGACAACCGCGACGAAAACGATGTCCTTCGCAAGCCTCACGATGGTTTCGGTGAGCTCGTCTGCGCCTCTTTCCCAAACCGTCCAGATCACATCCGCTGCAAAGAAGAGCGCTATGAAGCCGAGCGCGATCTTTTCGACGAAGGGGTAGAGGCTCGCCATGCTTGGACCTATTCCGAGTGAGTCTTTGCCGTAGATCGGGGAGAGGGCGAATAGTTTGAAAATGTTGGTGTTTGAAACGGGGAGGATCACCCCGGAAAGCGGTCCGCCGACTATGTTTTCATTCGCGCATACGCCGTGCATTATACCTCCTTCAACGGGGTTCGTTGTGTTGTACAACGCGCATGAGGTTACGTCCACGGCGAGTGAGTCGGAGACGCATACACCGTTTGAAGAGCAGGCCTGAACCGTTATCGTGAACGCCGCGCGCTGTTCAACACTCGCTCCCCTTCCCGTGTTGACGACGACCTGTGTCGTGTAGTTATGTTGTGCGGTAAACGTGCCGTTACTCAGAGGAAGGGTCGCCGATGAGCCGTCTCCCCAGTTTACATTTACGGTTGAAGTGTAGTTCGGTGGGTAAACCGTGCCGTTCAGACCGACGAGCGCGCTTGTCGAACTCACCGCTTCAACATTCGCCTGGGCGTTTATGAATGCGCCACCGCCCCCTAAAACGGGTGACCCTAAGGCTGGTATCGAGCTCACCGCAATCATGATGAGGATCGCCGAAGCGAAGTAGCCTAGCGCCCTCTTCTCCTGGCCTGAAAGGAAAAAGTACGCTGACCCCACTATCGACACCGCGGCGGCGGTGTAGGCGAAGTATACGACATAGGAGAACCCGGGTATCGTCTTTTCATAGTAAGTTAGGAGGGTTGAGGGAACGTGGACGACTGCGGTGACAACCGTCCAACCCGCGGTGAGCACCACAGCGGCAAGGAGCGCGCCCGAAAGAACCTTAACACCTTCTTCCCTTCCGCCCGTCGAAAAGCGTATCGCGGAGTAGATCAGTGCAAGCGCAACACCAGCCCATGCGCCGAATACGAGGTAACCAAAAACGGTTTGAATAAGAGCGTAGAGATACACAAAAATAAGAGGGAATAAAGCTTAAAACTCTTTCAAGCTTTGAACCGCCCCCTATAGAAGGGGGCTTTAATAAGAGGGTCTCATTCGAAGTCCTTCGACTTCCCGGAGGAGGTCAGTCCTTTTTTATGAAAAGAGTTCTGAACGCTTCGTTTAGAAAGACCGTGTAGTATGGGGCAAGGTTTTCGAGTTCTCCGTTTGAAAGCTCCTTGATTAGTTTGTCCATTTCTTGAAACCTTCCGAGAAGAAAGAGTAGTTCCGCTTTTTTGAGCTTGAACGGTCTTCCGAACTTCTGGTGCTTTTCCACAAGCTCAAGCGCTTTTTCATATGAAACTTCCTCGGCGATCATGACCTGTGCCATCGCCTCATTGGCGGTGCGCGGCTCAATCGTAAGCACCTTCCGCGTGATTTCTTCTCTCGGTCCGTCTAGCCTTAAGAAGGCGAATAAAAGATATGCGAAGGAAAGCACGCTTATGCTTTCCGGAAACTGTTTGAGCGCCCTTTCGCAAAGTTCAAACGCTTCGGGTCGGCTGAGAAAAATAAGTAGGTGCATCCCGTACACATACTCATGCTCCGAGCTGATGTTCGGGATTACCTGTTCTATTATTTCGAGTGCGGCTTTGTGGTCTCCCGACCTCATCTTCGCATCCGCCATAAGTAGACGGGTTTTCACGGAAACTGGAGCGCTTTCAAGAAGGCTCAGCGCTTCTTGGTATTCGCCGTGACCCAATAGCGCCTCCGCTGTTAAGATGAGTATTTTTTCAGCGGTTACCGGATCGAATGGTTTTTCCGAAACCCTGTATGCGAGGTCGAGTATTTCGAGTGTGACGTGATACCACCCGAGCCTGTTCATCGCCTCGGCGGCAAGTAGTATATACTCAAGCTCTTCTGTCTTTTCTGGGGTGAACGCGTTTTTGCCGCTGACTCCGAGTATGTCTAACACTTCCTCATACATGCCTTTTTCCATGTATTCCCTTGCTTTTTCTATTGTGTTACGCACAAATAAAATTTCAACAAGACTTAATAAACTATGTGGATAAAAAAACATGTTCGGAAGAGCTATATAGGATTTTATAGAATTGTAGCGTGAAAAAGTTTTTTTTGTTTCTTCACGTCTTTTTGGTATGGTCACATTCGACTATGGGGAAGGAGAGGACATTTTTCTCGACGCTCTTGAAAAAAGCGTTCCGTTCTCCCTCTTTCACACGGACGGAAAAGCGATACTCAGGCTGAGCGCCGAGCCTCCGAAACAGGGGCCAGTTGAACTCTTCTGGTTTTACTGGAGAAAC
>Ga0081474_122007_pt1 | contig 10730 bp, 16 predicted proteins | sample OneHunmetagenome_2_FD_70978 | JGI IMG/M metagenome (GOLD analysis project Ga0081474, IMG submission 70978) | Ferrous microbial mat communities from One Hundred Spring Plain, Yellowstone National Park, USA v2 (version 2) | ecosystem: Environmental > Aquatic > Non-marine Saline and Alkaline >... | reverse complement strand
CATCGTATAAGCCATAACTATCAAGCCAATAATAAACAATCTTTGAAGCCAAATACAAATCGTCATAAAAGTATTGCTCTTTCACATCTTCAAAGCTTGCCCCTAACACTTCCCAATCGTATTGAAGATTGTAGCCTACTATGTGCTTAAAGGATTTGAGATAAGCTAAAATCTTCTCTTTCGGCATTTGCTTCACATCAACAATAAACACATGTTCTAAATCGGCTTGGTATAACTGTAGCAATACAAGATTACCGTAAAGACTAGTAGTTTCAGTGTCTATAAACAGCGTTTTATCTCTTGACAAATCTGGTAAATAATTAATATATTTGTATTTCATACCGCCTCCTCTTAAAAGTCTATTTCTGGCTCTGCGTCTGTTTCATCTTCTTTTTTCTTCACTCTAAACTCTGGCAGACCGCCATTTGCAAAGAAGTTGCAAATAGAAGTCGCAATTTTTGAGTCATACTTTCTATGCAACAATTGTTTATACACTTCCACAAACTCCTGCCAATCTTCTAACTTACACATTTCTTTATTGTGCTTTAAGCTATCTAAATCTTCTTCTTTATAAAGCGGATCTAAAATTGCGGTTTTCACAAAACCAAAACTTCTATTTTTGTAATATTTCCCAAAGACAAGATTAAAGAGTTTCTTTTCGTTAGAGTCTAGAGCTTGTAAAGTAATAGAAGCAGAGTTTAAAGCTTTTGTTAGCATATAAGCTTGAAACTGCTTTTTGTTTTGCATAGCTTCAACAAATTTATTGGAAGCTTCTATGCATATGTCTTCAAATGTTGTATTCGTAATCACTAAATCTTTAATCAAATCGGCTTTTGTCAATAAATAAGAAGCTATAAGCTCTATGTTTTCTTGTATGGCTTTATCTGACATTCCTAAATCCTGATAGAAAAATTTAAACGCCATGAAAGATAAGGTTAAATGTGTGATATGCTCTGCATAAAGCGTATCTATAAAATGATTAAACACTCTTTTTACAAATGCATTAAGTTTATCATATTCTTGCTTCAAATCATTTCTTTGAAACGCCGAAAGATGTTTAATAATAAAGCCGTAATTTTTATTTAAAGTTGGGAATATAACATTATCTATCTCATTCCACACATCTTCCAAATGCTCTTCCCGTTTTAATAAAAGCGTAAAAACTCTTCTAATCAAACCGCTTGACTCGTTAAACGCTTTTTCTAATGCAAAATTGTTTGGCTCACCTGCGAGAACAACTGGCACAGTGATTGGTGGAGCGGTTTTATAAGCGTCGGCTTTAACTGAAGCGTTAGCCATGTGGTAAATCAGTGTTCTCATTTTTTCATAATCGTTTCCTTTAGACACTACTTCATCAATAAAGAGCGGTGTTTTTATGATGCCGAATTGATTTTTAACACGGGCTTCAGTTATGGAGCTAAAACTAAACTCCTTTGGCTTACCGAATAAAGCCAAAGCCATTAATGTTCTTTTGGTTTTACCAATTCTACTCTCACCCCTTATAGCCACGATAGGAGTTAATGCTCCATATTCTTCACGATACCAATCCAATAAAAAGTGAGATAGAAAGAAGCCGATAAGATAAAGAGTTAGCGGTTCTTTAAGTTCAAATAAACGGATATATGCCTTTTTCCATTCTTCATAATTGCCTTTCGTAGATGGCAGGTAATCTATCAAAACGTTTTCATCTCTGGCAAAGTATCCATACAGAACGCTGTAAAGCTCTTGCTCTGATACATTTTCATTACCAATCATGATATCCCAAACTTGTTTATTGGCTATTTTTCTATATCCAACAAAGTCTATTTCTATCATAGATGTTTGGTCTGACTGAAGAATATAGAGATAATTGTCAATAAACTTTCTAAATCTCTGTTTATCCTTAATAGGTATAATATTCGCTATGTTAGACAAATCAAGTTCGCCATTGGTTTTATTGTGTCTTTCCACGATATAGAATTTGTTATTTGTTAGAATTTTTAAGTAATCTTCTACGTCAGCAGGCATTATTTTTCTAATAAGCTTTACAATCTTAAAAGCTTTTGATAACTCTACTTTTCGTTCAATTGTCTGCCCTGTCTCTTTATTCTCTATACTTTCAATAGCATACCATTTACCCCCTTCCATTATATAGCCAGGCACTTCTATTTTAAATCTATCTGCATCTCTAAATGGGTGAGAAGTAATTTCACCGTTTTTATTTCTTCTAAACACTGGACATTTCTCGCATATGCCATTGATATAAAGCCATTGACAAGACGGTAAAATCAATATGCCTTCTTGTTTAGTCGCAAAATTTTTAGCATACTCAAACTGTGATGTAATTTTATTAAGGTCTGGTTTGTTTTTACGCCATAATAACGAATTTGACACAAACGCCTTTTTCACTTCTTCATTGCCAGTTAAACTATACCTAACCGCATACAACCAAGCCATCGTAAACCATTGATGATAATCATGTGTCTCCCATAATCTATCCAAAATTTGTATGACTTGGCATTGAGTAAATACATCTTCAAACTCTACAGCTGTTGGTAAAATATATGTGTATTCTGTGTATTTTTTATCAATTTTTAACTCGTTTAATGTAGATTTTGAGTAAGTATCTTTCTTGATTATATACGCTGGTAAATCTTTACAAACAATACGGGTCATAGCCCCAATACCATCTATCTTATCAATCCATAAAGCATTATTCTTAACTCTTATGCTATCTAAGAACGAGACAAAGTTATCAATCAACAGTTCATCTTCTTTCTCAAACCAATCATCTCCCAACCAAAAAGCATGCCAACCTTTATAAGTCTTGTGTATAACATTTGGCTGAAAATCGCCAAACATTTCTAACTTCAATAAAAACTCCTCTAACTCCATGTCTTTAATATCAGTATCAAGTCTTGCTATAACTTTTGTTCTAATAAAATTTTGCCGTGAAACAGTGCCGTTATAAAGCCCTAAAGATAGCCTTATGCTTCTATAATCATCCTTTTGTAAAGAGTCTATAATCTTATTTAAATTATCAGCAACCGCATATTTATCAGACCATTTGAAATACTTTTTCACATTATCGTCAAAATAAAGAGCAAATTCATTAAACTTATAAGAGTATTTATGTTCAACCTCCCCACCTATCAAATAAGATTTAACCTCTTTTATCAATAAACCAATTGTATACAAAAATTCAGAAAACGTAAGCTCTATCATAATCACCTCCAAAGTTTATTTTATCTTCGCAAATTTACAGTGTTTTCGGTAATTACAACTACCGCATTGATTATTAATTAATCCTACAGGAGGAAAATTGTTTGAATACACACTTGTCTTAACATTGTCTATAATCTCATTAAGTTCTTCTTTAGGTACAGGTTCAACTTGCTTTACTTCCACATGAGTCGGTGTGATATAATGTAAATAGTAAGCATCTACATGATGAGCTAAATGGTAAATAGACAATTGGAGCGTATATTTAACATTGTCTTTAATTTGCCCCCTAGTAGTTTTAAAATCAATTATGTGATATTTCTTACCTTCTTTTATCATCAAATCAACATAGCCTCGTAATGTGAAGTCCTCATCAAGTTTAAGCTCAAAGTATTGCTCTGTGGATATCGGATTGAGCGTGACTGCAAGCGGAGTATAGATATCTAAGTAATGCTTAGCTTCGCTTATGCAATCTTCTAATTGTAGTGCATTCATATGTCCGTAATCTTCCAAAGCAATTTTGAGAAAATCCGCAGGAGTAGTTAGGGTGGTTTTGTCTTTCATTTTTTCAGTAAAGAATAATTCTAACGCTTTATGCACTAATTTACCTGTAATAAGATACGGATTTTCAAACTGCACTTCTACTTTATCAATATACTTAAGCTTGAATGCATACGGACATTGCAGGTATAGATTAATGCCTGACGCTGATATTTCCATTACTCATCTCCTTTGCGTAAGTAGTCATACACACTTGCCTTATTACTTAATATAGCATAAACTTTATAATCTATTCCATTTTGGAGAATTTTGTAGATGGAAACTTTATTCTTTTGTCCTGTTCTATACACTCTGGATAAGGATTGATTGTAATCTCGGTAAGATAATGGAGGAGCTAAGAACACAACATTTTTGTATTGCTGTAAATTAGCCCCTTCCTTAAGAGCGTAAGTAGTGATTATAGGTTTGTCTTGCTTTTGTAATGCATGTTCAACGTCTTGTCTATATTCACCTGTTATGGCATAAACATCATTCTTAAGCTTGCTTTTTATTGTCATTACAGGGTCTTTGAATAAACTAAAAACGATTGTATCTGGGTTATCCTCTATAAAGTCCATAACCCAATCTAATTTTGTTTGGGTTATAGACTGTCTAAACTCTTGGATAAAGGTGGCTACAGTATAAAGAGACAAGTCTTCTACATCAATATCAATCCTTTCTTTTGGAAGCTTTATAATCAATTCTTGCAATGGTGGAAGCTCCACAACATCTTCCTTCTTAACTACATGAGCGTAGCGTAAAAACCATTCCTTTAATTGTGCTTGATACTCTCTGGATTTTATGCGTTCAGGTTTGTAGTATTTATCCAAATAGTATAAGTTGCTTAAAAAATACGAATACGATTTATATTTCTTAAACATTTGGTCGTTAGGATTAAGAATTTTTAATTGTGTATAAAGCTCATAAAGACGGTCTGCAGGAGTTCCAGATAGAAGCAAGCGTGGTGGGAGTTTGTTCTCAATAGCATAAGCTACAGCCTTCTTTGTCATTTTTGCTGAATTATTCTTTAATCTGTGTGCTTCATCAAAAATAACAAAATCATAGCTAGAGAAGTCTGTAATCTTATCTCTAAATGCTTCGTATGTGATTATGGAGAGTTTAAGCTCTGGGAAGTGTTGGCTTTCGGTTTGCCACGAAAGGTGAGATGATTTTGGAGCTACTATTAAAAGATTTTTAAAGCCGTAATTATTGGCTATAGCAAGGGAGCCAAGCGTTTTACCTGTGCCTGTCTCCCAATTTAAATACAATTTACCTTCTCTTTCTTTAAACAAAGTAATAGCCTGTTCTTGATGTTTAAATAATTTCATAATGCCTCCTTGACAATTTTTAATTTTGTAATATAATTAGATATAGCCTACCGCCTCACCTCCAAAGTTTGAATAAGCGGGCACAAAGCCCGCTGTGTTTTATTTTTTAAAAGCTGTGGCAATTAATACACAATCTTCTTCTTTTATAACAATATTGTAATATCGCTTAAGATAAATCTTTAATTCAGTTTCAAAACAATGCTTTAAACGCTGAATAGATAGAGTAGTTTTAATCTTAATAGGCTGAACATTAGTAGCAGTAATAGTAAAAATCATTGGCTCATCTGCCTCTTTTCTTAACTCAAACCAAAACTCTTTAGAAGAAACTCTTACAGAAGTTGAGTCTATTGAAACTTTAAATTCTGGAGTGCCGAGCACTCTACCTATAACAGTTTTAGCAATCGTTGGCTCATCTGTTAATTGTAGTATTTTCATGCTTCTTTACCTCCTCAATCCTTAACTGAGTTTCATAATATAATCCAAACAATACTTCATCTATAGCATTATATATATACGGTTTAAATGACTCTGGGATTTCCTCCCATATATCCATATACTCATCATCTATCCAAACTTTTACAGAAGTATAACCGTAATCATAATCATCTCCACAATTTATAATCTGATAAAAAGGCATATTTAATACCTTTTCAACTGCTTCTTCAAGCAATCTTTGTAGGTCAAACCCCTTATTTTTAATAAATTCTAAATTAGAGATATGAACTTTAACCTCTATTAACCACTTCATTTAACACCTCCTTCAGAAAGTTTTTTAGCAAGAAAATAATGTAATGCCCTTTTATATTTACGAGGCAATATCCTCCACTTATGATAAGAATCTTCATCCAAATATACTGCAACCCTTACAGAGTTTTTATAAAAAGCATCTAACTCATCCTTATTCTCATTAATAGCTTCAAGCTCTCTTTTAAGGTCAACTTTACTTCTACTAAGAATACACTTTATAACTTCTTTTGCACGGTCATGAAACGCTCTACCATACATTGCTGGAACTATTGGCCATACAGGAAAAGATACTACATACTTTTTCATATCCAACAACCTCCTTTATTAAAATTCTACTTCTGGCTCAGTGTCATCTTCTACTTCTACTGGCTCCTCCATTGGTTCATATTTATTGTAGTCTTCTAAAGCAGATTTGAACCTATCAAGGCTTATAATAGCATTAGTCAATACGCTTTCATCTTCTATATCCGCATGAGATATAAGCTTTAGCTCAGCATATTCTACGGAGCCTTTTCTTTTGGTTTGAGCCCAAGATGAAGCACCGATGAGATAACTTCTTTTCCTTCATTCTTCAAATCCTGCTTTATCTCCATAAAAGACTTGAGGACTGCTCCTTTCAGATAAAATACTGCCTCTTCCCATTTATTACCATTCTTAACGAATGTGAGATAAATGGAAATGTATTTAGGCTTTATATCAGCCTCTTTCATTTTCTTAACCAACGCTCCGATTTTTTGACCTGTTTTAAGTCAAGAGCGTTGTTTATTGCAAATGGCTTGACTATTTGGGATAGAAGCGTCAGCCTTTGCAATTGTGGATCATAATGAATATACTGACTATACTCAGCGATAAAAAACACTTCCGCTTCTGGAAGCTCTTTCTCGCCTAATACAAATTTCTTAGCCTTACCATCAACTTTTAAAACCGTGAATGGTAAGCTTCTACGCTTGCCTACATTTTCCGCCAAAAGTTTGGCTTTCAAATCCTGAATGTTGCTCATGCGACACCTCCTAAAAGTTGATTTAACCTTATACCTTTCATACTATATATTATATCAAATAATCAAATTCCTTAACAGGTATATTTTCAGTATGAGCGTATACCTGTGTTGTTGCATTACCGAAGCTGTCTAAAACCGTTTCATATCCAGTTGCAGATCTGTTTAGTTTATCAAGTCTCTCCCAGATTACTTTTATCTTATCCGACTTTGTTAAAACTATAATACCTCTGGCTCTACCAATCTTTTTTGTCTTTGGGAAAATATTAAAATATTCTGTATATTCTCCACCGTCTGCTACTGCAAAACTATAACCACCACATACAGGATCTGGTGCGAAATAAAACAAATTACGTCTACCAAACACAACATAGGAAATATTATAAATACGGTCATGTTTTAGTTCACAGCCTATTACAGGTAAATCTACATAATAATAACCGTCGCCTTCTTTAACAAAGTATTTATCAAAGAAAAGGTAGAAGTGCGGTTGATTATCTGTGTTTATACCAATAGGGCAATAAAAATCAAAATCATGTTTAAACAATACCAAAAACTTTCTCATGCCCCACCCCCTAAAAGTTTTTCTAACCGTTGATGGATAATCGTTGCAAATCTTAATCTATCCGTTCGATCTAAATTCCTATACCATTCTTTAAACCAATCAGGCATATACATCTCCTTATATATCACCTGACGGTCTGGAAACGGCTTTACGCCTTCAAAAGACTCTACTGGCTGTAAAGCCATCTTAAGGTCAGATGGCCTTATCTCTCTTTTTACAAACTTGACATAAATATCAAGCGGAATTAAAACGCTTACGTTTGTATTTGCCATACCTTACCTCCTTTTTTCTTGATAACGCGGTAAATCACAATAAATTTTAAACACCTTTCTAACTCTTTCCATCAGTTTACCAAAATCTTTTAAATCTTCCCTATATTGCCTATAAATATCTCTTAAAACACTCTTTAAACTTGCTGTGTGTAGGCATAAGCCACCTCTTATTAAACAATTAAAATACCACCAATAACATGCATTTATCATATTTGCTCGTAAATGCTCTGGAATATCAGAAAAAGAATTAATAGCTTCATTCAATTCTGCAATAAACTTTTGTATAGTCTCATCATCAGGAATCTCATAATAAGGGACATACAGACGAGTAGAGCGGTTCCTTTGTCTCTCTATAGTAGCTAAAAACTCTTTTAGCGTCATACTGTAGGTTTTCTTAGAATATTTAAGATTAAAAAGATAATCACAAAGAACAAATAAAAAATCATCATTAATCACTTTCACTTCCATATACCTTTAACCTCCTTAGATTGCTAAATAATCAGCAAACGGGTTTAACACTTCAACCACAAACCATTTGTATGGAATAGTGGCTATTTCTTCGCTGGTTAAAACCTTTCCCTCAGGAAGTCTGCCCTGCAATTGCAACACTATAACCTTATCACCGTGTTTAAGAACTATAGCTACGCGATTAACAGGCACATCAATACCAAGCAACAGCTTCATAAAATCAGCCGTGCTTTGATGCCCGACGGCTGACACAAATCCATCTTGTAAAATAGACTTCACATGCTTATCTTCAAGCGGGACTATATTAATTAGTCCCCCATCTGAGAGCATTCCAAGAGAAAAAGAGTTTGCTAAATACGTTGCCATGCCTTACCTCCTTTAAACGTTTTTGCATCGGCATTTATAAATGCAAGTTCAATCTTCATCCACAAGTGCATAGAATTGTGTATCTGGAAGACAGAAACCTGTTTCTGCAATTTGATTATCTACAAAAACAAAGTGTCTGTCTCCTATCTTAAACCTAACTTCATCATGCTTTCTGGCTCTTATGAAGAGCAGGAAGTTATTGCCGTTATCTACTTCTACGATTTTTAGAAAGTCTAAATCGCTTTTATAGATAACTTTGTAATCTTTACTGATTTCTACTACATAAATACCCCAATCTGAGCAACAGCCAGAAAGGTTATAAGCCTTCTCTGAACAATACGAAGTCATTTTATAAATGTCGCCCTGCACTGGGAAGCTTAGGAATGAAGAGCCTTTTTGTAAAAGATTAGCCGAAACCCAAACTCTTGTGTTGCCTACTTCTACACAGTAAAACTTCCTGTTTAGAACTTTTACTTCCTTAAGTGGAAGTTCTTTGATAACTCTAACCATACGCCTTACCTCCTAAAGTTTTTGCATCGGTATTTATAAACGCCCCGATGCAGGCGTTAATAAAATATATTATAACCTAAATTTTTAATTTGTCAAGATGATGTTTATCATCTTTAACAGCCTTTGAGAGCAGGTAGTTTTGCATTTCTGCAAAAACCTTTTGTAAATCCTGCTCTCTCTTTAAAAGCTCACCAAAATAAATGAAATCTTCTTTAAAGACAAGCCCTTGCCTCATGGCATCTACCAAAGTTAAAAAGACATGTAAGCCTGTAGATTTCTTCATGTGATATATTATATCAAATAGTCTTTGTCAAATGTTTTATAATATGCTACATACATACGATAAATCTCATCATAATAATCTACAGGCTTTTTATCAATCTCATAATCCAAATCATAATCAAACTTCCAAACAGGTAGCTCAATCTTATATTGTCTGCTTGACAATTCTTTAATGAGCTCTTCGTCCTGTAAAAAGTCAATAACAGCTTGGAGCTCTTTAAGATTAAGGCTCTCCTTTTTTGTGTGCTGATCATAATAGCCACATGCAAGATTTACGCTTGCTATCTCAAGCTGTTCGCTCAAATCCATAATGTCTGAGTAAGAGCCATAATCAGGTTTAAGTCCCCGTTTTTCAAACAGATTAAGGAAGTCTTGTTCCGCTCCAACATAATCTACATAATGCCCTGTGCCTCTTCTATCTATCTCTATAAAGCAAGTGTTTAGAGATAGAAGGTCAGGGATATCATGTAGAGCTTGCTTCACACCTATACCTCCAATCTCCTCTAAGTTTGTAAAAAGGAGATTGTAAGGCAAGTCTTTAAGCTGTAATAGAGCATACACGCCAGCTCTATCGTCTGCACCAAGCCCGCCTTTGATATTGAATAAAACACCGTTTAAACTAACGATATCTTTTTTCTTAGGCTTTTGTCTATGCACTGTATCTATATGTGCAACTAAGCACGGCATATTATCGTCCTTATGCACATATAAATACAGCCCCTCGCACTCATGCGAGGGTTTTACTACTTGCCTTAAATGTTTATAAAGCCTTGTTTCGTCAAGTGTTAGCAAATAAACTAAATAGTCTTTATCCATTAAGCACCTCCTTCTAAATCTTCTAATTCGCTAAGAATTGACTCATCTTCTATCTCTTCTTGTCTTCCGTCAAGATAGAATATGGTAGTTCCTTCTGCAGGTTTTCCATACAACCTGCCTGAGCGGTGCCAACGCACCTTCACTCTATCTGCTTTAGTTAGAACCAATGCTCCGCTACTCACCCCTAACGAGCCCCTTTCTGACTCGTAGTGGTCAAAGTAAAAGATTTGAGATGGCTCGTCTGCAATTATTTTATCTATTACGCTTTGACCTCTATACCCGCACTCAATCAAAATGTAAAAGAGATTATAATCTCCTTTTCTTAAGACAAGGTCTTTTTTGCCTTGTCTTAAATCGCAACCCTGCAATGGAAGGTCTACGTAAAAGTAGCCTTCTTTTTCTTTCAACAAATCTTTGACAACCCAAACTCTATACTCTGGACGGTAATGAAAACCACGCCCTACGCTAAGATAGTAGAAGGTTTTACCTTCTACTTGTTTGGGATAGACATAAAACCTTTTCATCATACGCCTTACCTCCTAAGTTTGATACTAATAATATAATCCAAAATTTTATACTGTGCAATGATTTACATCATAAAAAGCAGTATGTTTTAAAGACATTAAAAACTTGTTTAA
>Ga0081474_124325_pt2 | contig 10746 bp, 10 predicted proteins | sample OneHunmetagenome_2_FD_70978 | JGI IMG/M metagenome (GOLD analysis project Ga0081474, IMG submission 70978) | Ferrous microbial mat communities from One Hundred Spring Plain, Yellowstone National Park, USA v2 (version 2) | ecosystem: Environmental > Aquatic > Non-marine Saline and Alkaline >... | reverse complement strand
CTCAAGATTTTACTCCAAGTGAAAATTCAAAATTTCTCAAGAGTTTATGCTTTCTTTTGAGTTATTATCTATAAACTTATACATAGATTTATTGAATTATTTACACTTGGGATGCTCTCTCGAAGGTGAATAGGATTTTATTGCATACACTGTACAAAAATTTTCGTAAGCGGCTTTCCTAACAACATTAAAAACTATAGTGTCAATATATGCTAATATCGCATACATTCACTTACCCTAAAAGTAATTTTTTCAAACTCCTCTAAGGTAATGCTTGGTACGAAGATTCTCCAACTTTCGTCATTAAGTGAAGGCATACTCATTATTGCATTTAGAAGCTCCCTACAAGACTCCACAGAATCATCCCATTTCTCTTGATTTTCTATTACATAATCCTTTAGGAACATTAGAGCATATAATATCTTCCCTTTTCTCGCCAACTGTAAAGCTGTTTCCATCCAAAAGAGTTTATGAAAAATATGTATAAAAATGGTTAGCAATTATAAAAGGGCAAAATGAAAGAAGAATCTTACCAACTCCTTGAATATATTATAGAACACAGTTTAGAAGGAACTTTTACTGCATTAGAGACGAGTAATGGAACGCAAATCGTTTTAGTCAAGGAAGATCCTCATACGTTAACTGCAATTCTCTGCATTAATGGAATAGCGAAAAGGATAACAAAGAGATTTACCAGAACCACGGTTCCCAAGGCAATATATGAGCTAATTGATTAGATAGAGGATATAATATCGCAACCTATAGAGGAATTAAAGATTTCGCAAAGAGTTTCTTTCGGGAATTGCATAGATGAAAGAGGAGAAGAAGAAAAATCAAAGAGAAGAAAAAGGGAAAGACCAAAACCACCTTCAATTGACGAATACAAGAGAATTGAAATACCACAAAAACACATTATTCCTTTATTGCATTTAGGTGAGAAAAAGTATTTGTATTTAACATTGGAATTGGGTGTGATAGATATTATGGAATTGCCTTCTTCCTCACCAATCATCGTCGAAAGAAATCAAGTCACGCCATATAAAATTAGAGAAATGAGAACAGTATATAACGTTCTTTCATTATTTAAACTAGATAGATTTAATACTTCTAATCCTTTCTCGACCACAAGTTTAAATGGAAAATCGTTAACTTTCTTTACTGCACTATACAACGATGTTGAGTTGTTAGGCCAGACTTCCGTCAGTATGTTGCAGAGAAATCTAAAACTAGTAAAGCATAAAGTGAATATGTTCTCAGTAAGTAAAAAAGGTAGTTTACATACCGAAGAAGTTGAAATATTAAACAATAAAAATAGTTTAGATAGAAATAATGTCAAAGTTGGTTTATTCTTGGGAAGTGATGGTAACAATATTGTTCAGATCGGCGATATAAATCTTGGAGAACTTCATGAGAAGAACGTATTTACGGTAAATGAATATATATATATTCTTCATTATATATACTGAGAAATGAGGATACTCGTTCTTTGATAACATATTAATGAAGTTACTAAACACTTACATTGCAAAGAGTAACTACTCTAGGTTGACTAAAGATATAATAGAGAGAGAAACTAACGTTAACTACTCGATACCTATAGTGATGAGAACCATGGAGAATCGAATAGATCTAGCGAATCCAATCCTATATTGGTACTCTAAGGAGATTTTGAACAGTGACGAAATATGTACGAATTGTCCTATTACGGAATACGTCAACAAGCTTAACGAATTCTTAAACAATTACGTAAAACTAGGATATTTCAAAAGCGCTTTTCTCTAGCAAAAATATACGCTACCAATAAGAACAAAAGTACAATAAATAAAAATAGTGTATAGTAGTCTACAGTTACATCAATACTTTTTTCCTCAACTGATATGACGTTAGCAGGAATATATAAATTGCTTCCACCTTTTATTAATGGTATTATTAAGGTTACGTTTGTCGATGAATTAACCCAAACGATCCTTACGTATTCATAAGATGTTGTTGAGGGATATATTATGGGTAATGGAAGTGAAAATTGACCATTGGAATCAGTGTGACCTTTATAATAAAGTTGCAAGTTTGATAGATTATCGCCAAGATATACGTAGAATTCTTGATTCGGAACAGCAGTAGCGTTATTTCCTAAAAATTCAAACGTTAGAATGCTTTGTAATCCTATTATGAAATTTGGAAGAACAAAGAAAATTTTTGAGATACCATTATCGGTTCTCCATCCAATATAACTTATATTCGACCAAGGTATAGGTGTAGTAATGTTTAAATAGTATGTTTTACTAGCGTTAATAATTTCATATAAACTTATATTATTATTATTATCCAAAAACACTATACTCAGTAACCCTCCTCTAATAACTGGCAAAGTATTATTGATAATTCTAAAACCTGAGTTTGGTAGCTTAACTTGTAATTGTCCATTATTTACAGAATATAACAAAGCATAAACTTTTTGTGAGAGATCGGTCTTTATCAAATTTAGATTGCTTCCTAAAAGTTCAACCCCAACATCGCTTCCATTATAATACGTAAAGTTAACTGTTAAAATAAGATAATTCAATCGTGATATATTATAGAACTGAGCTACATAACTACCACCCACTAGCCCTTCTACTGTCTCATACGTTGAAGTTATGTTAATAATTTTAGCAACTCCAAGTTTCCATGTTGAAGAGCTAACAATATCTGGCGATAAGTAAGTTTCTCCAGCTATCATTGGTTGAGTTTCCACACACTTAGCTAGTGCAACGTAATATACGTAGGAAAAACCATAATTTTGAAACCAACCAGCATATTTCACCTCAGACCAAGGTATAGGCGTTATATATACTAATCTGGTAATGTTACCGTTTAATGAAATATAGACGACTGTTAAATTACCTTCAACATTTGAAAATTGAATTAAAAGAAAACCACTTACGCTAATTGGTAGATTATTTGCTACAGTTAGCAAACTAGTGTTGGGAGTCTTAACTAATAATTGGCCGGAGGTTACAGAATAAATTAACACATACGGCTGTTGATTTGCTGGTTTTTTCAAATCTACGTTTCCACCTAATATTATAGCGCCTGCTTGAACACCTGATAAGTAACTATATCTAGTTGAATAGTTGAAGTTATAATAATTAGAAAAATTTACCTCTTGTACAGCATAACTATAAGGCGAACCTATTACTGACTCATAAGTCGTATTGTGAATCACTATGGCGGTTCCGTTGGACCATAATGGACTACTGGAAACACTATTTCCAACTTGCTGACACGATAAAACCCTTAATATGTTAGGCGATATTATCACAATCGAGAAAGATGAGATTACGAATGTAGAAAGGGAAAGTGACAATATCGCTAATGCCAGCAATACTTTCATACTCTCATCCCTCTTCTTATTAATAGTACTAAAGATGCTACACTAAGGAATATTGAAGCATAGCTTACATATTCAATCTTTTCATCAGAAATCACGATAGTATACTTGCCTGGAGGGAGAATTATTGAGTGATTTACTACTTTTCCGTTAATAGTTAAGCTCTCGTGTATTGAAAGGTAAATTGAATAATTCGACTCTATAATTTCAGTAATTTCGCCAATCGCTATACTTGTTGTTATTTTAGGTTTATAATAGGATGAAAAGATTGATCTATTATCTACAGTTACTTTACCTCCTATTATGGTTAAGGAACTATTAGTAATAATCTCAACTGTATCGTTCTTTACCAGACCTTTTATTCCACTAATGTTATCAATCTGCGTTGGAAATACTATTGCAATTTTTGATGGTGTCACGTTAGAGTAAAGTATGAGGCCTAACGGTTTATCAAAGGGCGAGTAAATTACCTTAACTGAAGAATTAGAGTAAATGTAAGAAAACGTTAATTGTGGCGTGTAGTTAGGTATAGCTGGAATTGGAAATCCAAAGTAAAGGGGATTCTCAATAACACGTGAGTTATATATAAAGTACCTAACATTATAGGATATTGATTGTGTTGGCATTCCACTAGCAGTTAGGTTTAGATCGTTAACTTGCGTCATAATTCCAAATCCATACTCTCCAGGTTTAGGTAAATTAGGCAGATTGTATGTGTAAAACGCTGTATTTGCGTAACTTGAAATTACGCCGTATGAAAAACTACTAATAGATAGAATAACTAGACCAGTAAGCAAGGTCAAGTAAAGAGCACTGATGTCTCTTAGGCTTCCAAATATTAAAATAGTAGCAAGAAGAATTAATGGTCCCGTATTTATTCCCAATATTTGTAGAATGAATGATATAAAAATCATATAAACTATCTCAATATTTTTAAGCCTCAATTGATATAAAAGAACAGACATTGAAACTAGAATAATTGAGATAAGAACTTCTATGTTAGATACGTTAAATGTAAATCTATAATAACCAAAGATTAAGAAGGGAATTAGCCAAAACGCATTAACACCTAGGGCGTATAATAGGAAGTAATACCTACGGTATACTAATGGAATTACCAGAGTAGATATGAAGATCGGGATAGAAGATGCTGCAGTTAGCGTTAGAATTGAATAGAGTACTTTATTCTTATTATATGCAAAGAATAGGACTAAAGGTAGAAATGCGTATGAAAAAACTGAAATTGAGTGAGATATTATGGGATTAAATATATTAATCTGATATAGCACTGAGAAAAGTAGTGGATATTTCAAATTAAGTCTCTTAAATACATAATATGACGTTAAACCGGATAAGAATGTAAAAATCCACAGAAATACTTCCGCTGTTATTAAAGGGTTCTCTATGAGAAGTGCTAAAAGATAAGCAAAAAACCAGCCCGCGATTAAGTGCTGATTCGAATTATAACCTATTTCGTATATCCAAGGTAAATATAAGTGCGAGAAATAAAATGAGTGTAATGACCAATAAATAAAGGAAGAATCGCTTGGGTATCCTAACATTATTGATGCAAAAGATGCGGGAATGAAAGACAAATATGGGAGAATTTTTCTTAACGTAATTCTAGTAATTCTTTTGTCTTCAACAATTATCCCTATTATTCCAAACATTAGATAAAAGTATGATATCTGTGAAATCTGATTAGCTAGTGCTTCATTATTTGGAAATATTATACCGGAATAGATTAAATATAAAATACCCGAAATGATTATAGCCCTTGGTTCACCTCCAAGTTTTATTAATAGGGGAATCAGTAATGCCAATACAATTAATAAGAGGTAGAGATTATTTATAATTAAACCCGGCGCAAGGGTTATAAGAATTGAATAAATCCATTTATTATTTTTCCCAATAATCGAGATCAACATCAGAATAGATAATATAATCAGTTTTTGTAATTGGATAGTAATAATATGTAATAAAACTAATGATGCGAATAGAACTGTTGGTACAATCAAGGACAGTTGAGATTCATAAAGGATAGACAAGGCGGAGGAAATAAAGAAGAACCCTATGAACGATTCGTATAATGGAAATTCAAATATACCTATAATATTTACTATACTCAATATGATTGTCGCTATACGCTTATCCATATTGAGCGCAATAATTATTTTCGCATGTTATTATTAAGCTTAATCATCACCTCCTTATTTGCTATTATTCCTAATACTCTTGTCAATCTCATTGCCTATTTCAACTGCCCTCTTATATGATGCCTCTATTGTCTCAATTAACGCTGACTTAACGCTCTTAGCTTCCATAACCATGAGTCCCCTTATTGTGGTACCGACTGGCGTAGTCACTTGATCACGTAATAGCATAGGATGATCTATTTTACCCTCCTTAAGCATAATTATAGTTCCACTTATCATATCCAAAACCGCATTGTAGGCTATCTCTCTTTGCATTCCACAAGCAACTGCACCTAAACTTAACGCATCTATAATTTCAGATATAAAAGCTGGACCACTGCCTACTAGTGCAGTCCAAATATCCAAGTATTCTTCTGGAAGCCAGTATACGTTACCTAGTGTCTTAAATATGTTCTCCACTAATTCTCTACTTTTCCCGTTATTCTCAGCAATTGTAGTAGTAGACTTATATACTATTGCATTAATGTTTGGCATGGCTCTATAAACCTCAGCATTATTAAGTAGGGTAGATAATGTAGATAACTTAACTCCTGCCATTATTGAAATTACTACCTTATCTCTCCATGACTCTATGCCAACTTGCCTTAGAACAGTAGGAAAATGCTGAGGCTTAACGCTTAATATAATTACATCTGATTTATTAACTGCATAATTATTATCCTTAGTAGTCTCTACCTCTAGATCTTTTACATTTCTTAAAGTCTCATCTTTTCTCGCAGTAGCAATTACGTGGATGCTAGGATACTTTAGCCTTATTGCCCTTACTATTGCAGAACCTATTTTACCAGCTCCTAATATTCCAATAGTTAAATCTTGCATAATTTTCAAAATGCTCTGGAACTTAAATATTCAGACGGGTAAGTTATCTTCACCACTCCATGTGGTCCCTTATCATCACACACTTTAAGATTTCTCAGTTAAAATTTTAAGCATATATCTACCATTATCAAGCATCCAATGATTGTTATTAAAGAACACATAAACGTACTTAGGATTCAACGAGATTATTTTATCTGCTAACTCCTTTAGTTCCTTCTCAGAGTAATCATAAGTGTACCAAACATCTCTTCCATGCAATCTTAGGTAAATGTAATCGTTATTCTTTATAACATAAGTACCTATTGGTGAATCTATTGAGACAATTACACAAGTAACATTAAGGGGCTTTAAGTACCATTGAATGTCCCTAAACTCAACGGCCATTTTATCCTTTAATACTTCAGCAAATTGAAATACTCTCTTCTCATTTTCTGAATTCCTCTTAAAAGTTGGTGGTAATTGAAACAAATAAAAATCTGGATTCAATGAGTCAACTATTTGTTGAAACTCTTTCCAAGACTGAAAATCTTTTAGCCTTTTCATGTGCGTGATTCTCCTATTTACCTTTACTATCCATCTAATCTCCTTAAATTTACTCCACCTTTCAACTTGTTTTCTTGTAGGATATCGATAAAACGACATATTAACCTCTACTGCGTTAAGCCCACTATTCTTAACATACCACTCTAAAGTACCATCATCATTCCAGTCATACGTCCAGCCAGAGGTTCCAACAAAAATCTTCATAATACCTTTAATCCGCTACCGGTTAAAACTAATACTGCATCGTTAACACTGTATTTCTTATAAGCAGCAAATACAGTAGCAGAACTATATTCTACCAGCAGTCCCATTTTAGCCAATTCTTTCCAAGCTTCTACTATTTCATTATCGCTTACAACTATGCATTCACTAGAAGCCTTTACCATATAATCTAGTAGAAATGGTCTAGTTGATACTAAAGCGTCTGCAATGGAGGTAACCTTGTCTGGTGGTGTGTAAGAAATCTTTTTGAATTTAGCACAAAGTGGCATAACTTGCTCTGTTTGGACTGCTACGATTTTAGGCATTTCCGATATGACACCAGAATCTAGCAAGTGCTTGAACCCCTTATAAACACCTAAAAGTAAAGTTCCTGCTGATACTGGAATGAAAACATAATTAGGAATTTTCCAATCTAAATCCTTTACAATTTCATATGCCAGAGTTCTAATCCCATCTCTAAATTGAGGTTGTAAAACATGTGATGCGTAATAGTAACCAGAATTCTCTGCAGCTTTTGCTACATCTTCTCTACTCCCCCTTACTCTAACAACGTGAGCACCGTAGGATTCTATTTGCTTAAGTTTTCCTCCTTTTGCCGTTTCAGGAACGAAAATGTATGCCTCAATACCAGCAGCTGCAGAATACGCAGCTATTGCTGATCCTGCATTTCCAGAAGAGTCTTCACTAATTTGTTTTACACCTTTTTCCGCAAGATAAGAGACCAGAGTCACTGCTCCTCTATCCTTGTATGATCCTGATGGATTTAAGAAGTCGAGTTTAAACCATATGTTCCCCTTTTTAATTAATGGAGTTCTTCCCTCTCCTAGGGATATGAAATGTTTGATGTAAGGGAAAATCTTTTCACTATAGGGAAAACCTCTCTCAGAATTCTTATCAAATTCAAAATCTATCAGGATCTCGAATGGTCCTCCGCATTTGTTACACTTAATCTCGTATATACTTTCCCTTTCCTTTCTGCATTTCATACAAACCTCTTTTACCATACTACTAATCACGAATCTAAAGTATATAACAAGTTTGCTGGCTTTGATTATATAGGAACCTAAGAACGGGTTAAATGATAAAACTTATTCATATTATTACTATTAAGCTATAAATTCTCTTCCTAATATACTAAACGTACATTAAGTAAATCAGTTTAATGCCTTCTCTTCTTGAAGGTTAATTAAATTAATTGATTTGTAGGTCAATGATGACAATGTGAACTTATTTTGCCATTTTTCTAACTACGACAAATATTATTGTAACAAGAATTATTAATACAAAAGATGCTCCCCAAGCTACTTCGTTTAAGTTTGAGTAGCCGCTAAACGCATAATTATATATCATTACTGGAATTCCAGTAACAGGTGTATTAAAAGTCTTTATATAAAGGTTAGCAGTGGAAGAAGTGAGGAAAATTATGGGAGCAGTCTCGCCTATTATTTTTGCGAAGCCTATTAATAGACCATTTATTATTCCTCTTCTTCCTATATACATGACTAATTTTATTACTTGCCAGGTGGTTAAACCGAGGGAGTAGGCGACCTCTTCGTAAAGCTTCTTTGGGATTCTTAGGGCTTCGCTAATTTGTATAGTTGAATAGGGCAACATGACAATTGCTAATGCCATAGCGGCCGTAATCCCATTTAATCCTAAACCAATTTCTAGAACTAGAATTGCGAATATGACTATACCTATGACAATAGTTGGCAATTCAACTATTAGCTCTAAACTTGCTCTAATTAAACTAGCTATTTTTGACCTTTCGAAGAACGATAAAAAAACTCCAGTAAATACGGAGATAGGAGCTGAGATTAGCACTGCTAATGAGACCATGTATAAAGAGCCTTCTAGAGCTGGACCTATACCGCCTAATCCCTCGCCAGGATTTGGAGGCAAATCTATAAAAAATCTAGGTCCATAACTAATTATAACCTTTAATCCATTTACAACTACAGTGTAAAAAAGAAATGTTATAGGAAGTAAAAATAATATAACTAATAATGTTATAAGGGAGACAATTACAGTATCTTTTCTTCTCAAGATCTCACCCTCAAGATTAATTTAGAGATTATTATAAATATGAACCCTATTACAACAAGAAATAACGCAAGTGCAAACATTGCATTATACTGGATTCCATACGCAGTTCCAAACTGACTAATAATTAAAGATGGTATCGTATAACCCGGTTCAAATATGTTCGGTGAAATGTTTAATACATTGCCTATTGTAAGGCTTACTGCCACAGTTTCTCCAACTGCTTTTCCAAATGCTAATGCATATGCGCCCAAGAAAGCCTTTTTAATGTAGGAAAACTTCAGCGTAATTAACTCCCACTTACCTAGCCCTAGAGAATACACAGCTTCCTCAAAGGACCTAGGAACTTGAAAGTAAACTTCCCTTATGAGAGAAGATGCAAAAGGTGTTATCATAATTGCCAATATTATTGAGGCCAGTAATATACTAGGTCCATTAGTAGTTTGGTGAAGCCCAACGTGAGAGCTTAGAAACGTAAATAATGTGCGAGATAAAAATGGGCCAAGTGATAGAAGACCCCAGAATCCGTATAGCACTGTAGGAAAAGCCGCCAGAAGATCCGAAAGGTTAACTAGAAAACTTTTAACTTTTTTTGGAGAAATGTCATTAACAAAAATGGAAAAAGCAGTAGCAAATGGGATAGATATCATTACGCTTAACACACTTGTTACTATCGTACCGTAAATCGCTGCTAAACCACCATACTGATCGTAAATAGGATTCCATATATTTTTAGTATAAATCGAAAGACCAACTTTCTCTAAAATAGGAATAGAATTATACACTAATACACTCAGTATCAATATAAAAGTAAAGACTACTACAGATGAAGGTATAAGTAGAAAATAAAAAATTTTTTCTCTTTTTCTTTTAATTGTTATCATTTTTAGCTCACCAAGGTATAAACAGACGTATTATTATATGATATTAGCTTAAGATTTTGTAGAATTAATTGTTGAATATTTGATGGTAATTCAATATACCCCGATGGTAATTCAGTCTGTCCAGTAGTTGCAATATACTTCAAAAATAAGTAAATCGCTTCTGCCTTAGACTTATCGGTATAATTTACCTTAATAACTAGCCATGAAAACGTCACTATAGGATAAGCGTTGTGTGCTTTAACGTTTAAGAAGACTGAAAGATATCGAGACATATCTACTGTCAATGAAGAAGGAAGCGAAGATAAATTAGCGTTTTGAACTGCGGTCTCAATTGAAGCTTGAGTTGGTAAAACATACTCGCCTGTGGATGGATTTAATACGGCCGCTGGAGTTAAATTATTCGATATTGCGTACTGTGCCTCAACATAGCCTATTGAATAAGGATTTTGATATACATACGCTGTAACTCCATCATTTCCCTTACCTGCTAATCCGTTTCCAAGTTTATCTACCGGCCAGTTAACGGTATAACCATAACTAACATTTGAACTCCTCCAAGATTGAGATGAGGTGTAAAGCCAATATGTAAAGATAAAGGTAGTGCCGCTTCCATCACTTCTATGAACTGCTATTATTTTTTGATGAGTGA
>Ga0081474_124958_pt1 | contig 10762 bp, 16 predicted proteins | sample OneHunmetagenome_2_FD_70978 | JGI IMG/M metagenome (GOLD analysis project Ga0081474, IMG submission 70978) | Ferrous microbial mat communities from One Hundred Spring Plain, Yellowstone National Park, USA v2 (version 2) | ecosystem: Environmental > Aquatic > Non-marine Saline and Alkaline >... | reverse complement strand
CACGGATGAAGAAGCAACAATATTATACGCGTCACACTTATTCCTCGACGGAAAAAACCCGTACCTTTACTCAATGACTAAAGCATTTTTCATATATCACGTTCCGTATAACGTTGTTACCGGCACTACGTCAAACTCATTTCTGCCGACCGTCTATATTTACCCCCCATTATCGTTCATCAGCGTTGCGGTTTTGCATAACCTTGAAACAGTAAACGTAATAACAGCTGTTTTAGCTTTCACGTATTCCTTCCTCAAAAGACACGAAAACGCTTTCATCGCATCTTTTTTCCTATTTCCCGCACTTTCATATGATTTTGCGACAGGGCAAGAACTGAACCTTTTTGCATATTCTATTGCGTTTCTTGCCCTACTTAATGAGAGATTCAGATACCTGCTCCTAGGAATCTCTGCAGACGTAAAACAGTTTGCGATACTGATAGCTATTCTTCTAATTAAATTTGAAAGACAGAAACTTAGAAAGATAATAGAATTCGCGTTACCGCTACTGCTCTCATCAATACCCTTCATTTCAAAGCAATACCTTGCGTCCGTTATAACTATTACACAACCTGTTGCACAGCAGGGCGTTTCGTTTTCACTCCTTACTGCGTTCGGCTTACCTATCCCCTCATTCGTGTATACCGTACTTGAGGTGTCTCTTTTTGCATTAATCCTACTATATAATAATAAGAAAGAATTAGCTTGGGGTCTTCCGGCGTTAATATGGATATTCTCTTTTAGAGATTTGGGATATTTTACATTTTATTTTGCATTACAATATGCAGTATGGATGATGAAAGATGCAAAAGTTTGAAATCATACTAATGTTAGTAGTTATAATACCATCCCTTTTCACGTTTTCTATTTTTTTCTATCAACCACAATTGCATGCAAAGGTACTGGATTTCTACGACGTAGGAGAAATAAATAAGTACAACGTGCTAACGATATGCATACAAAACCCTACCAATAAAACATATGTATTGGTGCCGGTAATTAACAGTCATCGTTGGTACCAAAACATAATAATCCTAAAACCGCACGAATATGTTATAGTAAACGTTACGGCACCAGATCCTACTATTGCCATTTCACAAAACTCTCCCTATGTAATTACATTCTACCTGTACAGTACTCAAACTGCTGTCTTATCTATAAGCGGATTCGCTCCTGCAGGTACGGTATATCCTATCGTAAATCCTAGTTTTACTGTAATATACAACTCATCGTATGGTGTATCGGAATACGGCTGGCAGATACTATATAACGGGCATATAACAGTGCAAAAAGGAAAAATCACAATAAATGGAACAGCACTGATAGAACAGACATTATACTACCCAATAAATGGAAGCATAATAGTGGCACATGATGGTGGAGAAGTAAAATCGTACATATGTGATAATACTCTAGTTATATATGCACAAAACACTACGATATTTTCCGTAGTTTTAAATGGAAGTTAATGAGCGGGAAACCTCACCCTCCCAGGGGGATCAGACCCGTATTCCGCTCTCACAAACAGCTGTTTGAGGTTTATATACCAGTTTTTGATAGTATTATAGTGTGAGCTAAATGAAAGTACCAGTGTTCATAAAATATAGTAGATTAGAGGACAATTGTGATTGCGATAAGCAAGAAGGGATCATATGCAACGACTTCAAAGATTATGTTGACGTTGACGTTGATGATGTGGAGTTTGATCGTACTGATCTAGAAGACATAGTGAACGAATATATTGATGACATTACAGACATTTTACTGATGGATAAACGTCTTTTGGACGAACTATCCAAAAAACTAAACAAATACAATATAAGATAAATTCTTTTTTAAGCTGACTTCCTCCCCACCTTGAAGGCGAGGCTTTCCACTCCCTTAACTACCTGTTTTGTAAAAAGTTTTGAATTTAATATGTTAATTGTAGCGAATTATATTCTTTTATTTTTTTATCTATATCATACATTGTTTTCCCAATAGAATCCAAAAGTGTAGCTAGTACTTCAAGCTCTGCAGTTTCGTTTAAAGAACGTTCATAATAACTGAGGTAATACTTAAAATTATTAGTATATAACAGTCCAGCACTTTTAACTATATCTTCTGTATATTTTCTTAGCTCATTAGCGTTCAGCGGGGTTTGACTTTTTAATGCATCCAATATTGCTTTGCCTAGTTCGTCTAAGGCTTCGTTCAGTGTCTTAAGTCGATGTTTCTTTTTCTCAACGTTTATTGAATCGTCTTGAATTATTGATTCATAAATAGACTGGATTTCCTTACCTAATCCTTCGACAACATTATTAGGTACTTTTTCTACTTTATTTTCCTCAGTATTTCTATTTTCTTCCTCCTTATTCTGCTCTACGTTTTGTTGTTCCTGAGAATTACCAAAAACTATTACAACGACAACGTTTTTCGCTAGGTTGATATTGACCACACGCTCATTGCCCGTGAGATATTGTGAATAGTCACCTTCGGGTAATAGTACAGCAGGATGAGAGGCATACAAGCCTATAACCGCTTTGGTAAAAAGTTCAAATGGTATCTTATTAAGGAATTTCAGCAACTCAGGACTATGAACATTTTCATTAGGTACAAATTCTGCTGGTAGTTTTGTAACAATGCCATAAGTTTGTTCGTACTCAGATAATAAGAAATCGGAAATTTCCTTTATAACCAATTTAGGGATGAGTAAAATGTGTGGGTATAGGAGTGGATTATCTGGATAAGTGTAAAAATTATATTCGATCCTGAAATCTTCTCGGATTGTAGGAATCTCAGATTCTAACATTTGAATTAATTCTTTTATTTTTTTCTTAGCTGATATACGCTCATCTTTGAAACGCGGATCAGCAGAGTACCCGTCCTTTAATATGACCACATCAAAATCAAAATCTTTAGTTGTACTACCTCGTATTATTTTAACATGGACAATCCTCTTACTAATTGTGTAATCGTATACTTTTTTGATTTTCCTGCTAAGCTCACCTAATTTGAGGTATATGGTTTTTTCTCCACAATGCACTATTCCCTTTGGGTATCCGAGACTGTAGTATTCCTCGGGTGAAGTACTCATTTTAATTATAAATGGCATATATCCTTGCGAATTCTCGGGACTAAATGTTGCCATAGGCTTATAGTCAACTAATTTCAATGATCCGTTATATTCGTCTGACAATTCTTCGTGACGTACAAAGTCTCCAGTTAAAACGAAGTGATCAAAAAGGACATGAGAGAGATATTCATCTAATGGATACAGCGAAATTGTAGTACCGTCACTTTTTGGAATATCTATCCTCATTTTAGGTCAGTATATTTTTATGCCAAACCGATATTTAAAACTCTCTTCCTCAACCAATTAGGCAGTAAACAAGGTGATTGGTGGACGGCGACGGAGCGAAGGATAAGGTCTTAAAACAGCTGTTTAAATTATTTTATCTTTCGCCCAAGAGTACAGATCTCTTTTAGAACTGGAAAATCCTTGTAGCTTTAACGCGGAATATTTATATTCATCCTGATAAACTGCAACGCTTTCAGCAATTGTGTTTTCTTCTCAGTTACGCATTCCCTATAGTACTTCGCCGTGCATTTTTTCTCAATGACATTTTCATCTATTCCTAGTTCACTTACAAGCGACTGATACAGCGACGTCCCCTTAATACTGCTAATCATAGTAGCCGTCCTAATTTGCACGTCCTTTAGTATGCTTAGGACAGTCAACACGTCGAACCCGTTGGGGTTCACAAACCTTGTCAGCACGTCTATAAGATACGAGCTTTCAGCAACTAGTCCTTCTTCGTTAACATAAAACAGATGTTTTTTCCTTGTGCTGTTCAGTATTTTCGTTACTAACGACTTAACGTCCTCGCCAGACGCGTTCATTACGATAAACATTATATCGCAACCGATCTTTAGTATCTGCCTTAGTTCGTCCTCAGATGTCGCATTCTCATATCTTTTTAGGACTAATTCCCTCCATAACTCTTCTATCTCGTCGGTGTAATAGGTAAGCATTACAGTGTTCAGCCTCTCTATAGCCAAAGTAGGATGTACAAGGCTTTTGTCCCCCATGCATACCTCTTTATAGACAATGAACTGGAATTGTTCAGGAGTAGGGACTTCGTTTTGTTTTTTATTATATGCCATTGTCTACCACCTCACTCTACACTAAACCACTCACAGTCACTACACGTAACATTGTTTATATCATCTATAACTACACTATCACCTAGACATACGGCGATGCGTCTCTGACCTGACTTTTTCACTTTCGCTATAATACATTTGTTGTAATTAAACACAAGGTGGTGAAACCCACCTATATCGAATTCTAAAGCGTCAAATGTGTACCCTCCATTTGTTTTATACTGTACTTTACGATACGAGGAAATGTAATACTCAGACGTTGCTATCGAGCTTACTAGTGCAAACTTCTTTAGGTCTACTTGTTTTTTCAGATAAATCGCATAGTTAGTACCTTGTATCATGACATCTGTGACAAAGTAAATGCCGGGATGTGCGATCCTGTGCTGTAACCTGCTAGGTATCCCCATATCGACATGAAGAGTGTATTCACCCTCACTTTCGGCTATTTTGTATATCTTATTCTTGAATACATTACGTAGGTAGTTGAACAGTATTACGTTTTTCCCAACGAGTGATTGCAAATGCGAGAGAGACATTATCACCACCAGAGACCGAGGGATCTCCGTTTATTTACGGAATCTATGTAGTCCTTCCTCGCAACGCTGGCGAAAATGAAGTAATTATTATAGGTAAGCCCAACGGCACCGAACGTGTCAAATTCCTTCGAGAAGTTTCCAGGGTCGTCGTCTTCAAATTTGTTTATGACGAAATAATTCAGTGCGTCGTTATAACGTTCCAGGATGAGCCAGATCCACCTTGGGTAGACGAAAAACTTCCTTTTAGCGTTCGCACCAATTTTTAGTATTTTCTCTCTCTTTCTTGCATACTCTTCCGGAGAAATGTAAACCATTGCAAAATAGACTATCCTATCACTCGGGTTTCCCTGGTTTATCTGTGTGGTCATCTTATAGTATAATTTCAGGAAATCTGTGGGTAAGTCCATCATCACGGAAATACCGCTAGTTTCAGAATACATTATCGCGACATGTACACCGTTGTTTTCTATTACCTTCGTTTTTTTATCAATGCTGACTAACGCTGGAGGCAAAAGTAATAAGGCGTCATAGTCCTTATAGACGATTGGTGATGTTTTTTTCTTCTTCTTAAACAGTAACACTGGTATCACCCCCTAAGGTATGAAATAACCGTCATTATCACTACTACTGCCAAAGGAAATGTGTAATACATCAACAGCAAACGCATAAACAAAGTATGCTATAGCCATGGCAAGGACTGCGATACTGATGTATAGGAGTACGGCACCGTCGGTACTGTAAGGTGTAATTCTATATGTGACATTGTACGGCGAGGTGTACACAGGGTTATATGTTACGTATGGGGAAAGGTATATGGAAATAAGAGTAAAGCCGATGGAAAACGTTAGGAACGGCAAGGCAAGTCGCAGATGTGTCAAACTGCTGTTTCTTAGCAGAAATAGCTCAATTATTGTCAGTACAACGAATCCACCTGCAACGTCAACAAGAAAGACTTGGGTGTAGAAAAAGGGTGGTAACGCATTTATTACGGTTGAATTTGCTACTGTCATATCTCCTCAACATCACCGCATAGTTCCTTTTCGTTTGCAATTTCTTCAATTGTAGCACCGTTCCTGACTCTTTCTGTGATCTCCTTCATGGCGTTAAAGAGGGCTATACTCGAAAACGGTGGTTTTTCCACTTCTACGGTTTCTCCGTTATTGTTAACAGTCCAGTACCCTTTGACCACAAGGTACATGTACGATAACATCTCCGGAAAATCATTATCGTATTTGCTTTGGATTGTAGAAAGAATCTCAAACGCTTTTAACAGAACTTTACACTCGGGTTTCATATCTTTACTTTCCACAGAAAAGGTTTAAAAACCAACCAGAAGGGATTTGCTCTTAAACAGATGTTTGAAAACTAACCTCCTCCCCACCCTAAAGGTCGAGGCTTACCGTTCATTTTGTCAGTCTGCTTTTTAAAGCTATCATGCGAAGAATCTAACATGGTAAACTCGAAAGTCGATATAGACAAATACTTCATAGTGCGTGTGGAAGGGTTCATGCCCCAGGCTAAACCTGTCATAGGTGTAGCGTATATCTCTTTCTATGTGAGAATGGACAGGATCAAAAACGACAAAATCGTACACACAAACCTGCTATGTATAGGCATAGGTGACGGACATGATACACTTTATATTTCTGCCGTTGCGGACAACGAATATATCATGAAACACCGTGAAATAATAACGACGTCAAACCTTAACCTGTTCAAATACGGAATATACTTCTTTTTTGATGATGGAAAAGGCAATAAGAAGGTCTACTTATTCTATCAACCGTTTGACCCTGCAACGTTAGAAAAAATAGCAAAAGAACAGAACGACCAAGAGGCGATAGACTACTTCCATAGTAGATTTGATGGGAAATGTAGTAAACTGGAGTGGGAAAGAGACGGTAAGGGTCTCAAAACGTTTTACTTTGTGTACAGTGTCGAGGGAGAAGCTAAGGAGTTAGAGTTCAAAGAAGAGAACGGGAAAATAACAATACTAGGTTTTAAGGAACCAGGGAGTGGAGCAAAATGATGCTGGTCTTGGATATGGATGGCACGCTTTTCGACACTTCTGCCAGGTGGAACGAATGCGAGAAGATATCCAGAGGAGACAAGAAAACATTATCTTGGAAACCCGACCGTGTGTTTTGGGAATGTTATCAATCACCGAGGTTCATGAACTTGGACGAACCTAAGTGGGAAGTTATCAAGTTTGTCAAACGATTAATTGAGGAGGAAAAGCCAGAAGTTATCGTCATAGTCAGCGGTCGTTCAGAAAAACAGCGTGAAGTTACTCTCAAACAACTGTCAGAGATAGGGATAGAGCCGAACGAGGTCGTGCTAAGGGGCGAGAAGGACTTCAGGAAAGATCATGAATTTAAGAGAATCGTTGTAAAGGAGCTAATGGAAAAATATGACCAAGATAAGGCGATAGTGATAGATGATAGTGACGCAGTGCTAGAATATCTGGAAGAAGAAGGGGTAGTAGAAGTGATAGATGCAAAAAAGATAGCAAAAAGAGAGAGAAAGGAGAATACGAATACTATGTAGAGGGAAAAAATTAAGAAGAAGAGAGATGGGATTTTATTTTATTTATGATATCAGTCGAAAGTCCGCATATGTTTTTGTTATAATATATTATGTAATGAACACATATGGGCGATATGTTATATTGTACTGCTAATTTCTCTATCACTTTTCTGTCAACTGTACTGGTACTGATAGTATCCTTTCCCCAGAGATTATATTTCCACCATTCTCCCTCGTCACACTCAACTCTCTCACCTAGCATTTTCTTGTAATGGCAAATGATTTTGTACAGTTGATTACTTACTGGAATAGGCTCTTCTAACGGCAAAGGTTTTATTTTTATGTTGTAAGGTTTAATGATGTGTCTATTTGAAATGTTTGCTAGTTCAATTAAAGCGGACAAAAGTATGTGAACTTGTTGTGGAGGATTATACGAATTATGTAAGAATAATGAGAAGAACAAGTAGGGTATTTTCAGATTTACAAGGGAATTGATAAACTTTTCTAGACTTAGTAAGGAAACCACAGGGAACTTTCTTGAAATCGGGTCTGCTATTTCTGCTTGGGGTAATTCTTTTTTTATGTCATTAAATTGGCTGGGTTTTGCTAGTATAAACAACGGAGTTAGTACATCATGCCCTTTAAAATTCACTATTGTTGTCGTTTCGATTTGATAAAAGTTGCTGTAAAACTCCAGCTCCTTAGGAGTAATGTAACCCCTATTCAATAACCATTTGAATTTTTTTATTTCTGGCTCAAACTGTTGTTCGTTCACTGTTGTCACCTCGAAATTTAGAACACGTAGAACTTTCGATGAATAGGCGAGTAATGCCATAATCTTCCAAAACCCGCTAATTGGGCAATCTCAACGATAATCTCATTAGGCAACCCTGATATATATATCCCGCCATAACTTAACAGTATCTTTATTTTCTCGAACTCACCAAGGTCTATTGTAATTATTTCTACATCTCTGTATTTTTTCTCTAATAATTCTAAAGCATACTTCGCTAGAAATAATGGAGATTTGTCGTTGGAATTCAGTACTTCTTGGGTTGTTACAAAGTACTTAACTGCTCTGGCATGTCTTAAAGCTAAAATAGACCCTATCACTCCTCCTGCCCCGCTAACCGCAACACTAGTGGGATGGAAGACTTTGAAATCCGAAGGGATATATTTGCTGTAAATGAATTCATACGGCATATCTGGTGCAGTATCGATATGAGCTATTGCAAAATCTATATGCTGTTTATCTATTCTTGTAGCCCGTAAGATCTCCTCCCACGTTAGAGTAGAATTAGTAGTTTGATCTGACTTAGGATTTGATTTAACCTGTGGATGTGGAGAGGACATATTTGGTCATTATATATGTGTGCTAACTCAGCTATATAAGTTTTCTACATAACGAGTTAGGAGAAGTTTGTTGGGAGGTAGGTGTGGAAGGAGAGAAGAAAGGGGTCTTAACAACTGCTTGAGAGAAATAGGAAACAAAAAAAACGGGTTGGCTTATGAATCAGCCTCGGCGAACGGGTATAACTTTTCCAGATACCTCTGAATATTTTGCACAGCGAAATATGCTTCTTTTATTTTCTCTCTATCAAATGAACTAGGAACACGCATCGATCTTTGGATCTCATAAACAAGTTCCTTTAAGACGTTTATGTAATTTTCTAAAAACTCCACATCACCAGCACAAATGTTGATGCTATCACTTCCGTTTCCGGTAACTACTATTCTAGCTTCGATTACAACAAGATTCCCATTTTTAGTACGAAACGGTACCTGAGGAACATTTATAACTTCGATTTGATCGTAACCCATGTTCATCCTAATACAGTTCTCGTCAGTAAACGTTCCAATATAATACCCTAGCACAAGATGCCTGAGTTGTACTATTGCTCTCTTTTTCATTTTCTGGAATTCCCTCCTACTTAACTTTGCCATATTTTACCCAGTATACATTTTGCTTTCATGATATATAAAGTTTCTGTCTAACTAGTTAGGCTGAAATGGCGAACGAACGACAGACCTTGCCTCACAAAACAAGGAGCAGGTCGAGGGCTGGGTACGACGAACACATCTTTAAAACAGCTGTTTGTTAGGAGAAAGGATAAAAAAAAACGGATTGGTTTGTGTCTATGTTAAGGTACACTTTTTATATAAAATATAATTGAAAATCGCTTCTCTTTCTGCAGAAGAGCCATAACCTAGTTCTTTTTTAATCTTAATACATTGCAAAAATTCTTTCATAGGAATTTCTACTGTGTCGTTTGAATTAATTAAAAATTGTACTATATCTTCTTTTTTCTTAACTTCTACTATCATTTTTCCTCCTCATTACTATTGTGTTAAGACTGGTATTTAAGTTTTCTGTCCAACTTGTTAGGCTGAAACTAACGGGCTTGGCATCCAATGAAACTCTAAAACAGCTGTTTTGCAGAATAAGTGAATAAAAAACGGGTTGGCTTTTAGGTAACAGAGAGAATTAATCTATATAGTTCCATATCGATTTTCTGTGTGATAAAATATGCTTCTCCTAGCTTCTTCCTGTCCAAATTATTTTTCGTATTAATAATCTCATAGACGATTTTCTGCAACTGGCTGAAGTCCTTTTCTAACATATTTATGATTTCCTTTATTATTTCTTCCTGGGGCGTCATTGTTTAACTATTGTTAGGACTGGTATTTAAAATTTCTGCACAACAAGTTAGACGGGAACTACGAGCAGAGCATCTTAAAACAGCTGTTAAAAAGAGAGAAGGGAAAAAGAAAAGAATTATTGACTTTGGGGTTGGTCTTGGGTACTGTTCTGTTGGGTGCTAGTCTGTTTAGGTTTAAAAACGATTACCTTGTTTACTGGGTCTAGGTATGGCTCATAATCCAACAGAAATATAGCTGAACGTCCTGGGACGCTTATATAGTATATTGGATATATTTTACCGTTTTTCTTAGTTGTCTTAATCCTCCAGCGTAACTTTAGTTCCACCATCTTTTCACCTGATTATATAATATGAATTATATGCTTAAAAAAGTAGTCAAGATAGCTAGGAAGAAAGCTTACGCAAAATATCGATGGCGTCTTTTGTCTGTGTGTACCCTACAATATATCTGTAATCTCTGTGTCCCGTTATCTTCGCGATGATTGCAGGGTCTGTGCCGTTTTTTGCAAGGAAGGAGATTAGTGCATAACGAAGAGAATGTGTGTTACATTTCAGGTACTTCAGTGCAAACATCCTTATTCTGGCTTCTAGTTTGTCGTCAGAGATTGTCAGTATCGATTTATACGCTAGCCTGTTCCTGATAACCTCATGAATAATGAAGACCCTTGTGTTACCGTGCTTCTCAGCCTCTAACTGGAACTCTCTTTGCCCTGACTCTACGAACGTCTTAAACGCCCTTATCGCTTCTTTGATTCTGGATCCGTTGGTTAGTTGTATGAGGAGGATGGCAACGTACGCCTCGTAGGGCATCAAGTTTAGATCAAACAGCTGTTTGTATGCGTTAATGAGGACTTTCTTGGCTTCGAGGAAATCCACGGAATAGTCCCAGGTATG
>Ga0081474_123120_pt1 | contig 10783 bp, 15 predicted proteins | sample OneHunmetagenome_2_FD_70978 | JGI IMG/M metagenome (GOLD analysis project Ga0081474, IMG submission 70978) | Ferrous microbial mat communities from One Hundred Spring Plain, Yellowstone National Park, USA v2 (version 2) | ecosystem: Environmental > Aquatic > Non-marine Saline and Alkaline >... | reverse complement strand
TTCTCAGCAACAGCCGAGTGAGAGCGACGAGGAACGACGTTGTTCTATTGGGAGGTACCAAGTACATAGCGGATTCTCTCCGCGAGCCAGGGGAACGCCGGAAGTAGGGCCGCCGCGGCGAGCGCCCACGGCGATCTGTAGAGGTAGCCTATCACAAATAGGCCGACCAACAGGAGGGCCGCGTCTTCGTTTTTGAAGAGATTGAATTTCAAGGACCACGACAGGGCGGCCAGAAGGACGAGAAACGTCACGTGGCTCAAGGCGTCGCACGCGGCGAAGAGACAGACCGGCGAGGTGACCGCCAGGAGCCAGGCAAGCGTGAGCAGAGGCTTGGCGGAGAGGCGCCGACGGAGAAAGTGGTAGACGCGGAGGTAGCTGTCCAGATAGGTGTCCAGAGCCGCGCCCAGCACGACGCCGAAAGACGCCGCAAGAAACACCGACACCGCCAGAAACTGCGCGGGCGTTAGAAACCACGTGTTGTATAGGGCCAGGGTGGCCAGGCCGCGTATCTCCACGTTGGGCGCCCCACTGAGCGCGAGATACGCGAAGAGGAAGGACGCGGCCAGGAGGGCCTTGAGGGCTGGGTGCAGAGTGGAAATCCTGAGGCTCCCCCTCCCCATAGCGGCGATGGGGTTGGGCCGGACAAGCGCCTCGAACACCGCCACGGCCGTAGCCGACGCAGGCGAGAGGACGGCCAGGGCCGCTACGCCGGGCAGAAACAAGTCGAGCCTTCTGCGCAAAGTCGCCAGCAACGGCGCGAGCAGAACCAGCGGCGTGCGCCACGCCGCGGCGGCCAGCGCCGGCGACGTAGAGACGTACACGGACGCGGCCACGGCCAGGCGGCCTCTCGCCGCGAGCAACGACGGCATGGGCTGGCCTATGTCCCTCTCCACATATACAGACAGCAGATAGACCACGAGAAATACGGCGAAATCCGGAGGCTGAAGCGGCAACGCCATCTCGACAAAGAGATTAAGTAGAACTAAAGCCAAAAAGATAATGAAATATATATCTGTCAAAAAATATTTGATATTATATATAATAAAATAACGCATAAAAGTTTATATTAAGATCGGCATGCACATATAATCTTAGCGTACAACCAGCCAACATCAAGACCACAAGATGCTACTGGGTGAGGACTACATATCTCCACTTTACAGAAGTAGCAGACGCCCATGCTTCCAAGAATCGCAATCAGCATGATCACGGCTATCACTATAACCACTATCCATATACCATAGTATCTCCTTGGCGTTGCGAGGGCTACGGCAAATCCGGCCACCATGGCTGCCACAATTAGCACAGGCCCGGCATATATGGTGGTGGTAACGCCGGAAGGTATGGCCACAACAAGTGGGTAACCTACACGCGCGGCAAATGGAGCGACGGCGACTATAAACAACTGAAGCAACAGCACGCTAAGCAGCACGCCGTATATTACCCGATATATGTTTGGAATATTGGCGGCAATAATAACAGCCCCTACTATCATATTTAAATTTTACTGTCACGCTAGAGATGTTTCTCAGGTAGAAAGCCAGGGGAGAAGCTCAGCGAGGAGGAGAGACCAAGCAAGACCACCACGCCAAGAGGTCGCCGCGGCCTAAACGTCTACAGATCATTCAAACTTGTTGAATGAGACACGTAGAAAACAGTACTCACAGCTGCCATGTGCCACGGCGATGCTGTGTTGCGTCCGTGGTTCTGTGGTTGTATTCCGAATACCTGAGTAAGGCGAGCCCGGCGTTGAGCGCTAAATACATCAAAGGCTGTTCGACGGGGATGTAGTCCATGTGGAACACTATATGCGGTATGTAAAACCACAGCGCCGTGACCGAGACCGCTAAGGTGGCTGGCGCCACGGCAAAGCCTCTGCGGCAGCCTTCGGCTGGGCTTCGAGGCTAAATAATTAAAGCACATAGCGAGCGGGTCCCGTGTACGATCTGGTCATAGTGGGCGCGGGGCCCGCGGGGGCGACGGCGGCGATAGTGGCGACGCGGCTGGGGCTCAGGACGCTCGTTGTGGATAGGTTCAAGCCGCCTCGGGAGAAGCCCTGCGGCGGGGGGCTCACGCCTAGGACCTGGCGCATGCTGGAGAGGATGGGGATAGAGTACAGCTGGTACGGCGAGTGCAGAGAGGTGAGGGTAAAGGTCGCCGACATAAACTACACCCATAGGGGCGACCCCATCAGGGTCACGCGGCGGCCCGAGTTCGACAAGGCCCTTCTGGATCAATCCGGCGCCGAGTTCGCGGTCGACAGGGTGCTGAGGGTGGAGGGGGGCAGGGCCGTGGGGGAGAGAGGCGCCTACGAGGGGGCGGTGGTGGTGGGCGCCGATGGCGCCAACAGCGCGGTGGCGAGATCCCTCGGCGAGCCGCCGCCGAGCCCCAAGACCCACGGAATCGCCTTCATGTCGGTGGCCGGGGGAAGTCTGGGCGATACCTGCATAGTCGACTTCGACTTCGCCCACGAGGAGACGGGGGGCGTCGGATACGCCTGGGCCTTCACGTTGGGCGATAGAGGCGTCGACGTCGGCATAGGGATAGGCTGGGGGCCCTGGGCCGACCTCAGAGGGCCTCTCGCCAAATGGGCCGAGTCGCTGGGCTTGAGGACGGGGGCGGTCATGGGCCATCCGCTGAGCCTGGGGTCGGTGCGGAGGCTGGGCTCCGGCAACGTGATCCTGGCCGGAGAGGCGGCGGGCCTCGTGGACGCCTCGACGGGCGAGGGCATATACTACGCGGTCGCCACAGGCGCCCTGGCCGCTCAGGCCGCCTACGTGGCCCTGAAGGTCAGAGGCAAGCCGGCGGAGGCGGCCGGGATATACGCCGAGCTGGCGCGGCCCTACGTCGAGGAGGTCAAGAGGAGCAGATTGATGAGCAGGCTGCTGGGGCGCTTCGGCTACAACAAACAATTCGCGAGGCTCCTCGGGCGCAGGCTCGTCGAGCTCTACAAGATGCTGACGTCGGGAGATGCGACCTACGGGGCCCTGCCCGTATCCATCAAACGCCTTGGGTAAGCCCGCCTGCGGCGCGCGCCTGCAACGTCCCCCGCAATCAGCCGCGCCCCGGACCGGTATGCCTCGAAACGAACGGTCGCCAAAAGAAGTCGTTGGGTGTTACGGAAAGATGGTTATGTTTTTTAAAGAGTCCTGTAGCTGTGGGGTCGCCATGTGGATAGCCATTCTAGCGTCCAGGGAGGTCAAGCGAAACAAGCCGTATAGGGTCCGGAGGATGGGGGAAGACATGGTGTTTTGGAAATTACGAATATGCATCAAACATACTTCTCGGTGCTGAATACGAGACCTAGGGTTGCACTCGCCATCGGGCAGAGGTTCTACCCCATGTCGTTCAACAAGATCCCGGCCTTCACAGTCGTGATCGAGAGGGGCGACGCCGCAGAGGTTGGGATCGTGGCCCACACATATCCTTCGCTGTACGACGTGGGTACTGCGAGAAGGTATGCCTGGGATATCCTCAACACCGTCGCCCAGAGGCTTCAAGTTAAGCCCGTCGAGGTCGCGGACGTCGATTACATGGATTCATCCAAGTCATTGGGCTGATCCCGCGCCTCTCATCGAACCCACAACTCTAGAAGTCAGGTCGGGAGCTCCTCCATCAGCTTCTCGACGAGGTCTAAGACCCTTCTTGCGTTGGTCAATGCGTATTCGGCGTCCAACCTTGTGTAGAGTTCCTCAGGCGGTATGCCGCTCTCCTCATCGCCGTACATCGCCAATTCCCTCTCCTTCCTGAGGCTCCTCGATATGGACACCAATTCATCCATATGTTCCTGAAACCACGCCGGAAATCTGCCCCGCTCCCTCCTCAACACAGGCCCCACGTCGTGCCACTTCGGCGGCTCGACGCCCACTATCCTCAATGCGGCCTTGAGGGCCAGCTCAACCGCCTCCTGGCATTGCCTAACGACGTAGGGGTAATTGCCGTTGGTCAGGGCCTCCTCGGCATGCCTAACTCTCTCCGCGGCTTGCCTCAGATGCGACCTAGCCATGTCGAGGTTATTCAATTTCGATCACCTCGCCGAATTTATAGTCGCCCTTAAGCACCCAATACCAGGACCTGTCGTTGACCCAAACCCTCCTAGCGCCCAACTCCCTAAGCCTGTTGATCAGCCGGGTCAACACGCCCTCGAAGAAGCCGTCCTTGTCGTAAACTATCACGGCGTCCTCGGTCATGTCTAGGTAGATCGGCGAGAACCTTGCGGCCTCGGACCTGGTCTTGATCACCGGCGATAGGGCTACGGCGTAGCCCGAATCCATCAAGCCGTCGAGAAGCGGCTGGATTAGGTCCTCAGCCCTCTCGAACAGCCTAACCCTCTCTAAGGCGCCCCTGGGCAGATCCTCGAAGACGACGAGCAGATCGAGGTCGCTGTCCCTCCTGGCGCGGCCCCTAGCCACGCTGCCGTAGACCACGAGGGAGACCAGGTTATCGCCGTAGAGGCTCAGTAAGGCGTCCAGCAGCCTAGACGCCACCGACCTATAGGGCTCGGCCAGGTGCCCCACGCCCCTCCTAAACACATGCAGATAACCCGGGCGATTTTATAAACCCATCTGCCTGGGGCGGCCCCAATCGCGGCCTCCGCAACGACGATGGAGGCCCCCGCCAGGAGGCCGTCGAGATGCTCCCCACCTCAGCCCTCCTCTGAGCGCTACGCCCTGCGCGGATATTCGATAGGGTTGTTGCGCAGATTGAAGCCTTAACCCAGTCCTGCCCTGCTCGTTATTTGGCTGAACAGCTGTTGGTTGAATGTGAAGGAGTAGCTTATGAGCGTCTCGTTTATGACCGTCGCGAACGATTGATGGCTCAACCGGCTTGTCTCATATAGGGTCGCGCTCGCAGTGACGCCGTTGCTCAGTATGCAGAGCCTCGTCGCATTGATGACCGTGGTGATTGGCGAGCCTATTGTTGTCGTTTTGCCTGTCGTTATCGACGGCTGGCTCACCATTATCTCCGACTTGAAGCAGTACGTGGTCTCGCCGTTCCACGAGCTCTCGCCGATATATGTGGCGTTGCCGAGCAGCTCCTCATCCACGTAGAAGGGCAGGAGGTGCTTCGAGTAATTGCTGGGTATGCAGAACGTGGCAGTCCTGTTGTAGGGCGAGGCGTTGCTAATAGATATCAGTACTTGACAAACCTCATCGCCATGCATCCAGACGACCACCGTGCTGTTTACATGAACCACTCTACCGTCGAATTCCATCAACAACCCAGTGCTATTCGACACCAAAGCGTTTATTGATGGGGACCTCGACGTAGTCGAGATTCCACTTGACGTTGACGCTCTTGAGTTAACTTGCGTGGTCACGGTCACATAATATGTGCCCGTGAAGTTCTCGCTGAGCAGTAGCTTCCTGGCGTTAGATAGGGCAATCTCCGGCGCTTCCCGAATCCCCTGATTGATCAGCAGATAGGCGAGCGCGGCAACGGCTAAAACCACGATGACCAAGGCGGCGGCCAGCGACGTCCTCATCTAGATGAGGTGATGCGCTATGTATTTAAGGGCTATCCTTAAGTCCTGGGTTCCCAAGGATGGCGCCGCGTCCCGGGCATGGAGGCACGCGACGCTCTACCCAAACATGCTCGTTAAGAGAGCAGCTACATTGTCTTTCCACATGGATCGCGCAGGGGTGGTTCCAGTGGACTCAGAAGTACAAACAACAATAGGATACTGTATAATTAATGATTATAGGTGATCTAGCTATAATTTTATTACTATTTCTTATTAACTAGGTAATGTGCCGCTGGACTTTGAAGACCGCTGTCGGGGCCTCCCTCTCAAAATCCCCCTCATTACTCCACAGGGCAACATCAAACCTAACTGTACTTCTCACGTCGTTGGTGATCTCCTCCTTGTTAGGCGAATTGACTGTGGGATAGATGATGAGCGGCCACGTCGAAACCCGTTGGTGTTAGTATAAAACTACAGCCGTGATGTCGGCAGTAGCTACGCTCCCTCATCGCTAGTCTCAAGCACGTGCATCCCTGAAATTCGCCACGTGTCATCCCCAATCGCTGTGCGCCGGCCCTCCAAGGAGCCTGGCGCGGTTAGTAAGGCTTGATGAGCTAGGTTGGGCGTGGACGTCAGCGCCTGCCTAGCCTCAGACTGCCGACGTATTTTATTATCCACTGGACCAGCTCGTCGTAGGCCTTAGCCCCCTCCCTAGTTAGCCTGACGTAGCCGTCGCCGTCTATCGCGATCAAGCCCCTCTCGCCCATCCAGTTTAGGTACCTCTGGAGCTTGTCGTACGACAGCCCCGACGCCTGGGCCAGGTTGGTCCTCTTCATGACTCCGTTGTCGATCAGGGCCTTGATTATCCTCACCAGCACGTAGAGGTTAGGTTTGAAGCTTTCTGTACTCATGGTAGAGCCACCTAACCTCCCAGAGCAGCGAATCGAGGCTCCACAGGGTCCTGAACGTGTCGACCACCTCGCCCCAGGTTATGGCCAGGGTTATGGCCACCGCCAAAGCCACTGAACCAACCAGCACGTACCATGGGTTGCCTGTTGGGTTGAACAGGAAGGCGTTGAGAAACGTGTAGGCAGGCACCACGAAGAAGACTAGCAGCAACGCTGTCCACAGGGCCTCGTCTACGATGAGCAGGATTGGGTAGAGCGACCTAGCCCTATTGACCCTGTACTCCACGTAGTCCCAGTCAAGGCTCTCCAGTATGGCCAACACGCCCAGCGCCCCCTCCTTGAGCTTGTCGCCCCAATCCTGGTAAGGCCCCTTGACCTCGGCTGCCTTGTCCAACCTGCGCGCCGTGTACAACAGCGTAAAGAGAATCAACACGAGGACAACCAGCCCCCACATGAAGCTCAATTGGGGATACACGGTCCCCAACATGAGCCACAGGACGTCGTAGGCCCCCAGCGTCGCCACGGCCACGGTTAGCAGTACCACGAATATCTTGGGTAACTCATTAAGCCGATTGTTGATGCTCTCCACGGTCTCTAGCGCATCCTTGAGCCTAAGCACCCTATCGGCGACATCGTTCGTCATGCCACAACCACCCTGTAGCTCCACGATAGGCTGACTATGGTTCCATCGGATAGGCCAACCACTATCAGGGCTGGGGTTAGGCTAACCGCATCGTCGCAGACTGTAACGTTAAGCACATTTAGCGTATGTGTAGCATTACTCAGCGCTGAAGTTGAGAGCGAGCCTAGGTCGACCAGGGTCGCATTAACTGGCCTGTCTATGGATGTTGCGAAGGGCACCGCGACGGCCTTAAATGTTGAGTTGCCCGGTATTGAAACGGGGAAGGAGCCTGGGTTGAACAAGCTTCCGTTGACGTTGAGCCACGTATAGGACCCAAAACACCGCGGGAAGAGGCTGTACCTTAAACCCCTAGTTAGGGTTAACTCAATGGGGGGCGGATGTGTAAAACTCGCCGCGATCAGGACTTTACTGCCATTATTTAGAATAACCAGCGCTGAGCCTCTAATAACCTGAGCGTCACATCTACCCTGTACTTAACGTTAGGTAGAGACTCGATGATCAACGCATATGCATCGCTCTTATTAAGCAGTACGGAGGCCAACCCGGGCTGGCTTAGGTTATTTGCTTCAATGTTAATATACATGAATGTGATTTCAAGTAGTAGTGCAAACACCAGCACTACTATGGCAGATCTGATCAATGCACCTCTCCACTTGGCTGTATCGATACTAGTCATGGCTCGTCGACTCGGCTGGTGTAAAAAACGCTTACTCCCTCCGGGGGAGTTCGCATCGGGCCTGAGCCCCATAGCCGCATGGGGGGGCCTGGTTTTCAGCACTGATGGCAGGCGCAGCCGCACGTGGCGTATAGTAGTGGTTGACGCCGCGGGGATGCGCTCCGCAGCGTCCGTTTCAGAGATATGGGCTCAAAGCCTCCTGATCGTACTGCAGGCGCCTCAACGGCGACAGACGGGACTCCGTCATTCGTACCTCAGCGCGTCGACTATATTGAGCCGTCCGGCCCTGATGGCGGGCGCCAGAGCGCCCAGCATGTTGACGGCGACGACGAGCGCGGCGGTCGCCAGCCCTATATTCCAGGGCACGCTCAGAGAGGGGCTTGCTCGAAAGAAGGCGCCGCGGGGGGCGGCCGTCTGCGGGAAGAAGCTTATCGGGATGAAGCTCAGCAGTATCAGCGCCACGACGCCCGCCGCTATGCCTATAGCCGCTATTATTAGGGCCTCGTAGAGCATCATGGCGGTTATCTGCCTTCTCTTGAAGCCAACGGCCCTCAGTATGCCGAACTCCTTGGTTCTCTGCAGCACCGATATCGTCATCGTGTCGTAGAGCCAAAGCGCCGTTATGACGGTAGAGACGCCCGACACTATGCCCAGGAACAGCTCCAGTCCTGTGAAGAACTGGGTGACAGTCTGAACTAGGGACTGGAGGTTGAGTACCTCGGCGTTGGGGTACACCGCCTTGAGCAGATTCTGCACCTTGTCGAAGTATTGGGTGCTCTTCAGCGACACGACGATCAGTTGGTATGTCGAATCTCCCGTGATGGCCTGGAACTGGGACTCGTCTAGGACCACGGAGGTGGTCGTGTCGATGGGGCCTGGATTCTGGGCGGACAGTATGCCGGATATCGCCAAGGTGTAGGATCTCCCGCGGTAGTTTAACGGCAACGGGTCTCCCACGTTGAGCAGCTGGGCTCCGGTGTTTTCATCGAAGGCGACGAAATAGCCGACTAGGGCCAGGCCGCCTCCGACGTTGTTGGACCCGTCGTACACGGCCGACTCCGGCACGATGACCCCTATGCCGTCGCTCGGTATGCCGTAGAGCGTGACCCCTTCGACGACGCCGTTGGGGAGCCTGACCGACGCTCTAGCTGATGAGACGGGCACCACGGCGGTGGCGTACGGGGCCACGTAGGTCTTCACCAGCGCGACGTCGGCGTCGGTGAAGCTCCCCCGGACGAACACGTTGTTGACGCCCAGTCCCTCGAAGAGGTTCAACGCGGAGGATCTGAAGGCGTTGCCCAGGGCCAGGGCTTCGGTGAGCGCCACGAAGGCTATGAACACGCCGACGATCGCGCCGATGGTTCTGCCCTTCCTCTCCCTCAGGGAGCCCCAGGCCAGCCTCGCCTCGACCAACATGACACCGGTTGCGGCCCACCTTAAATTCTTTGCTCACAACGAGGATACGACGTTGCGGGCCCAGATCTGGTAGAGGCCCTTGAGGTGCACGAGCGGCGTGCCGGTGACCATCCTGTAGGTCAGCCACCTCTTGAAGGAGTCTGCGTCGGTCTGGGAGCTCCACTCGTCGGGAGATATGTCGATATACCCCCTGCTGATCTCCGACGCTATGGCCTGCGCCACGATCGAGGCCTGCCAGAGGGATCCCCAGCCGATGGCCGGAAGGCCCAGCTTCAGCAGGGCCGAGTCGCCTATTAGGTACACGCGGTCGTACTGCGTCTCCAAGGTCTCCGGCCTTAAGTCGAGGCCTGCGGCGAGGGGGTGGGGCCTGACCGCCGGCACGGAGATGTGCAGCTCGTCGACGGCCTTATGGGGCGGCGGGTCGTCGGTCACCTCGACGCCCGCCTCCTTGGCCTTGGCCTTCCAGGGCTCCAGCAGGAATTGATAGTCGTCGGAGACGTAGACCAGGTGGACCGACACCTCCTTGTCGGGGAATCTGGTCTTTACGGCGTAGGCTATCTCCTGGAACCCTATCACCGGCGTGAACTCGCTCACCACGAACCGCACCGCCTTGGCCTTCTTCATGAGCCCGTACAGCTTCTCGGAGCCCTCGACGCTCCAGTACTCAGCCGTCCCCATCTTGTAGGAGCCGGGAGCCAGCACCACGTAGTCGCCGCACACCGACTGCGAGCTGGACAGCCTGACGCACCTCCCGTCCAGAGCCACCGCGTGGTCCCAGACGTGTTTAACCCTCCTCATCTGCGTCAAGGGAAATATCAAGTCCTTGAAGTCCACCAGGCCGCCGTACGCCATAGGTATGCCTATGACGAATTCGTGCACGGGCTTGGGCTCCACGAGCAGCACCTCGGCCTCCGTCGCCTGGAGGAACCTATACGCGAAGTAGATCCCGGCTATCCCTCCGCCCACCACGACAACTCTCTCCATTCAATGTTAGTAGACCTTAAAGGATATAAAACTTGTGTAGGGAAAGGCTCAAATAGCGCCTCCATCTCCCGACACATGGAGGCTCTAGTCACCCGCGTGGGCGAGAAGGAGAACCCCTACCTGGTGGAGTTCTACGACGTGAACTGCCCGTTCTGCGCCAGGGCCGCTCTGGATGTCTGGGGCGACCTCATGTCCTCCGGGGCCTACTTCGAGCTGGTGTATCTGCCGGTCCACTACGCCATCTGGAAGGACGCCGGCTCTCCGAGGACCGCCGAGGGGTCCTATCTGGCGAACCTCTCCGCGTTCTGCGTGGACGACCCCGTCCAGCGGGTTAAATACATCCTGGAGCTGTTCAAGATAACGGCCTCGGTCCGAAACGAGCCCAAGGCCATAGAGGAGCAGCTGGAGTACGCCGGAGGCAGATTCGGCGAGTTGAGAAGCTGCGTGAGGGAGAAGGTCGGACGCCTCGCAGACGACCCGGAGCTGGCCTACGAGCTCGCCCACGAGTACGCCCTCTCCATAGACGCGGTGGTGACCGGCGTCCCCACCGCCGCCGTGGTGGACCGCGGCAGGGCCGTGGAGGTGAGGGACGGCTTGGGCGAAGTGGAGGAGCTAATCAAGAAGTATCTCTCCGGCAGGAGGCGAGCGCCTTCCTGAGCCTCTCGGGCGCGCCCCCCGGGGGCGCGGCCCGG
>Ga0081474_122957_pt1 | contig 10788 bp, 10 predicted proteins | sample OneHunmetagenome_2_FD_70978 | JGI IMG/M metagenome (GOLD analysis project Ga0081474, IMG submission 70978) | Ferrous microbial mat communities from One Hundred Spring Plain, Yellowstone National Park, USA v2 (version 2) | ecosystem: Environmental > Aquatic > Non-marine Saline and Alkaline >... | reverse complement strand
TCCTTGGGGACTCCCGTTACCTTCTTAGCCTTTTCCAACGTGTAGCGTGACACGTTCCTCACGTATTCTTCAAACCCTTTAGCTCTACTCTTCACGAACTTTTCGTCGTAAAGACCGTTCTGTATTAAGTAGTTTCCAACAGCGTTATACAAGTAGATGTCAGTTCCTTGGTTCACCGGGATGTATAAGTCGGCGAGTTTAGCCGTCTTCGTAAACCTCGGGTCGATTACTATTATTTTGGTCCCGTGTTTCTTAGCCTCCATTAAGTACTCTGTCAACACCGGGTGGCTCTCGGTTATCTGCTCGCCCGCGATAACCAATACTTTCGCGTTAGGTATTTCCTCTACTGAAGTACCTGAAGCCCCGATACCTACGACCTCCTTTAACGCTGTAGCTGAGGGCTCATGGCAAATTCTAGCACACGAGTCTACATTATTACTCCCTAAAAACCTTGTTAACTTTGACATCAAGTAGACCTCCTCTAATGTGTTCTGACAACCTCCGTAAATAGCGATAGCTTTTCCTCCGTATTTCTCCTTGACCTCTTTGATCCTCTCGGCTATTTCGCTTAAAGCCTCGTCCCAACCGACCTCTACAAACGAGTCTCCGACCCTCTTTAAGGGTCTCGTTAACCTGCCGGGTAAGTATAAGGTCTTGTGGGCTGTAGCCCCTTTACCGCAAATTTTCCCTTTTGAGACTATGTGATCTTTTTCTGGGATAACCCTAACTACTTTCCCGTTCTCGACGTCCAGTAATAAGCCACAACCAACTCCACAAAAAGGACAAATTGTAGGTGTTATCATAAAATGTATTTAACGTCTGACTTATTAAATACATGTTACGAAACCCTCAATAAAATGTATTATCGGTGTGAATAACCATATTTCCTTATAAAATTTTAACTTTAATAATTAATTTGTGAAAACATAGTAATTCTAAACATGCAGTTCATATCATCTGTCGGAACTGCAGATCTTCCGTATGTTAGTCTGTCATACAGAGTGTTAGACCCTAAATACTCACAAAGAGATGTGAACATCAGTTAAGGATCATTTCCAAGTGATTAAGACAGAGCTTCTCAGGGAAGAGATAACATATACACCAAGGTAAGAGGCTGAAGTCCCCTATTTCGTTGACAATTCTAGCTTTTTGTGAAAATCCTTCATAAATCCCTTCTAATCTCTCGCCCACTTGCCACCATCGAGTTCTAGCCCCTATGGTGTTTCTCCTTTTAGGTGTTTCGTTCTTAATCCTGAACCCGTTGATATATCTCATGACCTACATGCCTCACCCCATAATTTCTATAATAATTTTTGTATACCTAATGATGGGGAATGAAGAGTACGGAGTTAAGGGCTTCTTTTATCATCAGTCCCTTCAATATCTAGAGTATTTCACGATTACTCTTTCTTTCATTTCATGGATTTCACGGAGGAAAAGACCCTTTAAGGTTACTCCAAAGGGTATTGGTAGGTTCGACCTAAAGAGTATTTTTCCATCCCATCTTTGATAGTGTTAGTCCTACTAGTCCTAGCTTTAATCAAGGGTTTTTTGTGGTTAACGAATGTTAAAAACGATGTCAGCTATTATCCAATTACCGTTAACATGTTTTGGGCTGCTTATCAAATACTATATTTAACCGGAGGTTTGTGGATAAGTAATAAGATTATGAAAAGAGAGGAGTACATTGCTGAAGAAAGAGTGATAGATACTTCATCGTGAAGTTAAACATCTCTCTCGAAATAAACGCTTAAGAATGTTAACGCTAGTAGGTTTAAGTCAAAGTAGACACAGTATCGAAGTGTCTTTTACGTGTAAGTGTCTCTATAAGTCCCTTATAATCTAAGTAGTTTTATCTAGTTCTGTTTAGCGAGTTTTAGACTTATATCTGTATCTTATTCTCTCTTTAGCTAGAATTCTTAGAGGATGTCAATTAATTCATGACCTTTTATAACTTTTTAAGGGATAGCGGCTTATTAAAAACGGTAAGGTTTTTCCCCTCGGTAAAAATTTTCACGTGGTCTCATTTAATCTAGCTCAGTCATATTTATATTATGCTAAAGAGGTGAGTATCTAGTGAAAGTCACAGTAAGAGGAATAGGAGCTATCCGAGACGTTAGTTTTTCATTGGACAAGACTACTGTTATAACTGGGAATAACGGCACTGGTAAAACCACTCTTCTCTTAACTTTATACGCATTAATCAACGCCTGGGCAAAGGAAGTTAAGATGAAGTCTTTACAAGTAGATGATAATTTCAAAAAGGCTTTATCATACACTTTCAAGAGGAGTATAGAAGAAACTTTCCGCTCTGACGTTAAGGAGATTATTAACGGAGAGGGTGAGGTAATCTTTGAGGGTGAGTTAGGAACTATGTCCGTAAAGATCACGAGAGAAGAAGTGAACGTGGGATTAGCCCTCAACAAAGACGTTAAATTTGAAGTAAGGGAGGTGGAAAATAAAGATTTACCAGTAGGAGAGATCCAGGTTAACGTTAAAGGTACCACCATAGAACTAGTATACGGTAGTAATGGGAAAGAGAAATACCAATATTTCGATCTACTCAAGGACTTATTGAAAGATGTGGAGGGTAACGCAGTGGTTAACTCCTTCTTAGACTTATTCTTTTTGGGCTTAAGACCAGCTGCTTTAGTTATTGAGGCTAAAGGTGAAGCGATTATCAAAGATAAAAAGGTGACTATTACGGACTTCGGCGTATTTATAGACGGTAAGAAGTACCCAGTTACTTCTCACGGTCTGAAGAGAATTGCTGAGATTGTGATTTCAAGCAAGAAAGGTGAACTAGTGCTTATCGACGATGCAGAGGTTTACCTTGACGAAGAGATGAAGAAAGAATTAGTAGAGGAGGTAGTTAATAAGAAAAAAGTAATTATGACAACGAGGGATAAGTCCTTTTCCTCTATGTTCGACAACGTTGTAAATTTAAGCTAAGAGAAAAACTATTCATTATTGTTTAGGGCCAGAATTTGATAAAAGGGGAAGATGCAGATTACATTATTAACATTAAGGTATTCATAAGCTCTCAACTATTGATAACAGTTTAGTTAATCTCGTGAAGACTGTGACAGAAGGTGAAAGCGTTCGGGAGGGGTTATTTCGAGCTGTTCTTTACCTAAAGTCACTTTAATATCGTAATTGAGTACTTGGCATCTTCCGACACAAGGTCTACGATAAGACCCGGTCTAGCAACTTTAGTATCTCTGACAGTTAAAGCTAACCATTCCCTTTCTATTTCTATTGACATTTGAATAAACGACTCTCCTAACACAGATTCTAACACAAGATTTTTAACGGTAGGTTGAGTTAGACTAGTCCTAACCTTTTCTAAGTCGTTAGACTCTTCAAATAAGGGATAATGATTTCCTCGAGTTCCCTCATACTTAATTTAAATCATTTCAGTGGTTAAAAAAATTACAGACTTCGGTCTCAGCTCAAAGTAAGCCTCCTCCAGCGTGTTATCTATAAATCATTCATAATTCGTCTATATCCCTTAATATACCTAAATTCTCAAACTGCTGAGATACTGCAAAGCTACGCGAGTGTGTTCGCCCCAATTCCTTTTCTTGAGATAAATAATCTTTTTAACATAATACATATCTTTAAAGATATAATTATTATATCTGTTTTTTGATTATCTCCAAATAACTTATAATCCTTGACTCCAAAATGATCAAATATGAGCGGGAGGATCGCTGACGAGATACTTAACAATCCTCAATTACTTTCAGCATTAGCTGAGAAAATTTATGAAAAGCTTAAGGACGAAATCGTGATAAAGAAGTTAGAAGAGAATAGCGAGAGTATAAAAGCCTTGCAGGAAGAGATTAGAAAACATTCAGAGGTAATTGCATCTTTACAACAAACTGTTAATCGACACACAGAGGCCATTGTGTCTCTTCAGCAGGCTGTTAAGTCTTTGCAGGAGACTGTAGATAGGCATACAGAAGCAATCAAGTCTCTTCAAGAAGCTGTTAAGAAGCAAGGGGAAGCTATTGCGTCTCTTCAAGAGACTGTTAATCGACACACATTAGCCATTGAGGGGCTTCAAGAAGCTGTTAAGAAGCAAGGGGAAGCTATTGCGTCTCTTCAGCAAACCGTTAAAAAACACGGGGAAGCAATAGAAGCGTTGCAAAAGGCGGTGCTTAGATTAGGTAGAGAGGTTAAGAAACTCTCAGTTGAAGTAGGTAGTTTTACAAATAGGGCTGGGAAAGGTATGGAGAAAGTGATGTTGAAGCTTTATAAGAAGGCATTAGAACTTCACGGGGTTGACCCAAGGAGAGTTGTTCACGGCTTTATCACGGATGACGAAGGGGTAATTGAGAAGGGTAAAGTGTTTGAGGTTGATTTTTATGAGACGAATGATTATGTTTATGTATTTGAGATAAAGAACTTAGCTGATAAAGGAGCGTATGATCAGATCATTATTAGGAAGAAATTATTCTCTACAAAGTACAAGAATAAGGAAATAAAAATATTCTTAGTAGCAAATTTTGTTGATAAGAATGTAAAGAAAAAGTTAGAAGAAGAGGGAGTAGAAATTATTGCCTCTCATGTTATTAAGTGATTAAAAGCTTTATATTTGACCTTTCACAAGTCTTTCAACATTTCCCTAAAGGGAACAGGTGATTAACGTTGTTTCAAATACTAACTATAATCCTTGTAACTAGTTTCTTTATTCTCTAAAGCGTGTGGCTATTAAATAGCTTAAGTAAACTTCATTGCAGAATACTCTTGCGAATCTAGCTGGAGACCATCCGAGAGTCCCACCAAAATCTTCTCTAATCTTATATCGTATAAATTCCCTCTTTTTTACTGATAAAGAGAGCCAAACGTCCTCATGCGAATTTATGAATGTAGGGTCCAATACTTCTCCTTTTTCCGCAAAGGACTTAGGAATTACAAAGAAACTCCCTACATTATAAAACGAAGTAATCTCCTCCCCTATTATTCTTTTTAAAGGCCCCCTTAATGGACCCAATTGTGATTCCATTATAGCCAAATAGGGCGTATCAAATTTTTTCCAAAACCTAGCGTAAGCTTCTCCTTGCACGACTATTACGTGATTTCTGGTTATTTTACCGAACTTTACCATCATCTCGGGAAAGTAATCGGCTATTCTGAACACGTACATCTTATAAGAATGGTATTTACCCTTATCAGCGTAAACCAATTCAACGTCTTTCCTATTTAAGGTAGATAGTTCATCTACCAATACTTTGCTTTCATCTACCTTATAGACATCGTCATTAGATACTACTATCCATGAAGGAGAAAATTTTTCTAAGGCGTATTTTACCCCCGCATTTACACTCCTAGCGTAGTTAAAGTATTTTCCTCCAGATATCACAAAGATAATTTTGAGACCGTTAAAAACCGTTAAAGCTCTTCTCTGATACTCCTCATTTATACTCGGAATTACTACTACGACTTCACTGTCCCCTTTTTCACTCTCCTTTATCTTAATATCCGTTATAGGTCTGTTTTTCATCCATGTTATTAACTCTTCTCTGTTCTTGAATTGCTCATAAAATTCTAATACCTCTCTATAGTCCTCACTGTGAAATTTCGTCTCATCTACCACTCCTAATCACACTCCTTGAAAAGACTCTATAAAATAATGCATAATATATAAACATCGAAAGGGAGTAGAGGAAGTCTTCTATAGGTATAGTGGTTACTCTTATACCGATTATTGCACCCTTACCGTAAATCACTACTGGTAGTGAGGTAAGAAAGTAATCAAAGACGAGAAAAGGTACATAAGTGGTTACTATAAACAACCAAAAAGATAAAGACCTAAGCATATCTGGGTCTAAAAATGAAGAAAGAAGAATTGCCAAGCCAAGGTAAATCAATACCACGAAAGTGTAACTATGAGTAAAAAATAGAATACTAGACAAAGCTATAGAGCCCCCAAGTAAAGTAAAGACTCCCCTCTTAATGTGTAACTTAGTCTTTACCTTTAAATCATAAATCTCGTAAAACACTAACGAACTAAACGGGACTACGAAAAAGAACTCTATCTCTTCTACGGGTAAGTCAATTACTCTAATAGGCAAAACATATGCGGGGTTAAAGCCCCATGTACCTATTTTCACGGCAATGAAGTCCCATACCAAGTAGAGTAATGCTGTAAGGCTTATAGCAGATAAAATAGCTCTGTAATACCTTAGTCTTCTCGTCCAAGGTATTATTGTGAACACTACACCGGGTAGTAAAATCAATAAGTCTATTTCCTCATAAGCGAGATGTTTGAGAAATATCTCCAAATCGGAACACCTAATGCATTTTCTATAGCTCTCGTGATTATTTTATTTTTCTTCGGCTTAACTTTAGTTGAGTAAACCACTAGAGGCGACTTATATATGACCTTAGCCGTCCACTTATACATATCGTTAGCCGTCTTTATCGGGATAAGGTAGCGGTACGGAATGTATTTATACCCTTTTTCTGCTTCTTTAACCCAGTCGAAGTACAATTTTATTAAGTTCCTCATCATACTTTCAAACTCCTTGGTACGCTCCTTTACTTCCTCCTCCTGCAGAGAAGATAGACCGAATTTTCTCAGTATTTCAGTCGGTATGTACTGTCTGTTTAAAATTAGATCCTCCTTTATGTCTCTAATAAAGTTAACAAACTGCATAGTTTTTCCTAGTATCTTAGCGTAAGGCTCAGCTTCTCTATCTAGGTTCAGTATCCTGCTCATCATTAGGCCTATAACCTCAGCAGATCCGTACATGTACTCTTCTAACTCTTCCATTGTTTCGTACCTCTTCTTGTAGATGTCCATTTCCATAGACCTCAGAAAACTGTCAGCCCAAGACTCTTCAAATTGTTTTTCTCTTTCCAGTTTTACAAAATTATCTATCACCAAATCTTTAGACTTTCCCTCCCTTCTGGCACGATAAAACTCCTCAACGAATTGGTAAAACTTCTCCACCTCTTGCGGGATCGAATCTACGTAATTATCCGCAACTCTTACAAAGGCATAAAGCCTGGTTACATCCTTTCTAACTCTAGGAGGGAAGAAGAGGCTACTATTGAAGTACGTAGTACTACCCTTTTTAAATATCTCCAACAGTTTTGAATCAACGTAAAGGTGATCGTTTTCATTTTTCAAAACATTGAGCACCGACTTAAACTCTGTTAAAGAAGTTAAGATTATTTGTATTAAGTATTAGGACACACTCTTATTTTATTCTTAACGAAGATGAATTTATGATACCGTTAGTCTACTTACTTGTGGGGGTCACGACTTTTATAGCTATGGAATTCGTCGCGAGACTAATGCATAAATACTTGATGCACGGGATACTTTGGAGTATACACAAAGACCACCACTACCCTACTTCTTCCGCTTTTCAGAGGAACGACCTTTTTGGGTTGATATTTGCAGGGATATCAATTTATTTGATGATCGAGTGGATGATAGGTGGGAACCTAATGTATTTGGCTATCGCTCTGGGGATGACCGGTTACGGTATAGCATACTTTACAATTCACGACATGGTTATACATAACCGTCACTTAAAGTTGAGGGAAAAAGCAATGAAAAACAGTTTATTAAGGACTTTAATAGAAGTCCACGACGTGCACCACAAAGAAGGAAAAGGCAATTGGGGATTCCTATTCGTTATCCCGGGGATTGATAAGATACCCAAAAAAGAAGGTGTTAGGGCTCAATGAGAGCTGTAGTAGTAGGTGGAGGTTTTTCCGGTCTAGCTACAGCGTCTCTTTTGTCCAGGCAAGGCTTTGAAGTAACTCTAATAGAAAAAAACAACTCTCTGGGAGGCAGAGCTAGGGTATTGGAAGAAAAAGGGTATAAATTTGACATGGGGCCCTCATGGTACTTAATGCCCGAGGTGTTTGACTGCTTATTCGCGTTAATCGGAAAGAGAAGACCTTACGACCTCATTAAGCTTTCTCCTTCCTTTAAGCTCACGATAGACTGGAAAAAGGATATAGTGATATACCCCGACTTAGACGACAATAAGGAGGAGTTGAATAAGATCGAAAGTAACGGTTTTGAGAAAATGGAAAAATACATAGATTACACGCGGTACATGTACAAAGTGGCCATGGAGAAATTTCTATATAGAGAATACAAGAGTATCGGAGACCTTTTCACAAGAGAGGTTATGGGAGAAGCATTAAAATTAGGACTTTTTAGTAGTCTGGAGAAATTTAACAGGAAGTTCTTCCAGTCGGAGGACATGTTAAAGCTCACTGGATTCGCTTCCGTATTCTTAGGCGGTTCTCCAGATATAATACCCGGTCTTTATGCGTTAGTGAATTACCCGATATTCGGTCAAGGCGTGTATTATCCCAAAGGTGGGTTCGGGAAAGTAGTGGAGAGTTTGGTAGGAAATTTTGAAGTTAGATTGGGAGAGGAAGTGAGGGGCTCAGAAGTAGTAAACGGTAAGATTCACAGTGTGAAAACTGATAAAGGGGAAGTTGAAGGTGATGTTTTCGTATTTTCAGGTGACTACAAGTGGTTAGATCAAAACGCCTTACCGGTGGGTTATTCTAACTACGACCAAAATTACTGGAACACGAGAGTTTACGCACCATCTGCCGTTTTAGCTTTCGTTGGAATAAGGGACGGTATAGACGAGCCCCACCACCACATAGTGATCAAAGGGAATTGGAAAGAACACTTCTCCTCAATCTTTAACGGCTCCCCCCTCCCTGAGGAGTTATCTTACTACGTTAGTATTAGGAGTAAGAGCGAGAAAGGTCTAGCACCAGAAGGCGGTGACTCACTGTTCTTTTTAATCCCTCTTCCACCCGGGTTTAGGGGAGATTCGGAACACATAGCAAGAAGGATAGTTAATGAGTACCTGAGCAAACACGGTGTTAAGGACGTCGATTACATGAGGTTTTTCACCCCCAGAGACTTTGAAGTAGAATATAATGCGACTCTAGGTACGGCATTTGGTTTAGCTCACACGCTATCACAGACCGCATTATTCAGACCGGCGTTTAGGAACAGGAGGATACAAAACTTGTTCTACACGGGACAGTACACTCACCCCGGTATCGGTGTACCTATGGTCCTGATATCTGCTCAAATCGTAAGTGAAATTATAACAAATAAATTCAACCGCTGACTCCTTATGACGCGGTTGAAAAGTACCTCCAGTATTTTGAGACTAACACAAGAGAACGAACACAACGGATGTATCCCTTCGTCGATTTTGAGTACCTTGCCTAACGTATACTCAAATAAAGGGAAGAATTGAGAACTTCTTGAACGAGTACCCTCCTTGAGGATAGGAGATAACTTCAGTTGTATAACCAACAAAGACTAAACCACATACTAGCACTGATAGATCTACAACTCTCTTTTTCTATCTCTTCTTTCGTTTACAATAAGTGGTCTCTATCAGACCAGTTAGAACGTGAAAGTGGTCAGAAAACGACTTAAAGGCCAGTCGAAAAAGATATTGTGGAAGAGAGGATAAAGAGTTTCATAGCCGAATGGCTGACCAACAAATTGCCAAAACTCTTAGAACGGGAGCTCTCTTTACCCGTAGACAAGGACTACGTCATAACCGTCACCGGCGGTAGGAGGAGTGGTAAGACTTTCTTATTATACCAGACCATAAAAAAGGTAGTAGAGAACGGGCTAGCCTCCTTCGACGAAATACTTTACGTGGACTTTGAGGATTACAGGCTAAAGGGAGTAAGCGTGGACGATTTAGACAACATTGTGAAAGCGTTTGTAGAACTTACCGGAAAACAGCCTAAATACATTTTCTTCGATGAGATCCAGAACGTAAAAGGGTACGGAAGTTGGTTTAGGAAGAGGTATAACTATAAAGTATTTTTAAGCGGGTCCTCGTCAGAACTTACGTCCCTGAGAATCGCCGAGGAGTTAAGAGGTAGGAGCGTAAATTATGAAGTCTATCCCTTGTCATTTCGTGAGTTCCTTAAGTTTAAGGGCTTCACGTACACACCTTTAATGGACTACACTCCGCAAAGGGGGAAGATATTGTCACTGCTTAGGGAGTATTTACAATACGGAGGTTACCCGGCTGTGGTCTTGGAAAAAGAGGACAAAATAGGGTTATTAAAGTCCTACTTTGAATCCGTAGTAATAAGGGACTTATCTCTGGTTAAGCCAGCGATAGCCGAGCTCTTCGCAAGTTTCATTGTCTCTAATTACTCCAATTTGGTAAGTATAAACAAGACGTATAACTACTTAAGGAGTTTAGGGGTGAAAGTGGGGAAGGAGACGGTCATAGAGTTGTTTGCAAAGGCCAACGAGACTTACTTCGCGTTTCTAGTCGAGGAATTTGAGAAGAGTGAAAGTAAGAGGAAGACAAACCCTAAAAAGGTTTACATAACAGACACTGGTTACCCGACGGCACTAGGTCTAGAGTTCTCGATATCGAGGGCTATGGAGAACATTGTTTATATCGAATTAAGAAGGAGGGGGTATAAGGAAGTATTCTACTGGAAGGGGAAAAGAGAGGTGGACTTCGTGGTCTCTAAGAACTTTGAGCCAAAGAGCCTAATACAAGTGACTTACGCTACTGATAAGATCGAGGACAGAGAGATCGAAGGACTCATTGAGGCTAAAGATGCGTTAAAGGTTGATGAAGCCCTAATACTCACGTGGGACTATGAGGGTCAGGTAAATGGGTTTAAGGCCGTACCGCTGTGGAAATGGTTATTACGACCAGCGTGATAATAAGTAATTATTCTGATGTTAGGGCGTACTTTGTCTCCTCACACCGTATTTGTAAAATGAGGGCGAAACTG
>Ga0081474_128660_pt1 | contig 10822 bp, 10 predicted proteins | sample OneHunmetagenome_2_FD_70978 | JGI IMG/M metagenome (GOLD analysis project Ga0081474, IMG submission 70978) | Ferrous microbial mat communities from One Hundred Spring Plain, Yellowstone National Park, USA v2 (version 2) | ecosystem: Environmental > Aquatic > Non-marine Saline and Alkaline >... | reverse complement strand
TTTACCTTAACAGTTTTTATTCCCTTCTCTTCCATTTCTTTAAAATAATAATCGTCTACATCAAATGCATATACAACAGCCCCTTTTTCTTTAAAAGCATATGAAAAGCGGCCGTCTCCAGCTCCAAAGTCAGCAACCTTCATGCCTTCTTTTAAATCTAAAAAATCTATTATTTCATTTATATTGTATGCGAATATGCTGTATCCCCCATGATGAAAACGATGCATATAAGTGGATAAATTATTTATGTATTAAACGTTTTGTCAAAAATTACCGTAAATAAAAATTCAAAAGTTATATTTTATGAAAATTTAAAGTAGTTTATGCAACGGGAAAAGATGCTTATAAGGGGCATTGTTTCTTTACTGATACTTGACATCTTGTTAGATAGCGAGCTTTATGGTTACGCCATCAGAAAAAAGCTTTTAGAAGAGATCAAAGAACCGATTCCTAACGGATACATCTACGTTATTCTTAAACATCTAGAAAGGAAAAATTGCGTAAGGTCAAGGCTTAAAAAATCAAACAAAAGGATAGTAAGGGTTTACACTATAACAGAAGACGGAAAAAGGCTTCTGTTTGAACATAAAAATTCTTTGGAGAAAATGATAATTATTTCTAGAAAGATTCTAAATGATATAGAAAAGCACTGTTAATATCTTATAATATTTGTGGCCGCTTCCTTGTTTATATAAGGAGGCAATGATTGGTTTTTAATCAGCTCTGTAATCTTTTCTCCGTTCTGAATAAGTCTCTTAAAAGCACTCCATGTAAGAACACCAATGAGCCTTTTTTCCTTAGCGTCAACTATACCAACTCTATATTTTCTACAGAACCAGGCAATTCTATCGTCAGCTTCCACAGTTTTAAAACCAGTAACTCTGACAAACCGACCTCTAAACGAAGGTGTCTTGCCTCTGCTGAGTATTATTACATAATAGTACCTTTTATCATTTTCAGAAACTTTCCAGTATTTATCATCCTTTATCGCGTATATTATATTGTTGATATCTTTATCTGGGATCTTTTTAAAAAGGCTAGGTTTTTTCATATAAAAAATATATTTTTAAGGTCTATAAAACGTATTTGTTAATCAATATAATCAAAAGTTCAGATTTAGGTCTTCCCAACGCTATAAACAAAATAAGCATAATCTGCTCCAGCTGGGACTGCATACTTGATAACCTTAACGCTTACAGACCTCACATTGTCAAAAGAAGAAACTATTCTTGCAACAGTAACCGCTACGTCTTCTATTAACTTAAATTCTTTTCCTTCAACATTTTCCTTTATTTTCTTGGTGATCTCACTATAACTTACTGTAGTGCTTAAGTCTCCTTTATAATCTCCTTTAAGTTTTGCTTTAATGTCAACGCGTATGACCCTTTTGAACAGATCCTCACCAGTATCGACTCCTATTTTACAGCTCAGCTTTAAGCCTTTTATTCCAACTTGAGAAGTCATAATACTCGTTAAACGCTGTACATATTAAATTTTTTATGAGAAAAAACTACAAGCCTAGCCCTTTAGGGCGGTGAGGAGGTCAGTGGAATAATTTTTATCTTAATATAAAGAACTCTTATCAATCATAAAAGTACTTAGATCATCAATAAATAAATCATTAAGCATAAAGTTGGTTAACAAGACCCCCTCTCCCCCTTTTTATGCTCCTTTGTTTAAATATACTCTTTAAAAATAAGACTTGATGAGGCACTATTCCATTTTACTTAATGAAGGATTTACCTTTTTAAAAAAATCGAACTATTTAACATCAGATTCAATTTTTGTTCTTAAAGATTATGAATACAAACCAGCTTTCAGTAATATTACGCACGGGGTTCATACAAAAGTTCCGGTGCTTGAAGGTTTTGAAAACATAAAATATTTCGAACGCGCTTCAGAGTACTACAAGAGGCTCATCATCTCTCCCAAATGTTCTACAGGAAGCAAAAGTTTGGATACCCTGTTAGGAGGAGGTATAGAAACCTCTGCGGTAACAGAGTTTTACGGTGAATATTCCTCTGGAAAATCTCAGATATGTATGACGCTCAGCGTGACCTGCCAGAGTAAAAGAGAAGAAGGGGGACTAGATGGCGGCGTTATATACATAGACACAGAAGGTACTTTCAGACCAGACAGAGTGTCGGAAATAGCTAACGCTAGAGGTTTTGATCCTAAAGTTGTGTTAGATGGAATATTTTATGTAAGGGCTATCGATGTATCAAGTCTTGAAGAAGCTTTAGCAAACTCGATAAAATTTATCAAAGATCAGAAAGTTAAACTAATAGTTGTTGACAGCTTGATTGCGCCTTTCAGGGCAGAATTTTTAGGGAGAGAAAATCTGCAAGAGAGACAGCAAAGGCTAAACGCTGTTCTTTATAAGCTAAAGATTATTTCAGAAGTTTATGAGCTTGCTGTAGTTGTTACGAACCAGGTAAGCTCAAACCCAAACCCGTTTTTAGATGAGCGTATAAGGGCTGCTGGCGGAAACGTAATGGCGCACGCTACAACGCACAGGATCTTCCTCTACAGGAGAGGCGAAAAGAGGTTTGCAAGGTTGGTTGATAGTCCAAATCTTCCCCAGTACGAAACAGAGTTTTATGTAACAGCAGGTGGTGTGGAATGAGTTTTAAAAAGGCTTCAGAAATAAGAACTAAAAAGATAGATGGATTTTTTCCGGTAGACGATTCTTTAGGAGGTTTAAACGCGGGTTCTTCTTACATAATTTTTGGAAATGCAGCAGCTTTAGCAATGTACAGCTACATGATAAGTGCCACTAGGCTTGGGCCTGTTCTCTATATAAATTCTACAGATTATTATTCTGAAAGGAACTTTATAGACCAGGAAGCCATAGGATTTGTTTCAAAAACATTAGGTCTTGATGTAAATTCAGTTCTGGATGAAATATATGAAGTTTCTGCATACAGCCCTGAGAGGCTTTTGCTTGCAGTTAAAACTCACGTCAAACAAGGTTTTTCGCTTTATATATTGCATGGTCTCCATTCGTTTATAGATAAAAGGGAAATCTCAGATGAAGCTTACTCAAGAGTTTTTAAAACTGCAGTTTTTTCAAACTCTCCTTTTTTATCGATTACAAAAGGAGAAAAAGAACCCGTAGCTACAGATTTTATGATTTCTTCTGCAAACTATATAATTGGGTTATTCTCAGAGAAAAAAGGTATTTTGATAAATTTTTTGAAACCATTTCGTTTTCAAAAAATTTACGGGTGGGAAGAGATGGGAAGGTTGACTAAGCCTTTCAGAGAAAGGTACGAAGAATACCTGGCGTTTTTAGAAAAGGAATTTAAACCGCTTCTAAGGGGTGAGACAAAAGAAGCTTTTGAAGAACTTAAAAAGATATGGAGCTCAGAAATGGCATCCATGAGCTCTTTGGTGACAGCACAGGTTTTAGATGCAATGACTTTCATAGCAGTTATAAGGCTCATGCAGGAGTTGGAGAAATTAAAAAGAGAAATAGAAAACAATAAGAAATGAATGGCTGGCTTTTTGATGTATATTACAGTAACGGTAAAATTTACATCTGGTACCTCAGCGAAGGGGGTACTTTTGAAAAAAAGGTTTTAGATTATAATCCATATATACTTGTAGAACCTTTGGAATGGTCACTCGTACAGGATCTTTCAGAAGCGTTCCAGGTTGAAATTGTGAGAAAAAAGGTACTAAAAGGAGGAGAAAAAGATATGATTTTGATAAGGCCGCCTTGGGATCTTTATGAAAAAATTAACAGGCTCTTAAAAACAGACAAAAGAGCTAAGCTTTATGATGAAATAAGGCCCGTTCAAAAGTTTTTATACAACGAACTTAAGGTAGAACCTGGAAGAAGGATAGAACTGGGCAGTTTAAAGCCTATCCCCCAAGACCTTGAGCCTGATCCCATGCCTTTATACATAGGAAAAGATCCTGAAGCTGACATAGCTTGCTATATTAAATGCAATGATGTATTAAAAAGGAGTGATGATCCCGTAGATTCATATCAGGGATCATGCGCCGGCAGAATTTCGATGAATAAAAACGCCGTGTGGTTCGATTGTTCTAAAGAGGGGCTTGCTTATCTGCTTGAAAGGAGCGTTTTTGCATTTTTGCCGCTAGGCCTTGCGGCGAGATGGAGCAGCAACCGCGTTATAGATTCGCGTAACATATTTACTCTTATTTCAAAAGGTTATGCAATTCCAGAAATTAACTATACTGAACCTGAAGAAAAATTAGGAGATTTCCTTTACATGGATAGAGGCGGTTACACGATACCCCCACCATCTACTGGCGTGTATTTCAACGTCGGAGTGATAGATTTTGAGTCAGAATATCCAAACATAATAGTAAAAGAAGGTATAAGCTATGAAGGTCATGGATGGCTGATTCCTGAGGTTATATCAGAATGGATAAAGCGAAGACTTGAGTTTAAAAATCTCGCAAAGCTAGAGAAGGATCCAAACAGGAAAGCACTTTACAAAGCTAGGTCTGATTCACTTAAAATCCTTCTGGTAAGCGAATACGGGATTTCCGGATGTTCTTTAAACAGGTTCGGCAACCATTTTGCGTTTGAAGAAATAAATCGAGTTTCGAGGAAAATTCTGATAAAGGCCAAGGAAACAGCAGAAAGTAAGGGTTTTTCAGTAATATACGGAGACGTCGACTCTGTTTTTGTTCATAAAAAAGGCGCAAAAGAAAACGATTATAAAGAGCTAGCTAATGCCATTGCAGAAAATGCTGGAATACCTGCAATACTGGATAAAATTTTCAGATCTCTCGCTTTTACAGAGGCAAAAAGCGTTAAAGGCTTAACAGCTATAAAGCGGTACTTTGGGATAACTTTAGATGGGGAAATTGAGGTTCGTGGAATAGAACTTAGAAGGTTTGATACGCCGGATCTAGTGAAGTCTTTCCAAGAAGATCTGATAAAGGCTGTTTATTCGTGTGATAGCTATATTGACGCTAAAAACAAAGCTTTGAATGTAGCGCCAATCATTTTAAATAAATACATAAAGATGTTGAGAGAAAAATTTGTAGATACGAGTTCTTTGGTAATAAACAGAAAGTTAGGAAAAGACCCTGGAAGATACAGAGTAAATACAGCGCAGAAACTCCTGGGCCTTATTCTTGGTGCTAAAGCCGGGACAAGGATTTCTTTTGTATTAGGAAAAGATAAACCTTCTTTAGATAAAAATGAATATGATTGGGAAAAATATTCAAAAATGATTTTCAGATCGGCTGAAACGATACTGTCGCCGTTAAACATAAAACCCTCTCTTGAAGCCACTCTTGACGTTTTTATGGCATAGCGTTTTAATAAAAAAGCTTTTGATTGTTAAGCTATAATAATATAACATCATAGTTAAAACGTTCAAACCAAATGAATTTACAAAGGCTGATGGCTCCCGAGCTGGTTCAAGCCAGAACCAATGAAGTACATGAAGGAAGACAGAAAACGAAAGCTACTGCTATTTATCAGTAACGATGTCATTGCATCTGATCAGAAAGCTCTGGGAGCTTGTTTCGGCGGTATACATAGGCTATCCATATGGAATGGCTCAGAAAAAGGGAACAAGCTCACTGAGAACATGTGGTCATATCGCGAATTGATAAATGCAATCGAGCTTGAAGCTCATGAATACGGGATGAAAACGTATAAAGTGATTGAATACAATACCTCAATGATTTGCGCTTATCACAACAATGAAGCGGCATGCATTCCAAGAGGGATGATAAAATGTTCTACTGAAAAAAGCAACCGGAATGTTGATCCAGAGAGCCGCAAAGCCGCTTTCATATTTTATGTTTCACAACGGAGCAGCTCCCGTTAAAGGGGAGTAAACCCGAAGACTTCGAAAAGGCGGTGAAGGAGGTGAGAGAATTATAAAGCAATTTTAATAACTTTAAATCTTAGCAGGAACGGAGATATATCCCATTTCATAAAGACAATTAATCAGGCTTATCGTTTCTTTAAGTTCAAGGTTTAATCTATATTTCTTTACCTCATAACCAACGGATGTTACAATTCCGTTTTTTTCAAGCGACAGTATGTCTGGACGCAGGTTTTTTCTCCTGATACCTGTCTTTTTTTCTAAATAGTAAAGAGATAAAGCTTCTTTTGATTCAGCTAAGGCTTTTATTATTTTTAACCTGCCTCTTGATCCCAGTACTTCTTCAACGTTCATTTTAATTTATAATAGTTATACCCAGTATATTTTCTTTTTAACAAACGTGGGTTAAGGTGGCGAAAGTTCCCTTCTGTACTGCAGATAGCCCCTTATAGAAACGCTTTTTTAAAGCCTTCAGCAAATTATGTTTACAGGCATAAACTGCCCCGAAAGCCATGCAGACCTCGATCAAGGGAATCCGCAATGTCCCCAAGAAGGCCAGCGCTCCGATCGAGTAAAAACAGCAATAAGGGGCTTTGCCTGTGGAACGCAAACGATTTGCAAGATAATCGCACAATGACATGGTGGAATGCTCTGCAAGCATTTCTCATGTGAAAACTTGATATTGAACCGAGAAGCCCCGTTTGCAACGGGGTAATTCACAACTATTGAACAAGATTTTTATTGCTGATGTTCAACCTAAAAAGAACATAATCATCAAAATAAATAAATTCATACTCATGATCAAGTTTTTATAGAGAAAAACTTTTTCTAAAGAGATAAATCTTAAGAATTAAGCGCGAACGCACACATATCAATTAAACATGGATGCTATACCAGCTATAAAACGGTTCACAGGTTGTTCAACAGGCTCTGTAAAAATGTTTTTAAATTTTCTACGGGAACACCGCTTATTCCTATCTTGGTTAACCCTTTGATGTCAACCACGCCTCTGTCCCCAAGATCCTGCAATCTTTCAAGAAACACATTCATTTCAATTTCTTTCTTTTTATTTAATTCTTTATAAACAGCATATATTTTATCGAGAGAAACATACGCTTCGCCACTTTCTTTTAAAGCCATTGCAACCGCAAACAGCACTTTTTTTAGATCCTGATCCATATTCATTATTTCTTCCTGAGTTATAGATGGAGAAGTATAACTTATTGCCTTTCTTATGTGCTCTATTGTTATTTTTTGGCAGCTCTGAGCCTCACACAAAGACCCTGCGTTAAAAATTACATCTATTGCATATCTTATATCGCCGTTTATAGGAAAAGAACTCGTTACCTCCGATACATATTCCAAAACTTTTTCATCTATCGCGCCTGGTTTGATTGCTTCTTCGGCTCTCTTCTGAATTATATCAAAGATTTGCTGTTTTGTATAGCGTTCAAACATTATAAATTGATTTCCTAGCGAGCTGATCTCTGAGCGTTCCAAACTATCTCTAAATTTAATGCTTTTTGCTGTAAGTATAACGCCCGCTATTGGTATTTCTTCAAACGGTGTAAGCTCGTTTAGCCTTGTCAAATTATAAATTATAGGTTCCTTAGTTTTTAAAAGCAGGTAATCTACATCATCTATCATCAGAATTGCTTTTTCTTTATCTTCGTTTAGCTTTGATAAAGTAGCCATGAGCAGTTCCTCAGGGCTGTAACTTGCTGAATAAACATCAGGAGTTAAACTCCGGCATATGCGTCTGAACACCAGTATTCTGGAAGCCCCATGTTGTCTTGGATTTACGTATGAAAATCTAAATTTATCTATCTGCAGATCTCTAGCAAGTTTGAGCATAGTAACAGTTTTTCCTGTTCCAACATCACCTATTATTTGCAGTATTGTATTAGATCTTGAAGCTGCACTGTCTAAGATAATTCTTTTTATTCTTTCAAGTTCTTTTTCTCTATGAGGTAAAATATCTGGCACATAAGTTGGCAAAAGCTTTGATCTATCCCTAAAAACACCAGTCACATACTATACAGGTTTCAGATAAAATATAAGCTTAAAGTCTGTGATTTTAAAATTTAACCTGATAAGATTAATAGAAAAAAGCGACGTTGCGCATATAGCCTTACAGAAACGCTTATAAGCGAATTTAAGATAGATTATCTGCCCGATAGGGCTTAGCCTGTTAAACGCAGGCGAAATTCCCGGGGATGATCGGGCCTCAAATAAGGCACGATTATGAACCGAGAAGCTCCAATCGCGAGGTTGGGGCAGTTAACAAAAAAGACGATGGGCCCGTAGCTCAGCCAGGTAGACGTGAGGCCTAAAGCATCGGGCTTTTAACCCGAGGGTCGTGGGTTCGAATCCCACCGGGCCCGTACATTTTTATAAAATTTTTATTCTAAGGTAATATTTTTAAGTTATAAAGTTTATAAACTATTTATGAATTCTACGGAAATTAAACTCAGGGTTGAAGAAGCAAAAGGAAGGGATGTGGGAAGGTTTATAGCGAGAGTTCCTCAAAAGGTTATGAGACAGCTTGGCATATCAACTGGCGATTATATAGAAATAATCGGGAAAAGCAGCGTTTACGCACAGGTCTGGCCCTCTTATTATGAGGATGAAGATAAAGAAATAATAAGGCTTGATGGAACCCTAAGACAGGGAGCCGGTGTTGGTATCGGAGACGAAGTAAGGGTAAAGAAGGCAAGGGTATCGCCAGCTCAGAAAGTTGTTATAGCCCCCATAGAAGTCAATGTTAAGGCAGATCCAGAGTATTTTAAAGAAGAATTTTTGTTAGGAAAACCAGTTTGGAGGGGATCTTTGATCATTATACCATATTACAGTGAATCCCTTAAGTTTATGGTCATGTCTGTCTCTCCAGGACCTGTTGCTTATGTTGACGAAAATACAGAAATAGAGCTAAAAGAGGAACCCGTGAAGGAGGTTCAGGTACCAGTTGGTAAGATTTCTTGGGAAGACATTGGGGACCTTGAAGACGCAAAAAGGAAGATAAGAGAAATGATTGAGTTGCCATTGAGACATCCCGAAATATTTAAACACCTAGGGATTGAGCCTCCTAAAGGAGTTCTTTTAATAGGTCCTCCAGGTACGGGCAAGACTCTGCTTGCAAAAGCTGTAGCGAGCGAAGCTAACGCGTTCTTTCTGACATTAAACGGTCCAGAAATAATGAGTAAGTATTACGGGGAATCTGAGCAAAACTTGAGAAACCTGTTTGAAGAAGCAAAAAAGAATGCCCCAAGCATAATATTTATAGATGAAATAGATGCGATAGCGCCAAAGAGGGGGGAAGTAACTGGCGAAGTTGAAAGAAGAGTAGTGGCTCAGCTTTTAACTCTGATGGACGGTCTTCAGGAAAGGGGTCAGGTAGTTGTCATAGGCGCTACAAACAGGCCTGATGCAGTAGATGAAGCTTTAAGAAGGCCTGGCAGGTTTGACAGAGAAATATATATAGGAATGCCTGACAAGCAGGCAAGGAAAGAAATACTGAGCGTGCATCTAAGGAATGTTCCACAGTGTGGAGAAGAAGAAATAAACAAAAAAATATGCTCTCATGAAGATAAGATAGACCTTGACGAAATAGCAGAAATGACAAACGGATATACTGGCGCAGATATAGCCGCATTGGTCAAAGAAGCTGCTATGATGAGGTTAAGAGAAGCTATAGATAACAAAGAAATAGATCCAGAACAGCCAACGATACCGCCTGAAAAGCTTGGCAAGATAAGGCTGAGAAGAAGGGACTTATTAGAAGCTATAAAGTATGTTCAGCCTACAGTTTTAAGAGAAGTAATAGTTGAAGTACCAGAAGTTCACTGGGAAGATATAGGCGGTTATGAGAAGGTCAAACAGGAATTGAAAGAAATGGTCGAGTGGCCATTAAAATACCCCAAATACTTTGATGAAATAGGAACAGAACCTCCAAAAGGAATACTTCTATACGGTCCTCCAGGAACTGGCAAGACTCTTCTGGCAAAGGCTGTGGCTACAGAAAGCCAGTCTAACTTTATAGCCGTAAGAGGGCCAGAAGTCCTGAGCAAGTGGTTTGGAGAAAGCGAGAAAGCGATAAGAGAAATTTTCAAGAAAGCAAGGATGGCGGCTCCCTGTGTAGTTTTCTTTGATGAGGTAGATTCTATAGCGCCAGCCAGGGGCACGAGGTTTGATAGCGGGGCCACAGACAGGATAGTAAACCAACTCCTAGCTGAAATGGATGGAATAGCACCATTAAAGAACGTGGTTGTAATAGCCGCTACGAACAGACCCGATATAATTGATCCTGCACTACTCAGGCCAGGAAGGTTTGACAGGTTAGTTTATGTGCCGCCTCCGGATGAGACAGCTAGGTTCGAAATACTTAAAGTACATACAAGAAAATTGAAGGTTTCAGACGAAATAAAGGCTAACGATTTTTCATATTTAAAGGACCTTGCAGCTAGGACAGAGGGTTATACAGGAGCAGATCTCGCGTCACTGGTAAGAGAGGCCGCTATGCTAGCTCTTAGAGAAAGCGTCGAACAAAAATTGGAACATGCAAAGCCTGTTGAAAAGAAGCATTTTGAAGAAGCACTGAAGATCGTTAAACCTTCTCTTACAAAATTTGACATAGAAAAGTATGAAAAACTTTCTGAAGAAATCAAGAGAACAATACGATAATAAAAATATAACTGGCTTATAAGTCAAAAATTAGCAAAATTTTTATTCATCCTGTGAAAAAAGTTTATATTTTTTTAGATGTAATAAAGTAAATGTGCCAATAGATCTTACTCCTTTAAGGGTCCTTTCGGCATCAGGAATCATAGCACATATGTCATTAGCTACGTCTTTTCTTGGCACGATAGCTCTGGCTTTAGTTCTAGAATACAAATATCTACGAACAAAGGATGATGCGTACTTTCAGAAAGCTAGAATGTTTTCTGTAATATCTACGATAATATTTGGTGTTGGAGCAGCATATGGAACGTTTGTAGAGTTTG
>Ga0081474_124284_pt1 | contig 10827 bp, 6 predicted proteins | sample OneHunmetagenome_2_FD_70978 | JGI IMG/M metagenome (GOLD analysis project Ga0081474, IMG submission 70978) | Ferrous microbial mat communities from One Hundred Spring Plain, Yellowstone National Park, USA v2 (version 2) | ecosystem: Environmental > Aquatic > Non-marine Saline and Alkaline >... | reverse complement strand
TAAGGTGCTGAATTGCGCGCCTAAAGTGCACGTTTGAGAACGGATACACGTGAACGTTAAAGCCGAGGTAACCAAAGCTGTTTGCGGGAGTTTCGTTGATCGCAACCTCTCCCGCTTTGACGTACTGCTCTAGCTGGTTGTACTGCTGAATGCTACCAACACCTCCTGCGTCGTACTGAATATAGTTGTTCACAAGAGCCTCGATGATCGCTTCACTTGTAGTAAACCAGGTAAAGTAAATGCTACCAATATATGGTCCCCAGTATTCCCCCGTTGAGTTCAAAACCGCTACGTTACTTGGCGGTGTAGGAGTTCCGTAAATCGAGTAGGGTGGCAGGTATGCGCCCTGAGCTGACACTTGATTTGTCACACCGAGTGCGCCTAGAATTGACAGTGTTACTAAGAAGGCTACCAAGACCGCTACACTTTTTAAAAAATCCTCCTTTGCGTACATATCGAATCAAAATAGTCAAGCGAGTATTTATCCATTTCGCCACCTAAAACAGCTTTTTTATAGAATTTAAATTTTCCATTTTAAATCCACCACGCTTTAAAGTTCACCGATAATTCGAATTTCATTTGACATTTGCGCAGGCGCAATGACTAGTGTGAACGCACATACAGCATCAAAGAGCAGTTTACGCACCTTATGCGCTTGTAAGATGAGCGTGTGCTATCAATCTAAGCTTGATTTCTGCGGCACTTGGTGTGTAAGTGAGCGCAAGGGAGCTTTAAAATTGCGAAAATGTGATGGCTTTGCTTTAGTTCGGCGGCTTTAAAGCTACACCAAGCATTTCAAAAAATCTCTGAACACGATTCATCCCTCGAAAATGTTGTACACCGCGCTCGTGATTTTTCATCTGATCTAACAAAAATTTTAAGTGCGAACTGGCTTTGAAATTCGTTATATACCAACAACATTTGTCGGCGTGTGGAAACTCATAAAAAAGCGGGAAACACAAAAATGAGTTTTTGTATAAAAAAGGGGGAGGGGGAAACAGTTGTTACATTCGTCTTCTTACGAACACACCGTAGATTATCACGATGAGCGCTATGAACGCTATGATGAGCGCGCCCAAGCTGTAAGCTTCGAGCGTGCCAATGGATCCCTGAATCTGCGACACGACGCTAGACAGGGATGACATACTTCCAAGCAACGCTTGAATAGCACTCGAAGTCTGGCTAGCCAAGTTGCTCAACGCGCTTTGTAAGCTACTAATCGCAGTTTGTAACGGAGCAATCTGTGAAGATATTATTGAAATTATTGCGCTCGTGTTTATCGTTGGAGGTGTTGGAGGTGATCTTACCACTGAGAAGGAGAACACGCCAGTGTTACTCAGGCCGTTTGAAGCGGTGGCTGAGACTGTGACCACGTATGTCCCAGTGATGTTTGGCACCAAGTACACACTCTGGTACTCGCCCGTTCCTACATGAAGGAAGCTTAAGGACTGCGTCACACCAGTTGGAAGTAGCACAGTGCCTGAGACGCTACTCATGTCAGTTGGTGTGCCGTTCAAGTATGTGGTCACCGTGATCACTTGAGTCTGACCTGGTTGAAGCTGTGGAGCGCCTGAGACCTGAACGACTGGGTGCTGTGGTGGCGTTGTTATATTTATGGTAAACTGTGTGTACGCCTTTGTCCCACTACTACCTATAGCCACAATAGAAACAGGTCCTGCTGCGTACGCAGGTATGTTGAATGTTGCGCTAAAGAAGCCAGTTGATGAGGTTTTAACTTGGCTCGGTGGTACGACGACCACTTCCTGCACGTAAATCGTTACTTGTTCTTGAGAAGCAAAGCCAGTGCCGGTCACCGTGACACTCGTACCCACAGGTCCTGAAGTTGGGCTCACTGTGATCCTAGGCGTAGTGTTAAAGTTCACCGTCTCATCGTTTGTAGGAATCGCGTTGTAGAACGTTTGCGCGATCACACTTGGGTTTGCTTCGTATACGCCGAGCCTGTAAGTCACAGGCCACCATTGCCCTCCGCTGTACACCTTGGATGTAAGGTTGGGTAGCGTGAGTGTTGTTTGCGCAACACCGTAGCCGTTCGTTTGAAGTAGGGGCATCGAAGTTGGCGAGAACACATACTGTAACGAAGTAATCGGCGTACCAGTGACCGCGTTGTAAGCGTTGAGCGCAACCCACTCTTTAGCAGAAGGTGTGAATCCGACAAAGAGCAGGTTTACGCTTTCACCTGTGTAATGCACCGTTGGGAAGACGCCGGGCTTGTTCACTCCAAGCTGGCTTTCTGGTGTTATGTTTTGCGGGTCGACGTAGAGGTGAGGTGGTGCAACTGAGTAGGAGCCAGCGGGTGTTATGTTAAGATAGAAGGGTGTTGGTGTAGTGATGTTGTAGGTAAATGTGGTAAGGAAGGCGCAGAAGGTCGAAGCGTAAAAGCCACCGTTCACGTAAATCTGGTAGAGACCGAATCCTGATGGAGTTGTGGGCGCCAAACCAGGGATTTGAACGATGAGCTCCAAGCTACCGTTGTTTTGTGGGGTCGCCTTTGTAAGGGATGAATTCACAAACAGCTTGTTGAGCGAAACAAATGTGAGCGAGCCAGTTTCGTTTACAGGAAAGCCGTCGACCTGAACGTCCAAGTAGTCACCCGAGAAAACCTTGTTGCCTTCAAAGCTCTTAAGGTTGTTCCAAGAGTTTGTGGAAAGGTTTGCATAGTACACCGCTTGTATTCCCGTAAGAACATAGAACACCCCGCCTGGAATTGAAACCTGCCTTCCACCGGCGATTTGGCCGTTGATTGTGACCATTACTTCTCCACCTGGCAAAGCTGGAAGGATGATGTAGAGCGGGTTATACTGGTATTGACCAGATGGCGATATATTGAATGAGAAGTCACCGTTAACGTCCGAACCGTAGAATTCCTTGGAAATCGGGTTACCGTTTGCGTCTTTTGTGACAGTGACTGAGTATCCATTAGCGGCAGAGGTGAAGGTCACAGAAGTCGCCTGGAATGCAGAGGGGAAGCTTCCGAAGTTGCTTGCCAAACCATCGAGTAACAGCGTGTCACCTACGTAACCAAATGTGTTGTATCCGTTATAGATGTCTTGAACACCAAACGAAGGAGTCGCTGTATAGTAGGCCACCACTTTTGGAACGTAAGCGCCGCTTGCGTAGTAATCCTGTAACTCAACTGGATACGTACCGTTCGGTATACCCAAACCAAACGAAGAGAGAGAGAACACTGCTGCACCGTTTTTGTCCGCTGTGGCAAAACCCACATAGGTGTTCAAGATTGGTGCAAGTAGCTGGGCGACGACATAACCAGCAAAATAGGGTGACGGGTGGAATGGGTCTCCTGCAATGAGTCCGATTGCTTGTATCTGAACGTCGATTGGCCCAGAGCCTGAAGACGGCGAGATTTGAGCGCTAAATAGACCGTTCGTCGGAACAGACGCTATGAACGGGTAGCTTGTTATACTCACGCCAGAGATGTCGAAAACCGCTACATAGCCAAAGCCTGGTGCGAGTGGTTGAACAATTGTTACGTTAACGCCTATTTTGTTGTTAAGAAGTGGCATCACCTTCGTGAAGTTTGGCGCAGTTGTGTAGGGCCCTGAGAACACGCCTCTGCTCGTTTGAGTTTGCGGGAAAACGCCCGTCGCGACCACTTGACCCTGTGCGTTTTCGATCTGTACGCTTTCTAATGTACCTGTGGGAAGACCGAAACCGTAGAACACTAGAGTCTGATAGGCTGAGTCAGCTCTTACACTATACAGGTTGTAAGCGTTCTGCGTGCCGTTGGGAGCGTACTGGTAGAGGTCTGGGTATATAACCGGAAGCACTTGGAAGGTTGCGCTGGCTCCGAACCTGTACAAGTCGCCACCGTTAATCGCGACAAAGAGGTAAGTACCAGTGATCAAGTCTATGGGTAAAATCACATTGGCATGGAAGTTGCCGTTTGAGTCAGTAGTGGGTCCAGGATAAGTCTTAATCACGGGTGTTCCCTTTGACGAAATGAGCTCATCAATCAGGTAAATCTTGACTGGCTTATTCGGAAGGAAGTTTGAGCCACATACTCTAACTGTGTCGTTCGGGTAGCCTTGAGAACCTACGACACCAGTTCGCTGGAAAATCGTGTAGTCACACACGAATAGCGAAGGTGGAGTTATCGTCTGCACAAGGAACTTGTTTGAAACCACAACCGTTGCACCTTTGTCGTCAGTGAGTTTTAGGTAGTAGTATCCTCTTGAGGCACTAGATGGGATAGTAACGTTCTGGTTTAGTAGAGCGTGGTTTGAGTTGAGCGGAACAGTGGCAAGCAGGGTGTCGGTGGAGGAGATCGTTGCCAAGTTGTTTGTACTCAGGTAAATTTCAACCGAACCGCCTGTAAATGCGTTGAGGCTCGTGTTCACGAGTACAGCGTTTCCTGGTCCAACTACCGTGGGGAGAACCTGAGCGGTAGCACCAGAACTCGCGGTAGCTGAGGCGTAACTAGTTGCGAAAGGAATCACCAGCGAGGCGAGGATTGCTACCAGTAACACTTTTGACAGAAAACACTTTTTTTCGTCCATTTTGTACACCCTTTTAGGGTAACCAACAAACCACGAGTAAATATATAAGGAAAGCTATTGACTTGTAAAAACCTAGAAAAAAACTGGTTTTTTCTTCAAAAAGAAAAAAGGGGTGGTCACTCGTAGATTTCGTATATCCAAGATGACAGAGTTGTTTGCTGCAATCCGACTGCGTTATAGTAATATCTTGGACCTGTGTTGAGTACGTACGTGTAGTACTGTTGCGTTGAATAGGCCCAGTACACCGAGCCAGAGACGTTTGACACGCTCAAGAAGTACACAGAGTTTGCGTTCAGCGTAATCGGCGATGGAAGAACGACCGTGTACCAGCCTGTGCCGTTCACCTGGATGTTTGCGGAGAACAGGTTTGACGAGAACACGCTGGTTCCAAGCGAGACTTGTACCATTCCGTTACCAGCGAGGTACAGCTTGATTATGCCAACCTGCGCCGTGCTCGAATTCGTGAAGAACGCTTGGCTTGCTGGAGCTTGTGAGGTTATGAGCATGTAGAACAGCTGGCTTGCAAGCGTCGCCGCTACTACAGCGGGTATGCTCACGGTGAAGCTGGTTGAGGCTGAGTAGTTGAGTAGGTCCACCGCGGTAACGGTGTATGTCCCTGCGGGAACGTTGGGTACCGTGAACACACCGGTGAAGTCGCCGTTACCATTTGTGGTGAAGTTGGCTACTTGTTGGTTTCCGAAGAACACCGCCACGGGCACAGACGAGCTAAAGGTCACACCCGTTATCGAAATGTTTGTGCCGGGTGATCCAGAATACGATGAGAGAGCTATAGCGGGTAGGAGTTTGAGTAGGGCTCTTGCGCTGTTACCCATCGCATCCTTTGCGACTACGTCAACGGTTATCGCAGGGCTTGGTGGAACTGTGAAGCTTAGCGAAAAGCCTCCTGTGGAGTTTGTGGTCAGAGTGAAACTCAGTGGTGGGGTAAAGTCAGCGGTGACGTTCAACTGTGTGTTTGGTGCAAACCCCAATCCTTGGAGTGTAACGCTAACACCCTCGTGAACCACCTGGGGTGAAAGTTGTAGCACTGGGCCTACGACAAAGTTAACGGACGCTAGCAAGGTTGAGCCAAAGTATGCAGAGATTTCGTACACACCCGAAGCGGTTCCCTGTTGAACCGTAAATCTTGCGCTGAACCCTCCTGTCGAATTGACTGTGGTGGTTATGGGTGAAAACAGCCTCGGTGTGGAAGTTATGGTTACCGTTGAGCCAGCTGGTTCGTTCGTGCTACCTTCAACCACTACTTGGGCGGGTAGTGCATTCGTGTTCACTGAAGGAGGTATCACTTCAAGCGCGTTGACTCTTACACTTAAAAGCGCGCTCGCAAGTCCTGTTGCCACAGGTGTTCCCCAACCTGACACGGGGTCGTACCCTTTGGTCGCGCTAAAGCCCAGAACGTTTGCTATCCCGTTTGTGATTGGGCTTGCGCCGTTGTTACCGTCAACAATATCGTTCAACGCTTTAAACGCTCCATTTTCTCCGAATCCTGGGTTTTGGTATAGATTCATGCCTTCGCTATACAGAAACGGATTAAGGAAACCAGCTGGCAGTTTGCCGTGAGCTTGTAAATCGCTGTCTAAAACCGCGGTTGTCGCAGCCCAAAGCGGCGAAGAAAGGCTTGTCCCTCCTAGTATATAGTAGATGTCAAATCCGAAGATGCTGTAGGCGTTAACAAACACTCCTGTGAATGGGTCGGCGTCCGCCGCAACGTCGGGCACAATTCTACCGCTTGTGCCCTGAATTCCGCACACGCTTGCTTGGTAAGTCGGACAAGAGAATATTTCGCTTGAGCCGCCACCCGTGCCCCAGCCAAAGAAAACGTTGGTGCTCCAAGCGGTTTCGTTGATTCTGCCACCGCCAGTCGAAAATGGTGGAGAAGACGTGATTGAGCTTACCGCCTGAGCGTAAAGCGTTGTTCCACCAACTGAGGTGACATAGGGGTCGCTTGCAGGATATATCACGTTCGGAAAGCCCAAGTGGTTGTCCGCAGAAGAGTCGCCAGAGGACGCGAACACAGAAATGCCTTCTGCCGCTGCCTGCTGATAAATCTGGTCGAGGGCGAAGACCACTTGTTTTGTCAGGAAAGGCTCGGGCGCTCCCCAGCTCTGAGTTATCACATTAACCGCGCCGCTATCCACCGCGTAGTTCACAGCTTCAAAAAGAGAGTCTCCAGCGTCGAAAGCAAGATATAAGTTGATTTTTGCACCGGGAGCCGCTGCGTGAGCCCACTGCGTATCAAGCAGAGTTTCAAATATCCAACCTGTAACCAAGCCGGAGGCAACTGGTACACCTGTGGGATAAATCACGTTTATCTGAGTGTTCGGCAAGGAAAAGTCGGCGTCGAATTGATTAAGGTCTTGCTGAACACCTGGTGCTGTGTACGCGTCTACAATTCCTATCGTGATACCAGTACCGTTGTACCCAGAAGAGTAAAGCTGTGTGAGTGAGTATGCCTGTTGAATTTGCTGAGGGATATAAGGACCGTCTTGAAACCCACATCCAAAAGTTGTGGCGCATGACGTACTGATTTGCATGGGCTTTATCGTTTTGTTCAGGTTGATCACTTGGGGTGTAAACAGGGTGTAGTTGGTAAGTCCGAAAACCGCGGCCACCTGCAAATTTGAGGGTAACTCAACGGGTTGGGAATTCGCGTAGAACACTTGTCCTTTGTAGCTATAAAGCTGTATTGTTGTTTTAAGCGCTTGGCTTACCTGTGAAACCGTGCCCTGAGCTCCCACGATCAGCCTGTTTGCGCTAGTGTATGTCACTTGTAAGCCCTGCGATTCAAGGTAGTTCACAACTGCTTGATACTGCGATTCACTCGGAGAAAACATCGAATGGAATTGATCGGGCGTAAGATAGTGGTGGTAAAGCGGGGACTGTGGGTTGTAAATCTGAGTGATTAGTTGCGCAAGCTGGTCGCGGTTTTGAAGCGGTAGTATAATCGCAAAACTCACTAGTGTGTTAGAAGGTGCATTTCCGACCGTTTTTGCTGAGCTCACTATTGGTAGTACGCTACCAGGAATACTTACATACTGCGGTTGTTGAGAAGCATTGGCTGGTGTTTGACTCAACACACTCATAGCTGTCAGTGAACCGGTTATCGATGCAATCGCCAAAAGAGTGACCACTAGATAACTCAGACTTCCCTTTCTAACGCTCATACTACATCAACGCCAATTATGTAAACTTCTATATTAACTTTTCTTATTATCAAAAAAGATATTATACGATTTTAAAAAATTGTACAGTAATCACAAAAAGAATATAACAATATATATTTCAGTAACCTTAAAAATTTTGAACATCCCCGACTTCATTCTTTGTATGAAACATCGAGTGTGACGTGATGACAAACTTATTCATCGATATTCGGTACGCATACAACTTTGTGTAAAAACAAAGTTAATATGGATACGTTGATTATTATGACCAATGACCACCACTATCGAAATAGACGGCTACTTAGAGCGAAAGCTTGACCTACTTGTGGGACTTGGGCTTTACGCCACAAAGTCTGAAGCAGTAAGAGACGCAGTTCGAAGGCTGCTAGAGCAAACCGACATCACAAAGATTGCGCTTGACATGTACTTAAAAGGCTCAGTGAGTCTAGGTTTTTGTTGTGAAATCGCCGACCTTTCATGCGACGAAATGCTTGCACTTTTACAAAGGAGAGGACTAAAGCCCAAACTTGGGGTCGAAAGCCTAGGAGAGCTTGAAAGCGAAGTGAAAGCGATCGAAAGCGCCGATTCTCTTCTCTTTGAGCTCCTTCCACTTGCGGTTCTGGGTAGGTACCTTAAGCTTGATTTTGTTTCTTTAAGCGAAAAATCGTTTTTTATTGCGGAGCAACAGCTTGACGAAATCCCTTTTGACACAAGAAGAAGTGTGCTCACGCTACTAGGAGGAGACGAAAGCAGGCTTTCCGTTGTAAAAGGCATAAGGGGCGCTGAAGAGTTTGCGGCAAAAAATGGGCTTTCTATTGGCGAAGCTTCCTCTGTTTTGAGCGCCTTAAAAATCAAGGCTTTACTGATTAGCGACGACCAAAGAGTAAGAGATGTAGCGAGAATTTCTGGTTGTGCAGTAGCTTCTAGCGTGTCATTCATTGTTTATCTTCTTAGTTCAAACAAAACAAGCGAAAGAGAAGCACGCTTTGCGCTTGAGTCTGAGTTCTCTCTAGGATATTCCCTTCCGCTCACACCTACAGAGCTTTCTGCACTTGCGCAAAAGCTGAAGGGTGGTTAGAGTGTCTTCAAATTTTGAAGACGTGGTGATCGCTCTCGATTCATCTATTAGCATGAGGGCAAAGGATTACGAGCCGTCAAGGTTCGATGCGGCAAAGGCCGCGCTCAAAAGGTTCATTGAGGTAAGGCTTTCCACGTGCCCAATGGACAAAATTGGCGTGGTTGCGTTTTACGGTTACGCGCTTCCTATTTCTGAGCTTTCATCTGACATGAAAAAACTTGTTTTTATAACTCAAGAGCTTAAGGTTTTGGGAGAAGCGACAAATTTGGGAGATGCGATCATAGAAGCCACAAGGCTTTTTGGCGAGGGACACAAGGGATTAAAGAAAAAACTCATAGTTTTGACGGACGGAACGTTCAATACAGGACCAGACCCAGTTGCGTGCGCGCTTTACGCGTTCTCTAAAGGAGTGGAAATTCACTTTCTTACCATGGGAAAAATCGAAGAGAGCGACAAAGCGGTGATCGAAGAGTGCACCACAAAGACGGGAGGGGGGAGCGTTCACGCAGAGGACTTAAACGAGCTAATGGCTCACGCAACCACTTTTGCGGACAGGCTGAACACATTAAAATATAATAGTTTCTAGCAAAGTATATTTACAACTGAAAAATAACACCCAAAGTGGAAAAGTTGACAAGAATCTTTTTCATAATTTGTTTGGTTTTGCTAAGCCTTTTACCTTTTGTAGCCGCACAGCAGAATTCAAGCATCACAGTGAGTGTCGTTTACGTTGGAACACCACCGAACACGCATGCAAACTATACAGAAGAGTACAGCGTTTTTGCGACGCTTAACGGCAAACCGCTTGCGCAAACGAATTACAACATGTCTTTTTCGCTTAGCGTAACAGCACTCGCACATCCAGTTTCGGTGGCTTCTTTACAAGTGAACTTTTTGATCTTTATAAACAAGGTTTCGATAGAACCCAACTATAACAACTTGTCTTACTTACACCCCAAAAAGCCGCCGGTTGCACCACAAACTCTTTACGGAACTGAGTACACCGGTAATTTCTCTGTAGCTCCTTACTTTATAATTTCGCCAAACGCGCCAAACCAAACTTTGACAAACTTCGAGGGTACTGGCACAAACATTTCCGTGTTTAGAGTTCAAGCGTACCATTACTCGGCTGGCTCTATCAATTTCAATGGCCCGGTAATAGTCATGCTCACGAAATATTCATTAAGTGGCGTGCTTTACAACGGTAAATACGTTTACGATGCAAAAAGCGGTTTACTGATTTATTCGATTAACACAACAACTTATAACTTCAAAGTCGGAAGCCCAGCAGTACCAGCTCAAGTGAACTATACGACTCAGGTTTGGCTAACTTCGACCAATTTGGCAAGCATTAACCCACTTGGTGATCTTCAACCGATTACACCAACAACCGTGATCACTTTCCCAAGTTCCACACAGTTTGTTTTGCCATACGTTTTCATAGCGATCGTTGTCGTGATGGTGGTGGTGATCGCGCTACTACTTGTTTTCGGTAGAAGGCGCTGAAGTCTCTTCTTGCTTTTGTTCCTCAACCTTTTTCCTTCTTCCCCTTCTTTGCGTCTTGTGTTTCGTTTCTGCACCCTTTAGATGCTCCTCAAGCTGAGTTGGAGTGAACCAAAGCACCCACTGAGGAAGAGCCTGTATCAGCTTGAAAGCTTCTTCCCAACCTGATAGCCCAAGTTTGTCTGCAAGCGCATCAAGCGTCTCCCCAGATTTGTAGTGCTCATGAATTATTCTGTAAAGCTCCTCATTCACCTGAATTTCCGTTTCCCCTATTTTGATCATGTGATAAAAATCCGTGCGTGTCTAATTAAGCTTGACTCACATCTGCGTGATTTTGATAGCGTGCGTGGGGCAAACGTTTTCGCATGCAAGGCAAAAGATGCAGTCTGATTCTCGTATCGGGTCTGATTTGTCGCACGCGTACTTTGCTTTGAGCTCAGGCTTGTCTGAGAGGTCAAGGTCTTGGCCTGTTCCCATCTTTCCAAGGTTGAGAAGCCACTCGAAAACCTGCACGGGACACGCGTCCATG
>Ga0081474_123742_pt1 | contig 10836 bp, 9 predicted proteins | sample OneHunmetagenome_2_FD_70978 | JGI IMG/M metagenome (GOLD analysis project Ga0081474, IMG submission 70978) | Ferrous microbial mat communities from One Hundred Spring Plain, Yellowstone National Park, USA v2 (version 2) | ecosystem: Environmental > Aquatic > Non-marine Saline and Alkaline >... | reverse complement strand
TTTCCCTTTAGTATAATCAATGAAACGTCCCCTCCCAACATGTGGGCTGTGTCGAAATTCTCTGCTAAGAACTCCCCCTCTGTGTAGGCCCTCCCCGTCACGTATTTGTACTCCCCTCCTACAGTTAAATCGTAGTCCTTGACGCTCTTGACCACGAACCTGCCGTAGCCTAAGTTCCTCTCCTTGCCTAGGCCTGTTCTTTCCAGTAACTTCAACGCCTTATCCAATTTGTAGTCCCACGTCGTGGCTAGAAACGCCATCTCATGTTCAGGCATGAAGGAGGAGATTGAATAGATGTCTGCAGAGTTGTTCATCCTATCCATTCTGTTCTTGTACTCCACCACTACCTTGCCGTGGGATGTAAGGAAGTAACTGGAGTCCAGTCTTTCCGATCCCACAGCTCCCCTTACGTATTTCTCTTTACCCTCACACTCTAGAACGAGAGGAGGCTTAACCTTCTTAAATAGGTCAGCGTCCACATACTCTATTCCCTTCATACTCTTTTCCACCTCTCTATCCCCACAGGAGATAGTCCTGAAGGGGATTTTCAAGTACAGTTTCCCCTCCTTTACCGGGAAAGTGGAGGAAAACTTCACCTTCCCTTCCTCTATTTCATCAAAGGACTCTCCGAGAAGCGAGAGAGCATTGATGAAGGCCCTATAAAGTGTTATGGCATCAATGTATTTTTCCGCGCCGCTCACCTTGAACGGGGAGGTGAACTTGAGTGTGATGAGTTTCATTGAGTTTTGAAATGAGCTGTCCTTTTTATTTCTTCTCGATGAATGGTCTCTGAGGCCTTCAATCACGTCACGTAAGGTTGTAAACTTCGCCTTGAGTTTAACAAAGGACACGCGTAAGCACACGATGAACTTCATGGAGTTATTGGTCTTTACGGCGAGAGCCTGTCATGGCATAGATCACGCTCTTAAAGGGAAGAGTCCTCAAGAACTCAAGGAACTTTACACTTCAACTTGTTTCTCTAAGCTCTTCGGAGGAGTAACAAGCTATATAGCTAAGTAGGAAAGGTCATACTATGCAACAAAGTGAAGCTGAACGAGCCAGTAGAAATGGACTCTTCCTTGGTGCTGGATAAACTAACAGTTATAATAGGGCCGAACTTAAACGGTAAGTCCTTGCTTTTAAGGTGTGTATGATTCCCTCCCTGGTGAGAAGTATAACTTGAGCGTCCAATTTTAAACGACGGGCCAGTGTTCTCTTGGCGAAAACTTCGATCACGTGATATACATAGATCCCTATGTGATGACCTACTATATTTACGATAAGTATAAGGCGTACTTTGAGGAGGCAGAGCAAGGTAATCTGAGCCACCTAGCTAAGATAGGAGAGGAGGTCTCCGCCGCAAGGAGACTGCTTGACGTCCGTATCCAATGCAGGGACGAAGACCTAGTAGAGGCGAGTGAGAAGGTTGAGGAAGCGGTGAAGGAGATAACCGAAGAGTTAAAGAGTGCGGATCATGAGAACGACGCTAACTATCTAATTTCATTACGAATTTCGATTACAAAGAACGGGATAGAGTGGAAAGATATTTTCGGTAATCAAGGAAGTAAAGTGTTTGAACTACCTCCCTCCTTTTATCCCGCTCTGGTCATGACCACCGCGATATACTCTTACGCCTTAAGCAAGAAGAAGGAGAAAGTCCTTTTGCTTCTTGATGAGCCGGATGCTTTTACATACCCCAGTTTCGCCTACACCTTAGGGAGAGTTATTAAACATTTAACAGTCACCTCTGATTACTTATCCGTGATCACAGTAACTCATAGCTGGGACTTCTACAAGGGATTATCACATGGTGGTGAATCTAAGACGTTCATACTGGATAGGAGTGGCAAGAGAATAGATGTAAAACCTATGGAGGAGAGTTGGTATGTTCCTGGTTTCAGTGTCTCCGCGGTGTTGAATTAACGTGTCTCAAGTCTACATGCACCTAATCGGGTTGTATTATTGTGTAGTAAAATGTTAAAAAAATCCTTGGCAACTTGAACTACGAACTCTTCACCAAGTATTTGCCGCATTCTGGAAAAGTCAAGGTGGTGATAGTCTGGGACAAGGATGTAAACCTAGGTGAGGATATTTCTCGGTTTGTAACTGATGTCACAGCGAATTTAATCCAAAGGACAAGGCTGGAACGCGAGGAGTGTCGAAAGGGTAAGGAAGAATGTGATTTCTTTAATTGTAATCTTCATAAGGCTTACTGCTGTATGTGTAGGGCCCAATCAGGCGACGTACTGGTTTCGGTAAAGGCTAACTCCACGATAGTGTGCATGGATTCTAACTCCAACATAAACTCTAACATCAACATTGCGGACGGGATAAAGGTCGACTCTCAGTTTCAAGGCGAAGAGAGATTGAACTGTAATGAATTAGACTATGTTAGTTGGAATTTTGTAATCTGCATACGGAGATAGATTGTAATTAAGTGATCACATAATTTATGTAGCAACAATATACTAATCCTATTCATATTCATAAGGTTTATATGAGAGTGTTTCCTAGTATGAGACATGCACAGTAACAAAACTCCTCCATTGGGTCAGTCGATTAATATTTCCGTTAAGAACATGGAACCCATGGACATAGTGAAGACTGTTCTCGAGAAATACTTTGATCAGATCAAAAAAGACATAAAGTCGGAGACATCATACAGGAAGATCCATGAAGTCCTTGTTAATATCTTGGACTCTGCGGAAGAAATGGACGTTCAACAAGCCAAAACCTTTCTAAAAGATCAACTTTCTAGAGCTTACGTAATAATAAAATATCAAAACGCAAGGGACCAGATAAATGATCAACTAAGGGACATACTGATCAAAATGATAAACGAGCTAAGCGCGGCAGACGTAAATAACGTAAAAGAATTAAAAGAATTAATAAGGAGGGCCAGGTTGCTGGTCGACAGTATCGCGGTGATAGCTAAAGAGGTAGGCTGATAACATGTCACTCCCTCAACTCTCTCTAAGGCTTCGGAAAATGATAAGGTTTAAGGTAGAATTGCGGACGATAACAGGGTTACTGATCTCCGCAGGCAGAACTATGGGCAGAATAGGTGGAGCAGACATAGAAACGATGACCATTGAGAAAGCGTATGAATGTGAGAATGTTCCGACGCGTAAGAGAGTGTCTGTGAGAGTTCCCTATATCCCAGGGTCATCAGTGAAAGGGAGGATGAGGTCACTATTAGAAATAACACTAGGTCTAAAATTATATTCCTCTGACAAGAAGATTTGGTCCCATACGTTGGCTAGAGAGGTTTACAAAGACCTTACGGGAGAAAACAAAATTTCAGATAAAGAGTTCGTTGAGGAGTTAATTAACACTGACCTCGACCGCCTGTACGGTTACGGAGCGTTCCCATTGAACAATATCTATAAGGAGCAGGGTAACGACCAGCTTATGACTACGCTACTCGCTGTCCTCACACCCACATCGATCCTATTTGAGGACCTATTCCCTAATGAAGAATATGTATGTAATATTTTTAAGGAAAATAACCTGATCACATTTGATGATTTCATAGAGGACAAGAACGAGAACAGGATAGATAGGATTACTTCTGCGGCAGATCCGAGGACAATAACTAGGGTGAAGCCCGGCGTTCCGTTTAACGGGACGTTCTCCTTGTTAGTTTTCGACAAGAACTCCTCGAAGCTGGGCGATAACCTGAGGTTACTGACCACGGGGATGTCCTTACTGGAGAAGACGTACTTAGGTGCTGGAGGTTCTAGAGGGTACGGCAGAGTTAAATTCACGGATATAGTCGTAGAAATTTACGATCCTAGGACGGCCACTGAGACCTCCTATAAGGAGATCAGATCGGTTGAAGAACTTAGCAAGGAAATCGAGAACCTGGTAAAGGCTATCGGTGTCAATGCTTGATCTTTGAAGAGTTTAAGATCGAGGTTGAGCCACTCACGCCTATATTTGTTTGGAGTGGTGAAATACTACATAAGGGTGCTGATTTCTACACCGTTAACGGTAAAATAATCATCGCAGATATCTTTAAGGCTTTAGGAAAGGTGAGGGATCTAAGCGAAGTCTTTAAGGAAGAATTTGCGAGGACTTTACTGGGCACGAAACTGATTTTCTCTTCAAACTTGAACCCCCGGCAGATCTTGATGCCTAATGAATACTTAATTCCAGCGTCATCATTGAAAGGTCTGATAAGGACAGCCCTACTGGATAATCTCTCTAAGTCTTCCCCTGAAGTCTATAACAACGTGAAGTCAAAGTTGGATGAACTGCCAACCAAGGAAGCACGTAAAGAAATGAAGCAGGTGGGGGAACCCGTTGAGGAGTTGCTGAGGCATACAGTTGCGTTCAATGAGAGAAAATATAAGTACGATGCATTGAATAGACTTTTGATTAAAGAACCAGAGATTTCGGGGCCCCTCCTCACCCTCAGGAAGGTATTGATCCTGGAACTGGTAGGTAACTTCGAGGGCAAAAAGTTTATGATAACCTTGGACAAGGGGAAACTAACGTATGATATCAAGATAATGAAACCCTCCAACTACGGCGTGAACCCTAATCTAAAAGGACTAGACGATATGATCAATAAGGGAAATATAGCAACTTGCCTGAAAGATTTCAGCGTTAGACTGGTGTCCTCCGAGAAGAGCAAGATCAAGAGCACACACAAGGATGTGAAAAAATACTTAGAATTTTTGAATAATTTAAAGATTGAGGGAGACTGCGCACCATTAAGGATAGGTATGCTGACGGGATATCAGGCCAAGACGGTTGGTTTACCGCCTGACGTCGATAACCTCAGGGCTAGGGTCATGACACATCTTACTGGACATCTATGGGATAATAGGACGGTGAAGCTCGCCGATGGCATCGGAGTAGGATGGATCAAGCTCTGCGTAAGGTGAGCTAGTTGGACGAGAAGCTCATGCTGGTCACTCTGCTCCATGATGCGGGTAAAATAATGTGGAGAGCAGGGAAAGAGCCTCACTGTCAATTGGGTAAGGAGTTTCACGAGCACGACCGGCTTACTTGTGATTTCCTTTCCAAATATTTGGGGGAAGAATACGTCAAGATATTCAGGGAGGGCAAGTGGAAAGTGGGTGATTACGCCTCAGCCAGCGAGAGAATAGAGAGCGAGAGCCTGGGAAGCCCTGCACTTACCCCTCTGCTGGATCCTACACTGGAAATCTCCAGCGACCTGAGGCGGTTCGAGGACCAAGAGAGATGGTACACCGTGACTTACGTAGATTTCAATGACACGGTTCCTGAAACCTACAAGGCCAAGACGAGGAGAGAAGCAGGAGTGAACTACAGGGGTATCCTGGAAAAGTTAGAGGAGTTGGCTGAGAAAGCGAGACATATAAGGGACCCGGAGAGTTTGCTTGAGACCTATGATTATATTTACAGGACTACTGCCTTATTTGTCCCGGCAGCTGTCTACAAGGCGGTCCCTAATACTTCGCTTTACGGTCACAGCAGGCTCGCTGCTCCCTTGGCGATCTGTGAAAGGATGAGACTCCTATTGATTGACATCAAGCGCATTCAGAGGTTCATAACAAACGTCAAGGGAGAGAAGGAGTCCTCCAAGAGGCTTAGGGGTAGGAGTATCTTCCTTCAACTACTGCAAACGGCATTGGCGGACAGGATCGCCGGGATTTTAGGATTATCCACCCTACACAACATCTCCTTCGAGCCAGGTAAGCTGATGTTCGCGGTATGTGGCGACGTGAAGGGAGAGGTGAATGATATCCTGACAGAAATTGAGAGATGGAGCGACTATGAACTTCAGTTCGCATCGTCAATAAGCGAGGAATTCCAGGTCAGCAAAATGAAGATATTCAACAAGGACGAGGGCGACGAGCAGTTCAGGAGGGTCTTGGAGGACGCCTTCAGCAAGTTGAAAATAGTTGGGAGGCCCGGTAAAATGGATCTGAATATGGATTACTTCAGAGACCTTAGCTCCAAGACCCTCAAGAGGGTGGAAGGTGTGGATAGAGTGACGGCAGGAGAGGTCAACGAAGATGACCTGTTGTCTGAAATCAACCTAATCTCGTTGATCGTGGGTCACTCAACGAGGAACTTGCATTATGTCGTGGAAGTATTATATAAGAATGACGTGGACAAGGAATTTTACTACCATGACAACGTTGGGAAAATATTCATAGAACCGTTGAGAGTTGGATTCCTACTGGTTCACGGAGACAAGGAAATTTCCTTCCTCAAGTCACTTATCCAGACTGAGAAGGATAAGGCCGAAAGGATAAGGGTGTTCACAGTTAACGAAACCGTGGATTTCATTTACCCTGATCTGTTGAAGGAATTTGATAGAATAAGCTTCGGTTACATGACCCTTAGCACACACCATCCGGTGGAAAACGATAAGTTCCTATCGCTTGACGACTTTGAAAACTACATCGCCATGGGTGTAGTTGACGGAGATAGGATAGGGGAGCTAGTTAGGAGACTCTCTGCGTTCCCAGGGAGATTCATGACCTTCTCCACGTTATTGGACTTTGCCTTTGCCCACATAGTAGCTAAAAAGGCTGAGGAGATTGTGAAAAAAACTGAGGAGATTGGAGGAAACGATACTCCCAGAAGTAAAGTACTGACTGCTATGTTATATTCAGGAGGTGACGACTTAGCTGTATACGGAAAGTGGGACGAAGTCTTCAAACTGTTGATGGAGCTCTCTAGCTTGATCGTCGGGGTAATTCCTTCAATTTCAGTGTCGGGAGGGATATTCGTGTTTAAGAAGAAGTACCCCATAGCGTTCGCGTACTCCTACGCCAGAGAGGAGGAGAAGAGAGCGAAGGCCGAGAGAGAAGGGAACGCAGGGAGAGTGTCGAGCAACATATTGGAGAGATACGCCTTGAGCAATGACTGCAGGGATATTAAGCAGGTCTCCCTAACCTGGGATGAGGCGTCAAAGTTCCTGAAATTTGCCGAAAAGTTGAGCAAGAGTGACGTACCCAGCGCGTATCTATACAAGCTTTACACCATTGGCCAGATGATCGAGAACTGTGAGATCCCCAAGGCCCTAGTTACTTACGCGTATTTGAACGCCCGGAACGATAGGACTTTCGAAAATGTAAGGAAGAACACTGATGACTACCTGTTGGATTATCCGAAAGAGGGAGGAGATAAGATAATCCCTGTGCTGTTGAAGTTCAGGGACGTTATTAATATGTACTCGCTTTTGGCAAGGAGTTAGTACCCTAGCTGAATTATATGCGGAGAAAATATATAAAAGTAAATATTGTTTTATCCTCTTATAAAGATTCTTATATCGATAATCGATCATCCTACAAATTATAGAGATACGGTTTATGGGAAAAAAGAAAGCGAGGTAGAGGGCATCTTTTGGGTAATTCGGGGCTGCGTGAGGAATTCGAATACAACAACCCCTTCGTCGTAATGTCAAGTTTTTCATCAATGGAGGGCTTCGAGTATTTTGTTGTCCAAAGAAAATCTTCGGTTTGACCTAGCAAAGGGAGGTGACTGCGAAACCCTATGAAAAAGGCTAAAGTTTACGGGGAGAGTCCTATACAGGAGATTGTAATTAGTGAAATTAATCAGAGAAAGATTTACTTAAATGCTAGGAGAGTGTCGCCACTTATAAGATAAATTATCTCTCCCTTCAGAACTATGGGACTGACGCGAATTAATGAGGATCGTGTAGAGTTAGGATATCTCGACAGACAGGGACCTGTTAATTTTCCTAATCCGTGACCGCATTATCGACACACCCAGATGGACATCCCATCTGAACACTGGAATTCCATGGGCCTCGGTGGATGGTGTGGGGATCGTGGCTGACAACGGAGTGCTCCTGGTTCAGAGCCTCACCGTGAAAGGCCAGGCGTTAATGAGTTGAAGGAGTATGTGAAAAAGCACCTTTTCAGTAGCGGACAGTTAGTATCAGATCACCCGACTTCATTGAGGGTAAAGTTATCTGTCCGTTCGACGGCACCGTCCTTCCACCGAAAGCTATTTCTTTATTTAGAGATCAATGGTGGAACAGGACATTCAGAATAAATACTCCTCAGGTGAGAAGCATGAGTCTCCAGGTGAACTGAGATGAGACAATGATGATAGCGGGACTGAAAGTCCTTCGAGCTCCACTACATTTGAGGGGCCTTTAATCACCCCTCAGGATCTCCTATCATCAACCTTGTACACGTACACCAGGTAGGATATTATCCACGATACGCCAAACACCCCCACTATGGTTACACCCACCAGACTCCAATAGGTCTCACTGTTTACCTCTCCCACCACATACCAGGACCACCCCCTCAGGTTGAGTTGAGCCTGCACCAGGCCCAGGAGCTCCAGGGAGCCCACCAGGAACGCCACGACCACCGAGATCACGGTCATACTGAGGTTATACCATACCTTCCTCACCGCGTCCCCAGAGAAGGCCCACCTGTACGCCGAGTTCATGAAGAACCCATCGCTGGAGTCCACAAGGCTCATGCCTGCCGTGAAGAGGAGTGGCAGCACGAGGAGCTCGTAGGGTGACACCGTAGTGTAAAGGGAAGCCGTGGAGCTGGAGATGGCCAGGAGGGCGGTCTCAGTGGCGGTGTCGAAACCGAGGCCGAAGAGGAAACCTATGGGGTAGAGGTAATACTGGTTACCCACCAACTTGAAGAGTTTCCTGAAGAACCTACCCATGAGGCCCCTCCTCAACAACACCTGATCTACATCGGTCTCCTCTCCTCTGACGACCCTCTTGAACAGGGTGTAGATCTCCAGGGCCACGACCAGGTTGAGGACCCCCAGTAGGTACAGGACTCCTCCACTGATCAATGTGCCCAGGAGTCCCCCGAGGTTCTGGAGTTCTGGCACGCTCCTCAACACATCCCTGGATGCGAGTATCAACGCCGTTGACAGGAGAAGAACCACGGTGGAATGGCCCAAAGAGAAGAACGTCCCTGCGAACAGGGACTGCTTACTCTCTTGAGTCAATTTCCTCACGGAGTTGTCTATGGCAGCCAGATGGTCGGCGTCAACGGCGTGCCTGAGGCCGAAGAAGAAGGCCAGGGAGCCTAGGCCCATGATCGCACCACCCAGCCTAGCGGAGAGCTCTGCCAACCAGGAGAAAAGCAGAAAAACCAGGACTGTCGTGACTGCGTAAAACGCCAGGACCGACCTTTTGAGAAGCATTGGACTGGATAGCCTATCCAGATAATAAGACTTTCGATTCTAAGGTTCTGTGTCAATGGTCAACATTAGGCTACAAATCAATAGTAGGGTGATTCTCCTTGAGAGTGTGTTACTCATCCTTTGTCAACTATTCTCCTTACGTAGAAGAAAATTTCATAGCTTAGTGCTGACACTACGCTCCAGGTCATCAAAAAGATAGAAAAGAAGTATTTAAACCGTCAACCGCTCCTAGGAGGCTTTCACCCTTCTGCAACAGGAAGTAAAGGGAACGAAGGCGGTACGCCATGAGATACTCTAAGTCCCTTGGGGTCGATGTCATAGTTGCCATGAGGAACAAACCGATCTGGTTCACCACTGAGATAGAAGGCATCAAGGATCGTAAAGGATAGCCTGGGATCAGGAATTCCCGACCAGTCCTCTACACTAATGGGGTAAGACTCCATGGACTCCATGGTGTTACTCAAACAAAGGATAGAGAATCGAGTTAACGAGCACCGGGAAAATCGGTATCCAACACTTCCACCCCATGTCTCTTGGCTACCTTCCTCAAACCTTCATCATATGTCATCAGCTTTAACTTCAGCCTCTTGGCCAACGCCAGGATCACGTAGTCATTGATCATCCTAAACGTCCTACGGTCATCGTTCAGTATCTTGACTCCCTCGATCATGTCCTCAAGCTCCTCCGTGACAATATGGAAGTCTCTCAGCTCCTCAACCTTCCTTCTAACCAGGTCTAGGTCGTTGGTCAGTTTCGCGAGAACCCAAATGAACTCATATACAACAATCCTGGGGATCACTACGTCCCCTTGGCTTAATAGCCGCATGGCCTCCTCGTGTTTGTCGCTGTCCTCGAAGGTTGAGTAAACTAGGACGTTGGTGTCAGCTAGAGTCCTTAGTGAGCTCATCGAGGGCTTCCTCTACGGTTCTGTTGATCTCCTCCTCCGTGATCCTCCTGTTGAGCTTTACCGTGGTCCACTTCTGGCGGTAGGGTCTTATGATTATCACCTTGGCGTTCTCATCATATGACACATCGACGAACTCCCCCTCCTTTAGATTGAGTTTCTCCCTTATGCCTGTCGGGATAGTAAGTTGAAAGTTCCTAGTAACTTTGACCCTCATAGTAAATGATAGGTCAGAGAATTTAAAACCTTACCTATGTTCACAGTGTCGACACTAAGCTACGAATTTTCCTTTTGCCAAAGGCTATTGTCTACAAAAGGTGAATAAAGCTGCACTTTTAAGGAGAACGTCTTCCCAGATTTGTAGGTCAGTGTTGACACTATGCTGTAGCGACTAGATGTTCCATCACAACTAGTCGGCTATGGTGGAGGGCGGAGCTCCTCGGATATTAACGATAGTTCCTACTTCGAGCGTTTAGGACGTTTAGGGAAGCAGTGTAGTCTCTAGCCACTAACCGCACAGGCAGATGACGACAGGATCCAGTAACGTTAGGTCCTCCTTCGCTTGATTTGATACGGATCTTGGAGGTGAACTGAGTTGATTAGGAATCCCTTTCCATTTATCCAGATCTTTATCTCGTGGAGAGCAACGTCATAGAGCTTGATAAAAAGAACAGCAAACCTCGCCCCTTCTAGGGGCGGGGTAAAAATATTAAGCGTAAACAATTATCTCTCTTTAAGATGCCTTCCTCTGGTCAACTCTCAGGCTATGAGGAGCGGGA
>Ga0081474_122444_pt1 | contig 10871 bp, 6 predicted proteins | sample OneHunmetagenome_2_FD_70978 | JGI IMG/M metagenome (GOLD analysis project Ga0081474, IMG submission 70978) | Ferrous microbial mat communities from One Hundred Spring Plain, Yellowstone National Park, USA v2 (version 2) | ecosystem: Environmental > Aquatic > Non-marine Saline and Alkaline >... | reverse complement strand
TTTTACTCCTTCTAAAATCCTTTTCACGAAATCTAGGTACTGCTTCGGTTCTCTAACAAGAGAAGGTAACTCGTACTCTTTTTCATTAGTCAAGTATTTCAAAAAGTTATCCCTAGTTCCTGCCTCGTTCCCAATAAGCACTTGAGAATCATCGTAAAAGTAAACGTTAACTTTACCTCTAGGAGAGTTCTTTATTACCTCCTCAGTCATCCTTTGAGCTTCGTCAAATATTATAAGGTCAATATTGAGATTACCGAATTCCTTAGTAAACCACTCTTCAAAACCCTTCTCTCCAACTCCGATTGGGTATTTTCTTCCAGTAGAGTAAAACATGATGAAAGATGACAGTTTCTTTCCCAGAGCTTTCCTTACAGTATTGATTAACCTATTATTCTTATATGCAAGGATAGTAGTATATCCCCTGCTTAACGCTTCCAAATATAGAGTTACTGCTAATAAGCTCTTACCGGAACCTATAGCTCACTTTATTAGGAAATTTACTTTCTTTTTCTCCTCTTTTTTGCTATCTTTTAATGCATCAAAAACTGCGTTCATTACCTTCATTTGGTCTTCAGTTAAACCGTAACCTTTAGATAATAAGGCCTTACTCACGTCCTTTAATTTCTCATCCTTAAGTTTCCTAACCAATTGAATAAAAGTGTCCTTAAGCTCCAATTTACCTTCAACAATTTTTCTCGCATCTTCGAGATCGCCTGGAGGAAATTTATCAAGCTCCTTCTTAAGCTCGCTTACGTCCCTTATAACCTTACATTCTGAGGAAGAATAATCTGAGGTATTATATAGGAAAAGTACGCCTTCAAATTTTATATTAGATGAATGGAATAAGTTGAGTTTATTTACATAATTGTTAAGTTGATAGCAAGGATCCTCATGAAGTTCTCCGTCAGCTTCTACAACGTTATCTCCTACCTTCCTCACTCGTCTCCAACCTTTAGCTTCAACAACTAATGCCTTATCTTTATCCACGAAAATCACGTCTGTTCTTTCAGTAAAGATTGGGTACTCTAAAATAAGAGAATGAGAAGGTTTTATTCTCGATAGGAGGTCAAGCAATTTCTTCCAAGCGTTCTGCTGCTCTACTGGGGGTTTCTCATTGAACGTTTCTTCATAACTTCTGACCAGAATGTTATAAGCTGAAGGAGTGATTTTCTCTAGTATTACCGGTAACACAAAGATTCTCCACTTATATGTTTATAAACTTTCGTCTCACTCTCTCCTATTTTTAAATATTAGCCGCAGCATGGCTCTAGAAATCTTGCCTTGTATAGTTGAAACTGTTAATTACCAGGTTTTAACTTATGAGTCCTTGAGAGGAAAAGGAGAAGAAGCTAAGACGAGGAAAAGCGAGCTAATGAAAGCAGGAATAGAGGAGAAATATATTAACGACTTTATAGAGGATGCCGAAAGTGGAGAAGGAGATGTTTGCGGAGATGGTAAAAGACTTGAAGCTTATCTCGAAATCCTATCAGTTTTAGGCTTATAAGGAATAATACCAAACCGATTTGTTTTTAAGTATTACTATTTCTCTCTAAAGAAAAGGATAAATTTCGTGGCAAAAAATTACCGATGTAACTTTTGAAGAAAAGTTTTTAAATTACTTTATATATATTATCACATGCTAATGAGATATTGGGGAAGGAAACCTTTGAAGCTCATTGATGAGATAATGAGCAATATTGAAGGTACAGTCATTGACCCCTTTGGCGGTGCTGGAACTATTGTTCTGTCCGCTCTAAGACACGGTAATAAAGGAGTATATCTTGATATTAACCCTTACGCTTGGCTTGTAGCTTTCGTAAACATAGTTGAGATTAACGCTGAAGAATTTAGAAGAAGAGGGGAAGAGGTTTTAGAAAACTTAACCGAAGTTAGAAAAAGAACATTAAGAAATGATCTTCTTTATTACTCAAATGGTAAGCCCTTCTGGAAGAAGAGGAATGCAGAGAGGGTTTCGCAATTCTTTTCACCAAATAATTTTAGGAAGCTTTACTCTATTCTAAAAGGAATTGATAGAGTAGAAACTTCACCAGAAGTTAAGATAGCCTTATACGGCGCTTTTTGCTCTTCACTTTTCAAAGCTTCAAAGATGAAAAGGGAAAATGCTGGAAGTTGGGGAGTTCCCTCCTACTGGATTCCAGAAAAGCATAAAGAAGAAGATGCAATTGAAGTGTTTAAATCTGAAGTTGAAAGGTTCTATTCGTATTTCAAAAGAAACAAAGGATATATACTTCATGAAGACGTAGAATTACTAATTAAGAATGCACTTAGTTTTAAATATAATAATGATTTCATATTATTCACTGATCCACCATTCTTTGACGAAGTTCAATACATGGAACTCTCATTCTTTTACTGGGTTTGGCTAAGAGAAAGTAGATTTAGAGAGATCGTTAAAGTACTTACTGGGCAAAGTATAAATTTCAAAATGTATAATGAAATAATTGTGAATCCAAATAAAGGGATTAACCATGATAAATATCTCCAATTGTTAGATAAATTTCTCAGAAAAACTAAGAAAATAAAAAGGAAGTATATTCTTTTTCATTATGATAAAGAGGAGTTTAAACAGAAAGTAATAACTCTAGTAAGAGAGAGATGGGGAAAAATTAGAATAGAGAATATAGAGATAGAAAAACAGAGAAATATAGGCCCTAAAGGTGATAAAAAATATATATTAATTTATTTGTTACTCCCATAATTCATAATAATCTTGTTAAATTGTTCTGTAAGCTTTACTATTTCATTCGGATCTATAATAACCATTTCTGTTTCTATATTTTTCGTCAATCCATTTATTGTAAAATTAGCTGAGCCAGCAAGAGCTATTGCATCGTCTATTATCATTATTTTAGAATGTATAATACCTTGTTCATTTATTGAAGGTATTTTGACTATGCGCATTCCATTTTTCTCGGCCTCTCTAATAGCCTCACTATTATTCTTATCATCTAAGCATACAATAGTTATAAGTAAATCTTTCTCCTTCTTAACATTCTTTAACTCATCTATTATTTCCTTACTTATCCAAGGAGATATAATTTTAATCTCATTTTCTGCTAAATTTATTAAATCCTTAAACACAGTATATAAATTAGTTGCAAATGAAAAAGTATTCTTCCCTAGCCAGTCTGTATGAGTTTTTATAAATTCGCTTACTATTTTCCTACTTATAAGGAACGGTTGATCATAAGGCCCAAACATACATCCTCTATCCATTCCCACACACATATTACATCCGTCCCAACATAATGGTAACGCCGCAATCATATCCTTGAAAACTTGTCTATTATTGATGACTGAGCTATATCTTTCTCCTAAGTAGTTTCTAATAACGAAATGATGAGGAAAAGTTGTTGGAAAAGGTCCGTTAGCCCAACCTTGAAATATATCTAATGTTCTTCTGAGTAAGTCGTTATCTAACCTTCCAGTAAAATTCTTAATAACCCCGCTTAAGTTAGATAGTGAGCTATTAAATCTTTTTTCATGATCTTTATACATTTGAGTTAAATTATCTAAAATTTTACGCAATATCTGATCACCTCTATTTATCATTGTGCTTAAGGTTTTTAGATATCCAAATCCTCCGTATATACTTTCGAGAACATATACAGATGTTGAGATATCTCCAAAGATTGGATGCTCGATATAGTATATATAATCCGCTGAAATGGCTTGATTAACTATTGAGGTAACTATATTAATAATGACGTGGGCTAATGTGTGTACTAATATAAAATTACCAAATAGAATTAAATTATCTTTATCGCACATAGCCTTGGCTTTATTACTTAGTATTTGATCTATAAGGTTCTCAAATCTTTTCATAGCATCAAATCCTTTTTGAGATAAACTAAATTTTCTTAAATGAATTCGATTTCTGTTACCAAAATATATAAACATTTTAGCGCATAACCAATCTTCTATTTCTTGGTTACTATCAATTAAAAATGATATATAATCATTTAAAGCGGAATTGTTAAATTTTAATATTAAACCGTTTAAATTATTTAATCTAAATCCTATTCCCTTTTCATAAGACGTCCATAAAAAATCCTTGTTTATGAAATCTGCTGCCTTAGCGTAAAAGATTGTAGCGTCAGAGAAAGCTTCCATATTCAACTTGTCACTAAATTCTATTTTACCCAAAATTCTATCAGAATTTCCCATTTTAACTACTATTAAGGCTAAGATTCTCTTTTTATTGTCTATACTGCCCTCTCTTATGTGTCTGATGATATGGGGAAATACTGTGTATAATCTCTCATAAGGCATAGGACCATTATAGTACTCACAATCTCTGCCTTTTTTAGACTTAAACAATTTACATCGGCTTGCCAATGGGCACTCTTTAGAGTCATGTAATAAAACTAGACCATATTTACAATAATATCCATTAATCAGAGAAGAATAACTATACTTTGCAATAAGAGGGAAAGGGCTAGCTGCATCATTCATATCTATGTAATGGTTAGAATTAAATAGCAAATGATGCATATACTCTACACTATTTTTAGAATTAGGTGTAAAAATGTATGGTTTTATTTCATTTGGGCGTATTACTTCAAAATCCCTTCTATAATATGGTACATTAAAATTATCCGGTATACCTCTTTTCCAGTCTATTGTATTTCTGTTTTTATAGTATAAAATAGGTACTAATACTAAGCCATAACCTTTTTTACCGAAAAGTAATTTAAACGGGGTAAAAGAGTATAATGCTTGAATGCCACTTCTTTTAGTTCCAGAATACTCACTCATTATCATCAACCTCTTCTATACTCTTTAATTCAATTGATGGAGAAGGAGGAGTAATAAGTAGATCTATAAATATATCATTAGCAAACTTTTCTCGTATAATGCTAAATATATCTTTATTTTCGTTAATATTCGGCGAAGTTTTATTAAAGTAACGAAATGTAGTGAGACATTTTTTAACACTATTATCTGCGATAATGTCACTTAGATCTCTTACTAGATCCTTTATGCTTTCATAGGCTCTACGAAGTCTGTTTATTATTTTCTCAAGATTATTTAAATCTTTTTTAATTCTCATTCTTTCTAAAAGATTATTTGTAGACTTCAGCTTAGATTTATTCTCCTCAAGTGATCCAATGTAAGAGTTTATTTCTTCAGCATTTAGCTCTATTGATTTTATTATTTCCTTAATTTGATTTATACTAGTGGAGCTGTTGTATATAACGTCATTAAGCTGTTCTATCTTATTATGAATTCTATGTACAATAGACAATATATATTTTTTATTACCAATAATTTTTTCTATTTCTGATTCATTTAATTCATTAATAACTTCGTAAATTTCAGATAATGCATTATTAATATCCTCTTTTAGCCCTTTAGCAATGCTTGTACAATTGTTATCTTCACCTTCTATATCACTATTTATAATGATTTTTAACTTATCAATAAGATTCCTTATATCATTTTTAATGGAATCTAAATTTATACATAATGCATTTTGTAACTCAGATGAGTATTCATCTAGGTTTCTATCTATATCCTCAACTAGCTCCTTTATTATGGTTTCGCACTCCTCTCGATCTCTTTTAACAACTACGCATGTCTCGAATTTATTTATAGCCCTCTTTAATAAGAAATAGGAAAATATATACTGTAATATTATCTGAGCATTTGTAGAATCTATTGAATTTAATAAGGAACTATAGCCTGCATTGAAAAGTAGATTCCTTAAATCCAAGCTAAACATATATAAAGAGGCAAATGGAGTTGATTGTAAAATTACAATGCCTGTTGCAATTCTATAAGTATTCTCACTTCTTCCAGCTCTTCCCACTCTTTGGAGAAAACTCTCTCTAGATAAAGGTAACTTATGCTGAACTATTACTGCAATATCTCCAATATCTATTCCCAATTCTAATGTTGATGTAGAGAAAAGGAGTAACTTCGATGGATCATTTTTAAAGTTTTCCTCTATCTTTAGTCTCTCTTGTAGAGATAGTACAGAATAATGCTGATCTATTCCGCGTTTTAACTCATCAGCTAGGTTTTTTTGATTTACATTATTACTACAAACATTACGATAGTTCGATAAGTATGGCCAATAATATTCATTATGGTTACATAGATCGCTTAGATCGCTATAACAAATATGGTCTATTATTTCTCTTGCATTTCTCTGGCCAAGTATTGTATTTTCAAAATACTTATAGAAATTAGTAATGCCAGCAATACTATCTGCAAATAATATACCCTTAAATTTATACTCCTTTAACCACGCTAAAACTGCCTCTGTAACGTCTTCTGTTAATGTTTCTACTCCTATTCCTATATTGGGAAGCAAGAACTCATATAAAATTAAACGCTTTTTAGTTATATTAGAAGAATTCTTAGTGTAGAAATCTGTATACGTTAATATATCGTTAGGAATGCAATTCTCATTACCACAGCATACTAATTTAGATATAAATTCTCTATAGCATGGTATGGTTGCAGATGAAAATACTATCTTCTCTATATCAACGGCATTAGTAAGCTTCTTCAACGAGAAAAGTAACCTTAAGATAAATTTCAGATGATAATATAAAATGCCATCATAAGCATGTACTTCATCTAACACGACATATTTTACGTTCTTAAAATTATTTACGGTTTTCATATTTAATAATCTTCTATATAAAGTCCATAAATTTGTAAATAATATATTTGGTGGAGAAGACTTAATTTCTTCCCTTGTAGGAATTATAAAGTCGTATGCATAACCGCATTTATTGCATTTAATTCCATTTCTAGTATATATTAGATCACCTTTACATCTTGGGCACTTGAGTCCTCTATAAGTTTCATTTTTTTCAATTATATTAGGCGTATCACCGTCCTCTAAGGCTATTGTAATCTTTTTGCCATATTTCTTTAACTCATCATTAATTATAGCAAGATAACCTAAGAATTTTTCTATTTGATCTTTTGCTAAAGCCTTTCTAGGATATATAAACATGAGGTTTATTGGCTCTTCTCCTCTGAATATAGACTCTAGTAAATATATTAATGCAGGAATAACAAATGTAAGAGTCTTTCCAGTAGCAGTAGGAGCGACAAGTGGTATATATTTATAATCAGTATTGAGAATTTTATCAATAATATATCTTTGAAAGCTTGATAAACCGTTTATATTATATTCGTTTAATACTCTTTCTATAATATTTTTAATAATTTTTATAATATTTTCTGGTAAATTATCTCTTTTTAATTTGGTATCTATAATCTGAAGTAAGTCATTTATTCTAGATGAACCAAAATCTGGAAAGGGTTCTTCAACTAGCATAATATCATATTCTAATGCGTAAGGTTCTGAATTAATATATTGCCTAATAAAAGCTGCCTTAGCTAATAGATCCATATGAGCTGTTCTATACTTATCACAATATTTTATAACCATTCTTTTCCTAAGTAATTCATTAAATATTTCTCCTCCGTGGTTATATTTTTTAATAATTTCATTTATATCGCTATTAGTTAAAAGAGCTGCAGCAAAGTCCTTTTTTTGACTATTTCGAAATTTTTCTACTTCCTTTCTTACTAAATCTTGATAAATGTTAATTTCGTCTTCACTTGTTAGATGTGGCATTATACTTATATATTAGTATATAAGGTTAAATACTTTCAAACATATTCCTGGGCTTTAGAATAATAGAATATTTTAAATTAAAATCCTATCTTATGTTTAATAATCTGGATTTATATACATTTTCCATTTTATTTATGATTTTTACTGTTTCATCATAGCCTAGATTATAATTCAATATTTTACTAAGTTGATCCTTAATCTTCAATATAAGTTGATTCTTAACCCCTACACTAGGTTTAAACTTAGCATTATGTAAGGAGAGCTGCGATAGTATTTGTAAAAACTTCTTTCTATTAGAATCATTTTTGAAAACCTTATCTATTAGTAAATTATACAACTGTTCGTCTTCAAAAGCCATATAAGTTATCTCTGGACCTATAAATACTATATTATCTTTATTATCTACTATAAATATTTTAACGTTATAATGATTAAATGAGAACATATCTTCTATGTCTTTTTTATCTGTTAGATGGAAATTTATTTCTATTAAAGAGTTATTCCTTTTCTGAATCAATCCCGAAATTCTTTTCATATAATTATTAAGTTCCTGAAAACTGCCTATTTTAAGAAAATCGTCCTTATCGAATCTAGTAGTATACATTGTCCTAAGAACCATAAGAATAAGCCTAGATTTTATGTCCATTTTATTATAATATCTACTGTTTCTATTATAATATTCTGTTAAAAAATTTTCATAATTTATTTTACATTTATTATCAGATAATTTTTCTATAGTAATTTTATTGATAAATAAATATGTCATGAAATCTTTATCTACATTATTATATAATTTAATTTTATTGAAATTAAGATTAGCATCTAAATATTCTCCTTCACCGTTATATATATTAGCTAATGTGTGATAAATTTTGAATATTGATAGAAACTCATTACCCACATAAATGTAAATATTTCCCCGAAATACGTTACTTTCATCATACGGTAGGCTTAAAGAGGATACCCAATAAGTACCATAGATTTCTGATAAAATTCTCTCCTCTTCATTTTTTATATCATCTAAAACTTTCCCTCTATTTTCATACTCACAAATTCCAGAAGGATAACAGTTTAAACGCTTATCATATTTAACTACTTTATTTGGAACTTCTTGTTGATAAAAATCCTTGAATTTGCCCCAATACTTTAATGTAACGATCCTATCTTGTCCTGAACTATATATGGGAATGAACATACCAGTATTAAACACATTTCCCTTCCAGAGAAAGACTCGTTTAATAATATTAGGACTTACTATATCTTTAATATTAAAAAAATACACGATATTTCCACCATCAATATACTTAATTTTATCCTTAATCTCATAGTATTGTCTCTTGTACTTATCACATAAAATACCAATTAAATGAGTTTCATGATCATAATCATTCATAATAGAAGTATTACATTACAAAATAATAAGTATTACGCTGTATTTATGATAAAATAACGCTGTTCTAAGAATGTTTTCAAATAATTACCAATTATAGAATTTTCTATTAAATATATGAAATTAAATCTAAATCTTTTAATGTTAAAATAATTATAAAATTCACTGTATACTATCCATTTTACAATAATATTATTAACGATCTTATTTCTTTTTTCTTTCTTACCTTAACTTATAATCAATTATTTCTCCATGGACTTATACTAATTTAAAGAGAACATTACAATTTTGCAATAATCTACTCAATCGATCTTACTAGCATTCGATAAAGCTTAAAAAATTGTATAATATTATACTAATAATGTCTAAAAATACAGAGAGAAGGTTAATCGAAAGTGATGCTTTCGGAGACCTAGTACCAGAAATTGATAAGAAAGCGGCTAGGGAGAAAGGTCCAGGGAGGCCGGTTTATTGGGAAATGATATTTTGGTGGACTAGGAAGCCATTAATTTCTGCTAGGGCATTTACTGCAGCTGCATTACTTCCAGAAAATTATCCCCTTGATAAGTTTAAGAGGATGATTAGATTATCAGAGAATCTTCCCCATAAATATCAACCCGTAGTAAATAGCGAATTTAAAAACTTCACAATTTTAGACCCTTTTGCTGGATTTGGTTCAATTCCATTGGAAGCTAAAAGGTTGAAAGTAGGTAAGGTAATTGCTTCTGAATTATTACCTACCGCATACGTGTTTTTAAAGGCTATTCTTGAGTATCCTAAATATGGAATAAAACTTTTAGATGACTTAAAGAAATACGGCAAAGAGCTAATAAAAAGTATAGAAGATGACGTCAAAGAATTATATGGAGAGTCTTCAGGTTTTGTAGGTACATGGGAGGTAAAGTGCCCACACTGTGGCAATTACACTCCTTTAGTCAATCAGTGGTGGTTATTAGCATTAAAAGGAAGTGAAGATGAGGAAGAAGAAGGTGAAGAAGAAGTTAAGTCTGGTGATTTCAAAAGATTGGTTTTCATGAAACCTGAGGTTAATGGCGGGCAACTAAGAATAAAGATAATCGATTTAAATAAAGAACTTGATAGGAAGACTATACCTGCGAAGAAGAGTAAGGATAGAGTAATAATCGACGGTAAGGAATATAGGGTTCCAGAGGGAAACGTTAGTGCGAAAAAGAGTTATGCGAAATGCTTATTCTGTAATACGACTCTTCCCGGTAAGGGTGATAAGTGGTATGTTAGGGAAGCAATAAGGGATTGGAATGAAAGGTATGAGAAATACTTGAATGGAGAAATCAGTCTAGAAGAATTACAAAACGCTAAAGCAAGGCCAACACTCTTAGTTAAGTTTAAGGGAGAAGAAAAGGATCTGAAGTTTGAGGAGATTAATAAGCACGATGTAGAAAAATTCTGGAATTTACTAAGAAAATTAAAAGAAGTCAATATAGAGAATATACCTATTGAGAATGTTGCTCCTTATGGTACAATAAGAGCTGCAACGTGGGGAATGAATAGATTTTACAAATTCTTTAATGCCAGGCAGTTAATAATATTTTCCAAAATTATCACTAAACTGAATGAACTTAAAGAAAGGATAAAGGGAGAAGAGGAATATAGGAAAGCTATAATGACATATTTAACCATAGGATTTCTAAATCATACTAGGCGTAATTGTTTCTTAACATCAGCTAACCCTGACAGAATATTTATTAGGGATGCTTTATCATTTAGGAGATTCGCATTTACATGGAACTGGGTTGAGATATCTCCTTTAGCCAACATAATAGGATCTTTATCTAGGAGTTTAGATCACGTGATAGAAGGATTAGAATACTTAATACA
>Ga0081474_125612_pt1 | contig 10883 bp, 9 predicted proteins | sample OneHunmetagenome_2_FD_70978 | JGI IMG/M metagenome (GOLD analysis project Ga0081474, IMG submission 70978) | Ferrous microbial mat communities from One Hundred Spring Plain, Yellowstone National Park, USA v2 (version 2) | ecosystem: Environmental > Aquatic > Non-marine Saline and Alkaline >... | reverse complement strand
GCCTAACTATCTTGCTCTTGCAAGATAATATTACTATTTTGCAAGAATATTTAGTTAAATTATTTTATCCACTTTTTAACTCCCTTGAATTATTTTCGGGGTGATGAATTTGGGGTCTAGGATATTTGAGCTAGTAATTTGAGGGCGGACCTAACGAAGTCCCTATTAGCTTGCTTAACACCTTTAGTTTGTGGCATATAGTTAGATTTGCCCTCGTTTATACAAACTTTTCTACAGAAATTGGCATAAATTAGATTTTTTCTGAATTTCATTCATCTCATTTTTTACGCTAAAAAAGAGATTCCCATACTGACGTAAATAGTCACGAATCTTATTTATAGTATCTTTTTTACTTAATTTAATTCTATGTAATTTCTAAAGCCCAATAAAACCTCTACTGATTAAATAGAGTATTTTTCTTTAATAAAAAGAATTATTTATTTTTTAAGATTTATAAAAATTTATTAAAAATTTATAAAATATAAAATTTGTTAGATAATGTTACTAGATTTTTAATTACATTCATTCTTACATGTAAGAACTAAAGATTTTTAGTATAGATATTGACAATAAGAACATGGAGTTAAGGATTTCCGATTTAAGAGTTTTTACTGTTCAAGCTAATTTTGAATGGACCTTTGTCAGAGTTTATTCTGGTGATTATTACGGTACTGGTGAAGCAGGTCCTGCTCCAGGCTTAATGGGTATGGTTAATGGTTTTAGACGTTTATTAGTTGGCGAAGATGCTTTTAAGGTTAATAGGATTGTAGAGAAATTAAGATATGCAACATTGTATTCAGGTACAACAACACACACCTAATTGCTGGCATAACTATTGCACTTTATGATTTAATTTCTAAGTATCTGAATGTCCCCTTATATAAACTCTTAGGTGGAGATAGGGAGAGAATAAGAGTTTATGTTGACGCGCATGGGGGAAAAGGATTAGAGGCAATAGATTCCCTCCTTTTACCGATACGTTTACCCTGGATAGAGAATGCCCAAATAGAAAAAGACAGATTAGTTACTCAGAATAATCCCGTAAGTGGTAGACTCTCTTTAGAAAAATGGAACGAAGATTATTCCCCAGAATCTTATGCTAAAAGAGCTAGAAGTTTAGTAAATGAAGGATTTACGGCAATAAAGTTTGATCTAGATATACCTACTCCATTCTTATCCGAGCATAGAGTTAGAAGTGGAGATCTATCATTAAAGGACATAGATTATATGGCTGAAATAATCAGAGCTGTAAGAGATGCTGTAGGTGATGAAATAGATATTATGGTTGACTTACATTGGAGATATAACGTTAATGCTGCAATAAGAATCTGTAAAGCTCTAGAGCCATATAGATTAAGATGGATAGAGGATCCTACAACTTCAACAATAGCCTTAACTAATTTTGACGAATTAAAGATTATTTCCTCGCATTGTTCCATACCTATTGCAGTTGGAGAAACGCTATATTCTTCAGTTCAGTTTAAGGACTTATTATCAACAAATACCAGAGTGTGGACCCCAGATATCGCAAAAACTGGAATAATAGAGGGAAGAAGAATTATCGAAATAGCATCAATTTATGATATAGAATTTTCACCACATAATATAGGATCGCCTATTGCTACTATGGCTATTGCACATTTATCGTCTCTCTCGAATACACTTGGAGCTGTCGAATTTCATGGTCATGATGTACCCTTTTGGAATGACATCATAAAACCTAAAAGAAAAATTATTGAAAATGGCTTCATCACTTTAACTGATGAACCAGGTTTAGGTATAGATTTAGACATAGATGTTATGAGAAAATATTGGAAAGATTTCGAGGTGTAAGCGTTGGTTAAGATTATTGCTAAGAATATTTCTAAGGTTTTTAAGAAGGGTAAGGTTATTGCTTTAAATAACATCAATTTAGTTGTTAGCAATGGTGAAAGATTTGGAATTTTGGGACCTAGCGGTGCTGGTAAGACTACTTTTATGAGGATTATCGCAGGTTTAGATGTTCCTTCTTCTGGGGAATTGTTTTTTGACGATAAACTTGTTGCTGGTAATGGTAAGCTTTTTGTTCCTCCTGAGGATAGGAGAGTTGGTATGGTTTTTCAGACCTGGGCCTTATATCCTAATTTAACTGCTTTTGAAAACATTGCCTTTCCTTTAACTAATATGGGTCTAAGTAAGGAGGAAATTAGAAGAAGAGTTGAGGAGATCGCTAAGATTCTGGATATTTCTCATGTATTGAATCATTACCCTAGGGAATTATCAGGGGGTCAACAGCAAAGAGTTGCTTTAGCTAGGGCCTTGGTTAAAGAACCTTCTTTACTTTTACTTGATGAACCTTTTAGTAATTTGGATGCTAGGATAAGGGATAGTGCTAGAGCTCTAGTTAAGGAGGTTCAAAATAGGCTTGGTGTTACTTTGTTAATTGTTTCTCATGATCCTGCTGATATTTTTGCTATCGCTGATAGAGTTGGGGTTTTAGTTAAGGGTAGGCTTATTCAAGTTGGTTCTCCAGAGGAGATTTATAACAATCCCGTTTCTCTTGATGTTGCCGCTTTAATTGGCGAGATTAATGAGTTAATTGGCAAGACTTCTAATGAGGGTGTTTTAGTTGGTAGTTTTAAGTTTTCTGTTCTTGTTGATTCTGATAGCGTTGTTATTGGTATTAGACCAGAGGATGTTAAGGTTTCTTTTGATATTATTAATGACAAAGATTGGGTTTTAGTTGGTAAGGGAAGAATTAGGGTTGTTGGTTATCAAGGGGGTTTATTTAGGGTTATTATTAATCCTCTTAATTCTGACGAGGAGATTGTAACTTATGTCGATCATCCTATGAGAGCTGGTGAGGAGGTTTTTGTTTATGTGAGAAAGGGTGGTATAAAAATATATAAAAGATAAAAAGTGATTGAACCTTAATTTTTAGACTATTATTTATTTATCTTTTATATAATAATATATTTTTAAGAAGTTTTAATATATTTCGATTATAATATTTTTTAATTAATATATCAGTGATTATTATAAACCCTACTATGATTGATATCACTGGCAATAGCACGTTTGAATTATTACCATAATCTTTTGTTATTTGTTTTAATCCATACATTGATGGGTTCATAACCCATGGTGGATAGTAGTTTGCAAATGGATGGCCTGGGAAGCCCATATAACCTAAACCTAATTTTGCCGCAGCCAACCATTCTTGCTCTTCTTCATGCATCGCTGAGTATAGTGTAGAATTCCAAATTGATAATCCAGCAGGACCTATTTGTTGTAAAGTTAACAGAGCAGAGTTAATTTGTGCATAAACATCATCAAACAATCCTCCATCAGATAGTTGGTAAACAAAGTTTTGCGGATTTGGAGAGTCGTTAACCAACTGTTCATAATCATACCACTGAGCAGGAGTGTTATAGAAATCAGTAGCGTTCTTGTAGAAAGAGACTGCTTTCCATCTATTGAAAATAGATGATCCATAATAAGAGGACCAGAAGTGTGCTAATTGTAATGCTTGTTGTTCTTGTGGTCCTACTGGTATTCCTATGGAGTCTATTACTAGTGCGTAGTAGTTTTGTGTTCCTGGGAATGGGGATTCTATTAGTGTTACGCTTGAGTTGTTTATGTATTGTGGTAGTGGTGGGTAGGCTGTTGTGTTTAGGAAGTCGTATGCGTAGTTTGTTAGCCAGTTTCCGTTTGCTTGGAATGCTACTTTTCCTTGTACTAGTAGTGTTAGTCCTTGTGTCCATGTCATTGATTGCCATCCTGGGTAGTCGTAGGTTGTGAAGTTTAGGAACCAGTAGTTTGTCTCGTTTATTAGTTTTTGTACTGTTGCGTTGTTTAGGTTTATTGTTCCGTATATCATTTCATTGTATAGTTGTGGTCCTGCTAGGGATAGGAATATGTCTTCCCATAGGTTGAATTGGTCCCATCCTCCATCCCCTCCCGGTATCATCCACGGGTGTATTCCGTGTTCTGCTAGTTGTACTGTGTCATAAACTAGTGTGCTGAAGTTGTACGGAAATGGTAAATTATACTCCCTTAACAACTGCGCGTTAATAAATAATAAGGAGCCTCTATGAACGGTTACCGGTATTGATAGTAGTGTTCCGTTGAATGCACCTGCTTGTAGTACTTCGTATACTGCATTCTTTAGTAGTCCCCATTGTATTGCGTATGGTGTCATGTTTACGAAGGAGTTTACTCCGTTAGGTGCTGCCTCTACATAGCTTATCATTTCTGGGCCATAATGCACTTGGAATGAAGCCGGTGGTTTTCCAGCTTCTACTAGTGCTAATATTGCGTATTTTGCATTATTTCCTGCAGCGCCAGGTACCAAATAAGGTTCTACCGTTATTCCTGTTTGCTGTTCAAATATTGGAATTAAATGGTTTAATGCTACTTTTCCTGTAGCTGCCCACCATGTGTAGAATACTAGAGGCCCTGTTGTTGTGGTTGTTGTTATTGGTGTTGTAGTTGTCGTTGTTGTGGTTACTGTTGTTGTTATTACTGTTGGTGTTGGTTTTCTTGTTAGCATTATTCCCGCTATTGCCCCTATCACTATTACTATTACAACTATTGCAACAATTATTGCAATTTGGGTTGAAGATAAACCCCTAACCAAACTATAGGGATACTTCATGGCAATTTAAAATGCATATTTATAGTTAATAAAGTTTTTCATGATTCTTTTTAAATCATATATTTTATAATTATCACTATTTATTATAAGTTTAGTAATTCTCTAACTATAGTAGATTTTGCCAACAGTTAATTCTACATATTAATATATACACCCTCTTATATAATTTATAATTGATGAAGAAGGGTACTATAATTTTAGTAATTCCTACAGCTATTTTTTCTGCAGTATTATTATACTTAGTAATATGGAATGCTGTAATATCCTTTACTAATTGGTCATTACTTAATCCTAAGATTTCCTTCGTAGGTCTACAGACTTATTTTAGCGTAGTAAGAACTTTTCAGTTCTCTAATTCTATACTTCATTCGTTAGAATTATCGGCAAGTTTAGTTGCAATTGGCAATATATTAGGAATACTGTTTGCGGGTTTACTATATTTTCTATCATCTAATAAAGCTAGATCCGTATTTCTTTCAATTATAATTTATCCATTAGCAATATCCATGGCTGTTAACGCTTTAATTTGGCTATGGCTGTTTAATATAAATATTGGAATTGATTGGCTGTTGGTAAGAATAGGTTTACCTCAGTTTCCTTGGCTATCCTCTACATCTACAATGTTTCCCAGTTTAATTTTAGTGTCAATATGGGCTTACACTGGAATTGCGGCGTTATTTTACTTGGCTGGATTCATGAATATAGATAAATCTGTAATAGAGGCTGCAAGGTTAGATGGTGCAAGTGCCTTTAAAATATTATATAAATTACTAATACCCAATTCATTTAACTCTTTTATTATAGCGACAGCTTTATTGTTCCTATTTTCCTTTAGGATATTCAGCTTACCTTATATACTATCTGGAGGGCCTACTAATATTTTCCTTCAGACTGCCGTAGTATATATGTATTATTTATTTACTGTTGAGTTCTTCTCTCAAGCTACTGCAGTAGCTACAATAATTACCGTTATCGCTTCCGTGATAATAATTCCTTATGCATTAATTATAATAAGGAGGTGGATTAGGAAATGAGACCGGTTGTAAAAGCGAGCTTACATTATTTAGCATTAGCTATAGTAAGTATTTTATGGTTAATACCAGTTTACGCTATGATAGTTAACGGATTTAAGAGTAATCTAGAAGTGTTATCAAGCCCAGTTTTATCTCCCCCAACATCTCTTTCTCTTACCGCATATATTACAGTGTTTAATGCTTTAGCAAAACCTCTGGTAAATAGTCTAATAGTAGTAATACCCACGTCTTTCATCTCAGCATTTTTAGGAGCTATGGGAGCTTATTTCTTCTATACTTTATCCTATTCCTTTAGTAAATTGTCATCTGTAATTAGTGATGTATTATTCTCCTTAATCGCGCTAGCTACTTTTATACCATATCAAGCTACATTAATTCCATTAACTAGATTAATAGTCAGTATGGGTATTTTAGATACTTATATAGGCATAATTTTTGCAATGCTCATATTTTATATTCCTACTGGGGCGTTACTAATGTCAATGTTCGTTTCAGTTATTCCGAGAAGTCTAATAGAGGCTGCTAAAGTAGATGGAACCGGAGACTTGAAAATATTTATGAAAATAGTATTTCCCCTATCCATGCCAGGCTTTATATCAACTCTAATATTTATAATAATACAATCATGGAATAACTTCTTCATACCTTTAATTCTAGTCACTACTCCAAATATGAGGTTAGTTTCAGTTGCAGTGCAATCATATACTGGAGGATACGGCACGTTATATAATGACACATTTGCAGCGGCAATGTTAGCTAGTGTAATTCCGTTGGCAATATTTATATTTCTTGGAAGGTACTTCATTAGGGGCTTAATAGCACTAGGAGGAGGAGGTAAGGGGGTGTAATGTTTTGGTTAGGATTATAGCTAAGAATATTTCTAAGTACTTCAAAAAGGGTAGAGTAATAGCCTTAGATAAGATAAATCTAATAATTGAGAACGGTGAAAGATTCGGAATCTTAGGTCCTAGTGGGGCAGGAAAGACAACGTTAATGAGAATAATAGCAGGTCTTGAGGTACCATCAGAAGGGGAATTATACTTCGATGACAAATTAGTGGCAAAAGATGGGAAACTAATAGTCCCACCAGAAGATAGGAGAATAGGAATGGTATTCCAAACGTGGGCGTTATACCCTAACCTAACGGCATACGAGAATATAGCGTTCCCGCTAACTAACACAAAAATAAGTAAAGAAGAGATAAGAAAAAGAGTAGAAGAAATAGCTAAAATATTAGATATAACACATGTATTAAACCATTATCCAAGAGAACTATCGGGAGGGCAGCAACAAAGAGTAGCCTTAGCAAGAGCATTAGTAAAAAACCCTTCACTTCTATTATTAGACGAACCATTCAGTAACTTGGATGCAAGAATGAGAGACAGTGCAAGGGCATTAGTAAAAGAAGTGCAAAGCAGACTAGGAGTAACATTATTAATAGTTTCCCATGATCCAGCGGACATATTTGCAATAGCAGATAGAGTGGGAGTCTTAGTTAAAGGAAAACTTGTACAAGTAGGCCCACCAGAAGAGATATACAATAAACCCATATCTATAGAGGTAGCATCACTAATAGGAGAAATAAACGAAATAGAAGGAAAAGTAACGAAAGAAGGAATAATAATAGGAAGTTTCAAAATACCAGTAAATATTAATACAGATAAGGCAGTAATAGGAATAAGACCTGAAGACATAAAAATATCAAAAGAACCAATCAAGGAAGAGGAATGGATACTAATAGGAAAGGGAAGAGTAAAAGTAATAGGCTATCAAGGAGGATTATTCAGAATAACAGTAAGCCCACTAGATTCAGAAGAAGAAATCGCAACTTATTTAGACCATCCAATAAAGGCAGGAGAAGAAATATTGGTATACGTTAAAAAAGGATCGATAAAAATATTCACTTAAATTTTTTGTGTTTCCTCTACTAATTTTGTTCCTAAAGTCTCTGGTCCTAGATACTGTCCTATTCCTACTAATATTGCGCCTATCATTAATAGTATTGCAGTTGAGAACCACACATTACTGGGAGTGTCTATGCTCTTAAACAGATACTGATGCATCAACGGAACATATATACTAAACCACCCTCCTATGAAAATTCCAGAGGAATATCCAAAACCTACTCCAGAAGCTCTCATTGAGGCTCTGAATCTCTCAGAAAGATATATCGGTATTATCCCCCATGGACCTTGAGTAATTATTCCTATTAGTATTGAGGCTAATGAGGCCATTAAGAAATTTCCAATCTCAGCACTTGTAAAAAGTAAATAATAGATCGGTATTGAGATTATGAAAGTTAGGATTGCCCATATTATTGTTAATCTTCTTCTTCCTACGTACTGAGATAAGGCTCCGAAAAATACAGCTCCTGCGAAAGCTGCATATGTACCGTAGGAATATATAGTTTCTGCTGTACCTAAAGAGAATATTGATGGTTTATGTTCAAGAATTGCTGGGACAAATGCAAACAATGAATAGGCGAAAAAGAACATTCCAGTCATATATAGCATTACCTGAAGGAAATCTCTTCTGTAAGGTTCTTTAAATAGATCCAAGAAAGGTGTTCGTCTTATGAGATTCTTCTTCTTAACGTCTTCAAATACTGGGGTTTCTTTCATTGTTAGTCTTACTGCTAATGCGACCACGGCTGGAGCTAAAGCAGTTAAAAATATATATCTCCACGCGAATTCCTCTACCCCAGTAAGTCCATAAATTCCTATGAAAATCCCCTCTACCACTGCAGCTAGTGCAGCCCCGAATGAAAATCCTCCTTGTATGAATCCGCTAACTAATCCCCTCCACTTATATGGTGTCCATTCCATTGCGAATGGATGCCCTGCTGAATATTCTCCACCTGCGAAAATCCCCACTAGTACTCTAACTAGAACGAAGAGTATAAACGATAATATGCCTACTTGGGCATATGTTGGTAAAGCTGAAGTTAACGCACTTGCCAGACCTAATCCTATTACCGTAATGATTAAATCAGCCCTCCTCCCTATTTTATCGCCCAAATTGCCGAAAATTGCTGAGCCCAGAGGTCTAAATATTATGGTCAAGGAATAAGAAAGTATAATATTAAACGTTGCTAATAGAGGGGATTCTGGAGGTAATAATACCTTGGCTAATACTGGGGCAATTCCTAATATCATAGTTAGGTCGTAACTATCTAATAGGAATCCTATGAATTGTGATACTATTGCTTTTGCACTATCTGAGCTGAAATTTTGAGGTTCCATGATTAATCACATAAATATATAAATTTAAAAAGTTTACTTCTATAGTGCGATAAAATATGTGTATAAACTAGTTTATAGATACAAATGTATTTTATGATTTATTCATATTAATATTTAAATTAGTTATAAAGATAATATTTGTTAATAATTGTTGAGAATTAGGCTAATTTTAATTTCATTTACTTAAATGTTTAAAGGGATGAACGAGATCAACAAGTTAGCTTTGATAGGAGGTTTTAGGGCTTTCGGCAGCTCTATAATATGGCCTTTCATGGGTTTCGCATTGTATAAGGTTTACGGGTTTTCTCTTACTTATGTATCCTTATTTTATCTAATTCAAGCTTTCATAAACGTTACAGCTTCAATTAGCGGCGGAATTATAACTGATTATTTTGGTAGGAGAAGGACGATTATTATTTCAATAATTATGTCTTCAGTAGCGTTATTTATCGCTTATATAATTAACCTTCCCACACCGGTGGCTTGTTTAATACTAATACAATCCTATTTTAGTTCTATATATAATGTATCCACAACTACCATAGTAGGTGATATGTTTAAGGGTTCTGAGAATTTAGTTAAAGCTTTTAGTAGGCAAAGGGTAGGGATAAACGCTGGATGGGCTTTAGGTCCCTTAATAGGAGGGTATATTTTCTCTACTTACGGATTCAGACTCTTACTGTTAATATCGAGTTTATTAATCTTAATTTCGATACCCTTAATTAGATTACTGCCAGAGTTCAAGGGTAAGGGTTCTGTTTTGGATTTCAGCGTAAGTAGGGAATTCGTAATATTCTTAATACCTACTTTTCTCACTTTTGTAATAATAGGTCAGCTGGGCTTCGGTATTTTAACTTATTATACTTCTATCTTGGATTTTACTGAGTTTCAGGTTGGTATATTGTTTGCTATTAACGGGGTTATGATAGTATTTCTTCAAGATCTCTTGGGGAGAATAATAAATAAGAGGATTAAACTTATTTCCTTGGGGATGGTAATATACGGTTTAGGTTATTTAGGAATAGCTTTGGTAACGAATTTCTATTTAGCGTCAGTTGATATAGCTATAATAACTTTAGCCGAGATGATTGTAACTCCTCTTTCCCAGACGTTGGCTAATTCGTTAGCTAGTCAGAAGACCAGAGGTAAACAGATTGGATTATATAGTATGGTCACGGGAATAGGGAGAATAGCGGGTTCGTCATTGATAAGCGAGTTAATGAATTATTATCTTTATACGCCCTTAATATTATGGGGTGTAATTTCCTCATTTGGATTCATATCCGCATGCCTTTACTATATATTTCTTAAAAAGTTGAAAAGTATTCTATAAATATTTTACCCTTTTAAGTTTAGATTCATTATTATCTAGATTTATAAGTTTCAAAACTTTATTCTACATATGCTCTTCCTACTTTGGTTTAAGGTTAAACAGCCGGAAAGTATTACACAAAAACAATTAATGGAGATATGGAAGAGGGAAGCAGAAGCAGCTTTACCTGCGGTAAAAGCTGGGAAAATTAAGGGATTGTATAAGGTGAGTGGAAGAAGGGAGGTAGTCGCAATAATAGACGTTAACTCGCATGAGGAATTGGACGAGATTTTAGAGACGTTGCCCATCATAAGGGAGTTGGGTCACTCGGTTACAGTAGAAGTTAATGCAATACATCCCTATGAGAACTTTTATGAATTGATAAGGAAATTGGCACAATAAAAAGGGAATGAATACTTTTTAACTTATTATATTACCTTTTTAATTACCCAATTTTATATTATTTACTAATATCAATTCAATTCCTATGCTATGTTCATGTTAAAAATGTTTATAATCTAATAATCTTAAATACATTTATGTCAGTAACCTGGGCTCTCCCCTTTGAAACTAAGATTAACCCTAAACTGAACGCTAATAAAATAGTAAGTATAAATACTTATAAGGAGATTCATAGCCAGTCAGTAAAGGATTATAAG
>Ga0081474_127230_pt1 | contig 10929 bp, 5 predicted proteins | sample OneHunmetagenome_2_FD_70978 | JGI IMG/M metagenome (GOLD analysis project Ga0081474, IMG submission 70978) | Ferrous microbial mat communities from One Hundred Spring Plain, Yellowstone National Park, USA v2 (version 2) | ecosystem: Environmental > Aquatic > Non-marine Saline and Alkaline >... | reverse complement strand
TTCCCCTCGATATTAAATCTATAATGATGAGGTTAATTCTAATTCTATTAGCGGTATAAGTGAAAATAGCTGGTTTTTAACTCCTCCACCATGAGTTTTTCAATCCTCTTCTGAGTTTAAGGGAAAAGGTTGACTTGATAATGTTGCTGCGCTATTTATCTTTCAATCCTCTTCTGAGTTTAAGATATCATAAGTACTTTGGTGAAATACTCGGCTATCCCTTTCAATCCTCTTCTGAGTTTAAGCTTAAGAAAACTAAGAATAAACTGATACTTAAAATTAAAACTTTCAATCCTCTTCTGAGTTTAAGAGCAAGGTATTGAGATACCTATTCCTAAAGAGCAAATTCACTTTCAATCCTCTTCTGAGTTTAAGAAGCTGTAAAAGAATTGAAAGAGATTTCAAAAGAACTTTCAATCCTCTTCTGAGTTTAAGATATGATTGAATTATGAAATAATTCCATAAAAATAAAATACTTTCAATCCTCTTCTGAGTTTAAGAACTTTATAGGTTTGGTTATATTAGAATTATACCAAAACTTTCAATCCTCTTCTGAGTTTAAGTAACGCTTTTTTAAGCTTATGGCGTCAAAAAACGCCTCTCTTTCAATCCTCTTCTGAGTTTAAGTTCTATGATAGATGGCGGAAATGAAAATGACATAATACTTTCAATCCTCTTCTGAGTTTAAGTATTTTGTTTTTCTATTATTAATATATGGACGACTTACCTTTCAATCCTCTTCTGAGTTTAAGAAACTTATTTAATTGAAAGAGAAAATGATTTAAACTTTCAATCCTCTTCTGAGTTTAAGAGAAATTGAAACCATTAAAACTTGCTTGAAGTATTTCTTTCAATCCTCTTCTGAGTTTAAGATTAATAATTATAAAGAAGTAAAAATTGTAAAAATACTTTCAATCCTCTTCTGAGTTTAAGATTAATAATTATAAAGAAGTAAAAATTGTAAAAATACTTTCAATCCTCTTCTGAGTTTAAGAGAAGTCTAGGAAGTATTACTATGCTTTGGACAATATTCTTTCAATCCTCTTCTGAGTTTAAGCGTGTATAAAAATGGTAAACTAATATACAGTAGCCACTTTCAATCCTCTTCTGAGTTTAAGCAGTTAGAAGCACAAAATATAGAGTAAGATGGGTTTTGCTTTCAATCCTCTTCTGAGTTTAAGTCAGTCTTACAGGGCCATTACCTAATTCAATTCCATTCTTTCAATCCTCTTCTGAGTTTAAGCTCCTTGCTGGCGCTGGATCAAGAACAATTGCTCTTACACTTTCAATCCTCTTCTGAGTTTAAGCAAATCATCGATAGGATTTTCACTTTGAGAAGTTTGATATCTTTCAATCCTCTTCTGAGTTTAAGCAGTAGATTTCGAAGCTCTAGATATGACATTTAAACCTGCTTTCAATCCTCTTCTGAGTTTAAGGTATGGTTTGTCGTTTGTTAAAGCATAGCTTATTGGTCTTTCAATCCTCTTCTGAGTTTAAGTATAACTTAATAGGCATTTTCTTAAATACGCGTCTATCTTTCAATCCTCTTCTGAGTTTAAGGGAGAATTATTAGCAATAATAACTCCTGCAATGGCTTATTCTTTCAATCCTCTTCTGAGTTTAAGGGGTATCAGGTTCTGGATAAAGGTAAGGAATTAATTATTCTTTCAATCCTCTTCTGAGTTTAAGAGGCACTGTTAAAATCGGCAAAATAAAATACGACGGGCGCTTTCAATCCTCTTCTGAGTTTAAGTGTAGGGAGGGGGATTTAAACATGTCACACTTCAGTATCTTTCAATCCTCTTCTGAGTTTAAGTTTAGCTGCTGAAACTTAAGAATGTCTTTTACAGCTGCTGCTTTCAATCCTCTTCTGAGTTTAAGTTGCGAATACAAAACTGATAATATACTCGATTTTCTTCTTTCAATCCTCTTCTGAGTTTAAGAGCTTGAATATCATAGGGGCCTGGTTGCGTGATAGTAGTACTTTCAATCCTCTTCTGAGTTTAAGACAACACTAGATGGGACAGGGGTGAAGCTTGCTGTAATCTTTCAATCCTCTTCTGAGTTTAAGTTAAGAAAAATTAGATGAGCAAACAATCCTAACAAAAGAACTTTCAATCCTCTTCTGAGTTTAAGCGCTTTAAGAACAGCACCTAAATACAAATCAAAATATATCTTTCAATCCTCTTCTGAGTTTAAGTTTTGGTATGTAACTAGGCCAGACATTACTGACATTGCTATCTTTCAATCCTCTTCTGAGTTTAAGGGTCATATGAACATGAAGCTAAAGAATTCGCTTTAAGAACTTTCAATCCTCTTCTGAGTTTAAGAGAATGAGATAATAGAGGAATACGAAGAATATGGATTAGCACTTTCAATCCTCTTCTGAGTTTAAGAGCCTGCATGTATCTTTCTCTGTCTTGGTCGCACATACTTGCTTTCAATCCTCTTCTGAGTTTAAGGTACTGTAACTAAGGGAGCATTGCTTATGGTAGCTACATTCTTTCAATCCTCTTCTGAGTTTAAGTCAGAGAAGTAATCGGGAACAAGGATGTTAGAACAGCTTTCAATCCTCTTCTGAGTTTAAGGTATTTGATTGTATGCTTTACGTAGAGATAAGGCTGACTTTCAATCCTCTTCTGAGTTTAAGCGCAATAAATCAGGCAATTTGATTCCTTCACTCGAACTTTCAATCCTCTTCTGAGTTTAAGAAAATTCTGCCTTTACTGGTATTTCATCTTCGTAAGCTTTCAATCCTCTTCTGAGTTTAAGAGAGGAATAAAAGAAGAAAGGTTTGAAGTTGGTAGACTAATCTTTCAATCCTCTTCTGAGTTTAAGACAGACTTTATGTTAAGCATTTAGTAGATTTATTTAGCTTTCAATCCTCTTCTGAGTTTAAGATAATAATCATAACCTCGATATATTTTCAACCAAGCCCTTTCAATCCTCTTCTGAGTTTAAGAGGGAGTGGATACCGGCAAAAGGGTATTCTTGGGAAGACTTTCAATCCTCTTCTGAGTTTAAGTGAGTTAAGAGAGGCTCAGGAGAAGCTTGAAAAAGCAGGCTTTCAATCCTCTTCTGAGTTTAAGTTAAACGAGTATATTATAAATTAGTGGAAGGAAAAGAACTTTCAATCCTCTTCTGAGTTTAAGTGAGGCATTTGTTCTTTCGCCATAAGGTCTTCTAGAACTTTCAATCCTCTTCTGAGTTTAAGGAAGGTGAAGAAATATTATGATGAAGTCTCTAAGACTACTTTCAATCCTCTTCTGAGTTTAAGTCTTCAATATTGGCATCTACGAATTCCCAATTTTCTTTCTTTCAATCCTCTTCTGAGTTTAAGATAGGATAATTGAAAGACATGATGTTGTTGATAAAACGAATACTTTCAATCCTCTTCTGAGTTTAAGAGAAATTAAAAAAGAAGATGATGGAATACAATACGAATTCTTTCAATCCTCTTCTGAGTTTAAGGGCACAATCCATTCGTGGAATATGCTGATGAATTCGACTTTCAATCCTCTTCTGAGTTTAAGATATGACAGAAGAATCTAAGCCTGCTGAAGTTAAGCCTCCCTTTCAATCCTCTTCTGAGTTTAAGGTGAAGACCCAATAATGTTAGTGGATGAAAAAGAGCTATTCTTTCAATCCTCTTCTGAGTTTAAGTTTTTCTATTCTCTTTTTTTCTTTAAATCTAATAAGACACTTTCAATCCTCTTCTGAGTTTAAGCCATCAAATCCTACTAGCAATATTCCATCTACAACTACCTTTCAATCCTCTTCTGAGTTTAAGGAAAATGCAATTATTTGCTCAGATTGTGGTGAAAGGTATGCTTTCAATCCTCTTCTGAGTTTAAGAGCTTATTTATAATTGCTTAAACAATGTAAACATATGTCACTTTCAATCCTCTTCTGAGTTTAAGTAACGCTATACATAATTAAAAAATTACTTTATATTTTGTCTTTCAATCCTCTTCTGAGTTTAAGTTTATTATTTTATTATGACCGTAAAAAGAGAAATTGACTTTCAATCCTCTTCTGAGTTTAAGTTTTAGGATATATAAGTGATATATATGTAACTTTAAAACTTTCAATCCTCTTCTGAGTTTAAGACAATATGTCGAACTCCTTTATAGAGATGAAGGACAGGACTTTCAATCCTCTTCTGAGTTTAAGGGGCAACGTTGGAGCTACAGGAGACGTAATAATCATAACCTTTCAATCCTCTTCTGAGTTTAAGGATTAGTTCAGAGGGGGTTAAGTTACCAGATCTGTTGCTTTCAATCCTCTTCTGAGTTTAAGCAAAACGTTTACGTAACTCCAGCTTACAATGTAATGTTAACTTTCAATCCTCTTCTGAGTTTAAGAAAAGCCAAATTCGTGAAAGAAGAAGAAGATAAATGGGTTTTGCTTTCAATCCTCTTCTGAGTTTAAGAACAAAAGAGTTGAGGATATTGAAAATGACATAGCTTTCAATCCTCTTCTGAGTTTAAGCCTTAGGGATACATAGGTCACAGAGACATTAAAGGTCATCTTTCAATCCTCTTCTGAGTTTAAGTTTATTTTTTCTATCTGTAATTTTATTTTTTATAGTCTTTCAATCCTCTTCTGAGTTTAAGTGGGCTTTTTACTTTAACCCAGCCATTGGTCTCTACTTTCAATCCTCTTCTGAGTTTAAGTTGATGCATTAAAACACGGTATGGATAAAGGATATTTACACTTTCAATCCTCTTCTGAGTTTAAGAGAATTAAAGAATGAAATAGATAATTTAAAACTGCAAAACTTTCAATCCTCTTCTGAGTTTAAGCACTTAGTTTTAATCAAGGCTTTTATTTCATCTTACAACTTTCAATCCTCTTCTGAGTTTAAGAGAATCACTATATTCTTATGATAAGCATGCCTGACCTTACTTTCAATCCTCTTCTGAGTTTAAGCTTGTTCATTATAAGAGATTGAGGACGAACTAACTTACTCTTTCAATCCTCTTCTGAGTTTAAGCTAAATGAAATATATAACATAGCTGATTGTTATTGCATTCCTTTCAATCCTCTTCTGAGTTTAAGAGTGATTGCTGAAGCATGGCAAAAGCTCAGCGAAGGCGCAATCTTTCAATCCTCTTCTGAGTTTAAGGAAGAAAAATCAAATATTAATGAAGAATGAACTCTTCCTTTCAATCCTCTTCTGAGTTTAAGGGGTAAGATACGGCTATCTAGATGAATCAGATGCTCAGTTACTTTCAATCCTCTTCTGAGTTTAAGCTATCTTGAGCAAATAGAAAGATATGCACAAGAATTACTTTCAATCCTCTTCTGAGTTTAAGTTTAGATGGTATTCTTCCAGTTATCACACCGAATATAATCTTTCAATCCTCTTCTGAGTTTAAGGCGAACCAATAGATGCAGAGCTTAAGCAACCAGAAGACTTTCAATCCTCTTCTGAGTTTAAGCTTTGACCGATGAGTATCTTAGAGCTTTAGAGAAGAGAATCTTTCAATCCTCTTCTGAGTTTAAGTACTTCCACTCTAATTTTAAGAATGTCCTTATGATACTTTCAATCCTCTTCTGAGTTTAAGGCACCTTCTTGAATAGGATCATATAAGTAATAAAATCTTTCAATCCTCTTCTGAGTTTAAGGCAAGTCAGTCAACAAGTTCAACAAGCACAGCAACCGCACTTTCAATCCTCTTCTGAGTTTAAGAGAAACAATTTATGGGTAGGGGAAGTTGAATTTGAAGGACTTTCAATCCTCTTCTGAGTTTAAGTAATCCTACAATTTGCCCTAAGCCAAAGCTTAAACCACTTTCAATCCTCTTCTGAGTTTAAGAAGCTAAAAGAAATAGGGAATAAAGTCAGCGAATATGAAAACTTTCAATCCTCTTCTGAGTTTAAGAACATGGGAGTAAATAGGATAGAAAGATTTAATAATGCCTTTCAATCCTCTTCTGAGTTTAAGACAAGGTTATTAAAAATACAATCCCACAAAGTGTTCTTGCTTTCAATCCTCTTCTGAGTTTAAGAGGCCTATTCATTCCAAGAATGGAAAGGTAAGATAAAACCTTTCAATCCTCTTCTGAGTTTAAGATGAAGTTATAAACATAACGGCCGGCCTTAATCTTTACTTTCAATCCTCTTCTGAGTTTAAGCATCTATTAAATATGGCAAATAATTTGGCAGAGAAAACCTTTCAATCCTCTTCTGAGTTTAAGTAAAAGATATTTTGCAAAAGTATGAAGAATATGGGATAGCACTTTCAATCCTCTTCTGAGTTTAAGCTCAAGGTCAGTATCGAATAACCATAACCATCGAACTTTCAATCCTCTTCTGAGTTTAAGCGGATGGCTGCAAATTGCGATTGTAAAAAGACATGCTTCTTTCAATCCTCTTCTGAGTTTAAGCTAATGTCTTTCTTCTCAGAGTCTACTTCCACTCTAATTTTACTTTCAATCCTCTTCTGAGTTTAAGTTTAACATGAATAGCCATAATGTCTCCTATTGCAGTCATACTTTCAATCCTCTTCTGAGTTTAAGATTAATTAGACATTTCTTACCAACTTGCTTCATCTCAGCTCTTTCAATCCTCTTCTGAGTTTAAGGCTCATGAAATAACTCATGAGGCTCATAAGATTAATCTTTCAATCCTCTTCTGAGTTTAAGGTATTCTAGAAGCTTAAGATTTAGACATTCGCATCTGCACTTTCAATCCTCTTCTGAGTTTAAGATATTAGCAGGCACGGGTATTAAAGGTTTATAGACTACACTTTCAATCCTCTTCTGAGTTTAAGGGACGCTTTGTATTCAATCATACCAGAAAAAGCAAACTTTCAATCCTCTTCTGAGTTTAAGGTAATAAGGAATTAATAGGCAAACTTATCGATTTTGCTTTCAATCCTCTTCTGAGTTTAAGTAAAAATAAAGATAGAGAGACATCCAGATCCTGACTATATCTTTCAATCCTCTTCTGAGTTTAAGTGAAATTTAATTTTTTAAAAATCTGCTGTTTTTAATTCCTTCTTTCAATCCTCTTCTGAGTTTAAGACCTAGCACAGTAGATATTCTTATTCAGGTACCTACCTTTCAATCCTCTTCTGAGTTTAAGATGAATTAACTCACTCTTAGGGAATTTCTCTAAGCAAATGCTTTCAATCCTCTTCTGAGTTTAAGCTCTTTATAGACGAGATAGACCAATTATTCATGGGTCTTTCAATCCTCTTCTGAGTTTAAGACAATGGCTTCATTAAATTTATCCAAGCGTTATCTCTTTCAATCCTCTTCTGAGTTTAAGTACAACCCGGCCGAAATAACACCAACAACTACCACATCTTTCAATCCTCTTCTGAGTTTAAGATATTCTTTATGTTAATGGGAAAGTCTTTGGGAAGTATATCTTTCAATCCTCTTCTGAGTTTAAGTAATGTAAAACATGAAATATACGTAGAAAATCTTTATCTTTCAATCCTCTTCTGAGTTTAAGTTTAATTTTAGCATGCCCTCTAAAACCTTAAGCAAAAACTTTCAATCCTCTTCTGAGTTTAAGGTATCTACTTCATCGTATCTTGTACTAAAGAACTCCATGCTTTCAATCCTCTTCTGAGTTTAAGCTGATAGTAAGTCCTGTGAATGAGGTTGTAATTCCCTTTCAATCCTCTTCTGAGTTTAAGAAGCTTATAAACCTGGTTTCTTATTCTTTTTTTATCTTTCAATCCTCTTCTGAGTTTAAGCAGCAGCAGGTGGAGTAGGATACTTAATTTATAAAATCTTTCAATCCTCTTCTGAGTTTAAGTGATCAGAAAACTAAATAGGATAGCAGGTGGAATATGGACCTTTCAATCCTCTTCTGAGTTTAAGTTGCTGGCCTACAATTAAATTGCTTGCAGTCCAATATATCTTTCAATCCTCTTCTGAGTTTAAGAACCCCAGCTTTTTATACTGCGTAGTTCAGCTTTTTTTTCTTTCAATCCTCTTCTGAGTTTAAGAGTGAACTAGGTGCTATAAAAGATACTTGTGAAGTTTTCTTTCAATCCTCTTCTGAGTTTAAGAATGGGAGGGAGGGGGCCCCATATCTTTTCTTTTTACTTTCAATCCTCTTCTGAGTTTAAGTTAAAGGGGAAAAATTTATTCAATAAAATTTATTGGCTTTCAATCCTCTTCTGAGTTTAAGGTAAGTTATTTAAAAATGTATTTACCATGGATTTACTTTCAATCCTCTTCTGAGTTTAAGTGTATACTGGCGTTATTGGGAGTTTATATCAATTGGAAACTTTCAATCCTCTTCTGAGTTTAAGTACTTAAACTACTTTTTGACGCCATAGCAAAAAAAGTCTTTCAATCCTCTTCTGAGTTTAAGCAAATTTCTTTCGATGTATTTGTAATAACACCATTATCGACACTTTCAATCCTCTTCTGAGTTTAAGTTTTCTCGATTGTATTCCTCTACAATATCTTGATTTATTTCTTTCAATCCTCTTCTGAGTTTAAGGTTTAGTTTCGCGATGGGATTAGCGTTAAGTGTTGCTTTCAATCCTCTTCTGAGTTTAAGCAATTTCTTGCTAATGGTATAATAGGTGTTGGTACATCTTTCAATCCTCTTCTGAGTTTAAGCCAATTGTTGATGCTAGTATCATAAAGGGTTTAAATCTTTCAATCCTCTTCTGAGTTTAAGAGAAGTTAAAAGCGACTATGATACAATTGTCGTAGAAAACTTCTTTCAATCCTCTTCTGAGTTTAAGCTGTAGAGTTAATACCCTGCCCAATGTGCAGGACAGAAGCCTTTCAATCCTCTTCTGAGTTTAAGGGCTGTCTCAGTTATTGCTACTAATATTGCCATTTTTCTTTCAATCCTCTTCTGAGTTTAAGCTAAAGGTGTTATTCTTTTTGGCCCGCCTGGTACGGGTACTTTCAATCCTCTTCTGAGTTTAAGACTTTCTACATGTCCTGCATGCAACGAGCTAGATAAACTTTCAATCCTCTTCTGAGTTTAAGTGAAACGTATAAACTTCAAGAACCCGAAGATTTAGAACTCTTTCAATCCTCTTCTGAGTTTAAGTGTAGTATAACCTTATGCTCAATATGTCAAAATGACAAACTTTCAATCCTCTTCTGAGTTTAAGGATTGCAAAACCTGAGGAATTATTGTAGCTAGACCTATCTTTCAATCCTCTTCTGAGTTTAAGCAAAACTTAGCTTTGCTTAACGATAAAATTCATAGCATCTTTCAATCCTCTTCTGAGTTTAAGATTATATAGTCTCTAGTATACCTTAGCCAACTAACTCTTTCAATCCTCTTCTGAGTTTAAGTGGAGGGCTAGAATATATATAGTGTAGAAAATGAGCGCTTTCAATCCTCTTCTGAGTTTAAGAAACCTAGGAAACTGTTTTATAAACTTTTACTTCTCTTTCAATCCTCTTCTGAGTTTAAGCGTTTTAATAACGCTCTTGAGAATTTCAATACTCAGAACTTTCAATCCTCTTCTGAGTTTAAGTCACAACTGAAAAAGGAACTCGAGGCGCAGGGCCTCTTTCAATCCTCTTCTGAGTTTAAGCTAAGCAACAATGTCCTAAAGTAATACCAGTTCTTCTTTCAATCCTCTTCTGAGTTTAAGACCAGCTTTTCATGGGACGAGCTAATATTGTTTCCACGGATTCACTTTCAATCCTCTTCTGAGTTTAAGAAACATGAGCGTCATTAGCGAATTGGAAAGTTTATTCGACTTTCAATCCTCTTCTGAGTTTAAGAGTAGATTACCTATTACGGCGCCTGTTGCAATAAGGGCCTTTCAATCCTCTTCTGAGTTTAAGTAATAAATGCCCCAATGACCTCTTGGAACACCTGCTCTTTCAATCCTCTTCTGAGTTTAAGACGGCCCTAAATCGCCACTGGCCCCTACAGTCCCTAATCTTTCAATCCTCTTCTGAGTTTAAGTTCACTACCAAGCTCAGAGTATTTATCAACCCTCTCCTTTCAATCCTCTTCTGAGTTTAAGCCACCATTTTTAAGGTGGGGGAATATGAAACAGTAAGATATCTTTCAATCCTCTTCTGAGTTTAAGAGCCATGGTCTAAGGGTTTCATCTTTCATCGCGCTCCCCTTTCAATCCTCTTCTGAGTTTAAGGTTAAACTTCCAAAATACTCAATTAACAAAGTATTGCTTGTCTTTCAATCCTCTTCTGAGTTTAAGAATAAAAGATTGTGATTAAAACAATACCTGCTGGATCTTTCAATCCTCTTCTGAGTTTAAGAGATATTTTAAACTGGTATACTAGTAATATATCTTATTCCTTTCAATCCTCTTCTGAGTTTAAGGTATCCTGTAGCATCTATAAAGCTAGAAAAAATAAGTTTCTTTCAATCCTCTTCTGAGTTTAAGTGTCTTGCCAGCGGGAGGAGAGTAGTGGGGCTCTTTACTTTCAATCCTCTTCTGAGTTTAAGATATAATAAAAACCACATACTACACTGTGAGAGACTTCTTTCAATCCTCTTCTGAGTTTAAGTAAACTTAGCATGACCTTAAAAACCAAAAACAAAAACTTTCAATCCTCTTCTGAGTTTAAGTTTAATCATCAACCTGATGATTGGTTGAAAAGTAGAGTTAACTTTCAATCCTCTTCTGAGTTTAAGATATCAGCATTCGGGCCTTTAAAAGCATCTGAGAAGGAAGTCTTTCAATCCTCTTCTGAGTTTAAGCTCTAAACGAATACCTTTTATGGTATTTATTCTTTGACATTCTTTCAATCCTCTTCTGAGTTTAAGTTAAACAAGAGAGTCGTATTGGCATTCGGAGCATTACTCTTTCAATCCTCTTCTGAGTTTAAGCGAAAAGATATACGTGTTGAATACCCTTATTGTTCCTTTCAATCCTCTTCTGAGTTTAAGAGTCGCTACACTTTACGACAACTATTTAAATCTGAAAACTTTCAATCCTCTTCTGAGTTTAAG
>Ga0081474_119976_pt1 | contig 10929 bp, 7 predicted proteins | sample OneHunmetagenome_2_FD_70978 | JGI IMG/M metagenome (GOLD analysis project Ga0081474, IMG submission 70978) | Ferrous microbial mat communities from One Hundred Spring Plain, Yellowstone National Park, USA v2 (version 2) | ecosystem: Environmental > Aquatic > Non-marine Saline and Alkaline >... | reverse complement strand
GTCCTCTATAGGTACAAACAAAACTATCATTTTTCTTATCCCCTTACATATACTTAGGCTGTTTCAATCCCCTATAGGTACAAACAAAACGTTAAAGTGTACGAAAGCTTAGTAAGATACGATTACAGTTTCAATCCCCTATAGGTACAAGCAAAATGAAAAACGATAAAATCTACAGACAAAACGTGACATTGTTTCAATCCCCTATAGGTACAAGCAAAACCAGTAATCTATTCTACGCTATATTTTCTACCAGCCATTTGTTTCAATCCCCTATAGGTACAAACAAAACCGTGTACGAAGGTGAGTTCGGAGTAATTTCATTTAGTTTCAATCCCCTATAGGTACAAGCAAAACGTTTTTTCATTTCTTTTCAGGGCTTGACTCAGAGTTTCAATCTCCTATAGGTACAAGCAAAACTTAATTATAACAGTAATAATTGAATTTGTCGCCCTTGGTTTCAATCCCCTACAGGTACAAACAAAACACAATACCGGAGCGAGAAAAAGGAGGTATGTATGAAGGGTTTCAATCCCCTATAGGTACAAACAAAACTGGTATTTATAGGAAATGCTTTTAGTTTGGGTATGTGTTTCAATCCCCTATAGGTACAAACAAAACCAGTGAAAGTTGATGATCTAAGGCTAACGGTCTCTCTGTTTCAATCCCCTATAGGTACAAACAAAACGTATGATAGGGGTGATCGTCACCATTACCATCCTATCAGTGTCTCAATCCCCTATAGGTACAAGCAAAACCCCAAAATGAAAAACTTGTGAAATACCTTAAAACTCTTTACCAACAAGGTTTTTAAGGCACCTCATCAACCTATCAACAGCTTATAGTATAACATATTTCCCTGTATAAGTTTGTATAAGTTCACTACATCGTGAGCACATACCCACAAAGGGAGTTAAAATATTTATGTGTCTTAAACTTAAACACTTTATCAAACCTGCCACGCCATAAGTAAAATGCAATTTTATCGCTCTAGTGTGCTTTAGCATTTCTCTGAGCTATAGAGTGTATATGCCTGCTTGTTAGCTCTGAAATGCGCTAATAGCGCTCTGCTGAGATTCTTGAGATAAATATTCATATCCAGAGAGATATTTTAAAGAAAAATAAGTGGAGTAAGCACGTTCCTGCATTAAAAGATCCTCATATGAAGTTTTACAAATATTCAACATGAGATTTTGTTATGAGACACAAAATTATTGACAAGTCTCGTTTAGCCTTAATTAATCCTTCTTATCACCTCAATAAATTCAACCTCTTCAGGGTTATCCTTTACAGATACAATATAATCAAGCGTTAAAAAGATGCAATGAGTCGTACGAACAAAACTTTTGATTTTTGTTATAATATCTGTATTATAATATCTGTAAAAAGGAGTAAGTCAACATGGGTAAAAAAATATTGGTGGGGTTTTTAGGTGAAGGCAGATACGATGAGACAAAATATTATATCGAAGATAAAAACAATTACAAAATTACAAAGTACATCTTAGAGGCACTAAAAGAATTTGTAAAGCCTGATAAGATAATTGTTATTACCACAGAAACGGCAAAAGAAAAGAAAATAGAAAATATTGGTATTCCTATTATAGATGATGTGAAAAATCATCTAGGAGAAATAGAGATACTTACAATTCCAGAGGGCAAAGACATAGAAAATCAGAAAGAGATTTTTAGACGGATTGTAAAGTTTTTTGAAGAATACAGAGATGCTTCTTTCCATGTGGATGTAACACATGGATTTAGATATTTACCTTTTATATTTTTTACATCCTTTGTTTACCTAAAAAATATCTACGATATAAATATAGAAAAGATATACTACGGAAACTTTGAAAGGGGTAAAGAATATACACCTATAATAGATTTATCTTATTTGCTCGATCTGGTAAACTGGTCAAGCAGTGTATATTTATTCAATCAGCGCTTTGATGCCGAAGCTCTAAGCAAAGCTATTGTAAGCACCAAAGTCAATACTCACGAAAAATCAGAAAGGCCAACTAATTTGCCAAAATTGGGCAGAGCTTTATTATCGTTTTCAAATGAATTTCTAAACGTAAGACCTATAAAAATTGCAAAGATTGCTACCGATATAAAAGAAAAAATATCAAAATCTAAAGAAGAGATCAAAAAGTGGGCAGATCACCTTTTGCCTTTGTTTGATAGATTAGCGGAAGAGGGCTTTAGAAAACTTTCATTAGAAAATCCAGAAACTTTAGATAAAGAAAACTTAAGATATCAGCTAAACCTAATTAAGATTTATGTAGATAAAAATCTGTTACTTCAAGCGATTTTGCTTTTAAGAGAATTTATGATTTCATATATCATCTATGCTATAAATGAGCAAGAAAAGTGGATAGATCATAATTTTAGAGAATCAGTAAGTGGAGCTCTTAATGCTCTTGACAAATCTGCAAGTAAACATAATAGTGAAGAAACGCCTCAAAATCAAAATGTGATGGATGTATTGCAAAAAGTCAAAAACGTTGAAGACATAAAGGAATTTATAAAACGCTGGGATAGGGTTATAGAATACCGAAATATCTTTGCCCACTGTGATATGAAAGAGAACACACCTAAAAACTTAAGAGATTTTTCTAGCGATATAAAGGAAATAATAGCATACATTGAAAAGCTTCCACATTTAAAGTAAGTTTTGTGGTTATTTTTATAATGCAAAAAACTAAAAAATAGTATAAAATAGAAGTTGTATTTGGGTGAGGTTTTGAATGAATAAAAACTACAAGATAGCGTTGGCTGGGTTACTAAAAGAGATAGATAGGTTTTCCGATAAGCTAAACCAAAATGCCAATGTTAGATTTTCTGAAGATGTAAAAGATTTACTTCTTGGGGCTTTTGATAGTATAGATATAGAAGATGTAGATAAAGATATTTTACAAAAAGCCTATGATTTGATATCAGAACAAGATGATCCAAAAGAGCTTGGACTTCTTAGGACCATATTTGAAGATATATCTTTTAAAGAAGAGGCTTCACCAAAGCATAGCGCTTACCATAAATTAGAAGCGCTTTCTTTTAGCAACCTTGAAAATATCATATTTCCTATAGAAAATCAAGAGGACATAAAACACTTAAAAGAAAATGGTTATAAACGACTTTATGATCAATTTAAAAAAGAGTTTCAAAACATAAAATACTTCAAGCAAGAGCAGGCATTTAATTTCATATACTATCTTATTCAAAAATATTTTTGGTGCGTACCGGCTTACTCGTCTAGTCAAGATATTTCTTTGTTTGACAATGCGAGGATATTGTCTTCAATAGCCCTTTGTCTTTATGATTTTAATAAAAACAATATAGAAAATCAAAATGCCGGTGATAAAGCGTTTATTATCTATGAGGCACAAATAAACGGTATACAAAGATTTTTGTATAAGGTTAGCAAAGCTGATGTAGAGAATGAAAACTTTTCCTTACCAAAAGCCCTAAGGGGAAGATCGTTTTTTATCTCAATACTACCTGAGCTTTTGAGTAGGTATTTGTTAGAAAAGCTTCAATATCCTATAACCAACATTCTCTATGTAGGAGGTGGAAATCTTCAGCTCATACTTCCAAACACAAACAAGGTAAAAGATACCCTAAAAGAGTTTAAAAAAGATCTGTCGGAATACCTTCATGAAGAGTTTCATCTTGATTTAACAATAACAGATGGATACGTAGAATTAAGCCAAGAAGATCTAAAAGACAACAAGCTTAAAGATAAAATATTGGAGCTTCAGATTGAGCTTGATGAAGATAAGAAAAGAAAAGCAAAAGATATTTTAACAAAGGATTTTGAAAACGATAAACACGAAGTTTGCAAATCCTGTAAATCTTTGCCGGTAAAAAAAGGTGATCTTTGCAAATGGTGTGAAAGTTTTAGTGATCTTGGGGCCAATTTAGTAAGATCGCAAAAGATATTTATAGCTTATCTTTTCGATAATGATGTAAACAAAACACCCGATATAAAGTTTGGTAAATTTGGTAAGGTTTATTTGCTAAGTGATAAAAATCAAGAGATTACACAAAAAGCAAAAGAGATAATCGCTTTAAACTCCGCTACATTTGCAGAAAATGGATATTCAAATGGCTTTAAATTTATAGCGAACTTAGTCCCTTTGCTTACAAACAAAGTAAAAAATATCTTGGAAGATATATTAAAAAGCAAGGAAACAAGCAAAGAAGCCCTAGAGGAGTTAAAAAATCAACATCAAAACTCAATACTTTCTCTATCCTACCTTGCAGAGCTTTCCAAAGGCGATAAAAAGCTCGGTGTGTTTAGAGGTGATGTTGATAACTTGGGGCTTATCTTTAGCGATGGGATAAGGCATTACACCATAGCAAGAATAGCTACCCTTAGTAGAATGTTGGATCTTTTTTTCAGCGCTTATATATCCAAATTGATAATGAAATTATCTAAAGCGTATTCAAAAGCTCAATTTGGCGAAGAAATCGATACGCTTATATATACAGTTTACTCTGGTGGGGATGATTTGTTTGTTATTGGGCCTTACAACTTGATATTGGATTTTGTAATAGAACTAAGAAAAGATTTTTATAGATATACCGCCAAAAATCCAGATCTTGGAATCTCTGGTGGTATTGCGATAGTAGGTTCCAAGGTTAGCGTAGAACTTATGGCAAAACTATCAGAAGAGCTTGAATCAAAATCTAAAAGTTCGGTGTTTAAAGCCAAAGACAATAAGTTTTATTTAAAAGACGCTGTAAGCTTGTTTGGTAAAAGCTTCAAATACTCATCTGTTGTATCTGGTTATAACTCTTACAGTCAGAGGGTTATTGAAGAGATTGGACCTGAGGATTTGGATGAAATTAAGAAAAAATATATAAACTATGTAAACCTTGAAGGGATCGTATCCTTAGCAGACAAATTGGCATCGTTTATTGAAGATGGTAAGATATCAAGATCAGTAGCTCATAGAATGCTAAGTCTTTATAGGCTTTATGTGTCTGAAGATGAAGATGTTTCTGAAGACAAAAAACCAATTACCAACCCAGTTATCTATCCAAAGATTTACTATCAAATAGGTAGAAATGTAAAAGATGAAGCTGTCAGAAAATCCATAGAACATTGGTTTTTAAAATCAGGCTATGAGCACAATGGAGATTTAATACAAAAAGAAGATGTCATAAGAAATTTAGGTGTTATACTTTTAATAGCTCTTATGAAAACAAGAGGAGGAAAAAAGTATGGATGAAAAAATGAAGTCTGAGATGAGTAAAAACATCAATATTTTGGTTGAAAAAAAGAAAAGTTACGATAAAAGACCATACAGAGAAAGAAAAGACTTTATTGACAAAAATAAAAATGATATAAAACAAGCTTATGGTAAGCTTATAGATCTTTGCATAAAAGATATAAACAATACACCCATGCTAAGTTTAGATATAGAAGAATATATAAAGCCAGAAGGAATTTGCGAAGGGATAGCCATTGGAATTGGCTTTTTAGATGCTTTAAAGAAAACTCAACTAAGAAAGTTCTTTGATCAAATAAAAGATCTGGAGCATAGACTAAAAAGCAAAAAAAGCAACGAAGATCTTAGCAACGAAGATCTTAACAAGATAAAAATAGAAGTATTGGCTTTAATACCAAAGCTTGCCTATTCAAAAGGAAGAGATCTAATAGACGATGAGTTTTACAACTTTATGAAAGCGCTTCTTCTTAGATTAAAAAACGATATGAATGAAAACGCCAAAGATGTGTTTGAAAAGTTTGTAAATATATTAGAATCAGTTTTAGCATACTATACCTATCACTTTCCATCACTTTCCAAAGGAGGAACAACATGAGCAAAGCACTAAAAGGGATCATAAAATTAAAGTGTAGGATCTTAGTTTTAACAGGGCTTCACATAGGGGGTTCTAAGGAAAACGTCGAAATAGGTGGAATAGATAACATCGTTATCAAAATACCTGCATTAAAACTTGATAATGAAATTGAGAAAGATGTGCCTTATATACCTGGCTCATCTATAAAAGGTAAGATGAGAGCTTTGCTTGAATGGGTAGAAAAGCCTGTGTTGGATAATGATAAATCAGATTTTGAAGTAATAGCTCTAACAAAGTGGGGTAATAAAGGTATAGGAGAGCCTTGCAATTGTGGTAAATGTAAGGTGTGCAAGCTTTTTGGTGCTCATAAAAACCCCAAGTCTGAAGAGCCAGTAAGGTTGAGAATAGAAGATTTTTATCCTACAAAAGAGACTATAAACATGTGGAGAAACTTCTTAGACGGGGATTTTGTAGAGGTAAAAGTAGAAAATACTATAGATAGAGTAAAGGGTACAGCACAGCATCCAAGATATCAAGAAAGGGTTATACCATTTTCAGAGTTTGAAGGAGAGATAAAAATAAGAGTTCATGAAGGAGATAAAAAAGATCTTTACGACACGGTTCAAAAAGGGATTAGACTAATAGAAGACGACTATCTAGGAGGTAGCGGTTCCAGAGGATATGGAAAGGTAAAGTTTAAAATAAAAGAAGTCTTATGGACGGATTGCACAAAAGACAAAATAGAAGATGTCCCAATAAATTTACAAAACCCAGCAGATTTACAAAAAATCTTTGGAGTAAAAAGTGCTTAAAGCTTACAAGATAACATACCTGTCTCCTGCTTCTACATTAAGAAGCTTTACGCTTTTTGGGGCTATTTGTTGGAGTTATAGGCTTTTATATGGGAAAGAAGCTTTAGAAGATTTTTTAGCTAATTTTGTTAAAAGCCCAAAATTTTTGATATCTTCGGCTTTTCCTTATATAAACGATCAGTTTATATTTCCAAAGCCTATCCTTCCTATAAGAGGAGAAAGCCAAGACTTTAAACTAAAGTTTCAAAGAAAAAACTTCAAAAAAGCAAGCTATGTAACACTTGATATTTTAAAAAAGGTAATAGAAGGGAAAATTAGATACGAAGAGGATTATGCAAACTACAAAGTTAAATCAGGGATTATAAAAGAAGAAAACACAGATATAAAGCTTGGGAAAACCATACATACACAGGTAAGAAACTTAATAAATAGAGTGTCTCACCACTCAGAAAACCTGTTTTTCATAGAAAGCACTATAAAAACTTATGAGGAGTTTTTTCTGGTTTACCTTCTTGATGATAATTTTGACAAAGAACTTGAAGGACTTTTAAAACTAATAGAAGAAATAGGCGTAGGTGCCAACAAAAACATAGGTTGGGGTAAAATAAAAATAGAAGAGATTAAATATAGCTCTTTAGAGGGTATTATAAACCTAAAAGCAGAGCAGTTTGTAAGCTTATCACCTGTTATACCAACAAACAATATAGATCAAGATAAAAGTTATTATGATATAGAAACATTTAAAAACTATACAGAAAATACCTTTGAAAAAGAATTTTTAAAGAAAAAGGTTCTTTATCTAAAAGAAGGTTCTTTTATAGTTAAAAAAGATCAAGAAAATTTTGTAGGTACTATAAAAGAAGTGGGTAACAACATATTTCAATACGGATTAGAATTTCCTTTGGGAGTAGCCTATGCATAATTACAAGTTAAAAACAATAACCCCTGTCCATGTAAGCAGTGGAAACAAACTACAAAAAACTTTTGATTTTATGGTTGTTGGAGATCGCGTGAATGTGCTTTCTTTTGATAAATTTTTGGCATCTCTTACAGAAAAAGAATCTTCTTTATTGGAAAAGCTCATAGAACAAGAAAACTACGAAAATATATACAAAGTTATAAACAAACCAATTGAAAGTTATTCAAAATACAGTTTGAGGCTTTTAGCAAACAACAACGATAAACCAAGAGAAATATCGGAGCATATAAAAACAATTTTAAACAAAAAAGGCGATTACGGAGCTTATATACCAGGTTCAACTGTAAAAGGATTTATAAGGTTTGCTATCTTGTTTAAGATTTTAAAATATAAATCGGATTTGATAAACTGCGAAGGGGAGAAAGGTACAAAAAAGCTACAAGATCGTGATGTAAGAAGCATAGAAGAAGGTATTTTTATAAAGAATTATCTAAATCTAATGACATTTTTCAAAGTATTTGATTCAGACCCTATAGGCATAGAGCATTTAGAGGTTAGAAATGTTACCTTATTTCCTAGAAGATCTATTTCAGAGTACGCAGAGCTCATAAAAGAAGATACAGAAACCTATATAAGCATAAAAGATAATGAATTTGAGGAGAAATTAAAAAAATTAGGCATCAAATCAGAACAAGATGAATACATAAATAAAATAAAAGACTGGAAAGAAGCTTGCTATGAGCTTTCAAACAGCATAATAGAACATGAGATAGAGTTTTTCTCAAATAATAAAGAGATAAAATCTTTTTATGAAAAACTAGAAAAACAAAATAAACCAGAATCTCCACTATTAAGAATAGGTAAATACAAAGGTAAAATAAGCCAGACTTTGATATTGCTAAAAGACAGGATAAAATGTATCGACGGTAGCTATCCAAAAACAAGAAGGATAACAGAGAATAAAATTGGTTATGATCAGGTCAAATCAGTACCAATTGGCTGGGTTAAATTGGAAAATGCAAACTAAAAAGATAATATATCAAATAGGAAGGCTTGACCACAACATCATAACAGATTACAAATTTCAAATAGATGAAAAAACATACGAAAGCAAGCTTTCCTCTTTTGCCTTGAAAAAGCATTTTGATGAATCTGGTGATCCTTCAAAAGTAATATTGATATACCCGTATAGTATTTTGCTAAGTGAGCGAAGACCCAAATTTAACAATAAGTTAGATGAATTTTTTGACAAGCTAATAGCAAAAGACGCCGAAGAAATAAATCAATATTTAAAAGATCCATACGCTTATTTAGAATACCATCCTCATTCAAAAGAAGCCAACGATTTTATAGTTATACACAGCATAGGCGAGTACATGGGGATTGAGTTTTCAACATCGTTAGGAGATGTAGTTCTTAGAATCCTGATAGATATGATGCAAAGATACCTCGAAGAACCATTTGAAGAGATGTACTTAGATATTTCAAGCGGGCTCAATGTTTATGCCTCAGCTATGATAGAAGCAGGAAGAGTGTTTTTAACTCTAATTAGTTTACAAAAAATGAGTTTACAAAAACCTTATTTAAAAGTTTATATAAGCTTTTCAGAACCGATAATACCTGCAAATACAACAAAAACATATGAAATATACAAAGATTTTCAACTAGATGTAAAGGCATTTTTTCAATTTCCTGAAAATCCCAATAAAGATAATATAGAGAGACTCAATTTACAGACCTATAAAAATGTTTTTAGTGCTTTTGTTGGTAGGATATTTAAGTATTTTCCAGCGGAAGAAAACTCTAAACTAAAAGACAAAACTAATGAGATTGTATACAAAGCTTATTTATTTTACTCTGCACTTAAAAACAATACACCTTTGGCTCTTTACCATTTATTTTCAGATAAAAATTTTAGATACGACGAAGAAGAGATTGATGATATAACAAAAGAATTAATAAGACTTTTAAAAAACAAGTTTAACAGTAATTTTAGAAATTCTCCAGAATTTAACAGTGATTTTAGAAATTCTCCAGAATTAGATTTAAATGATTTTAAGAAAATATTTATAATGTTGAGCTTAGCTAAAGGCATGATTATAGTATTAAAAGACAGATTAAAAAATATAACTCAAAAAGATGAAATCTCTGTATCTTTGAAAGATTTAGAAGATACATTTACAGGTGAAAATAGTTTATATAAACCTTTTGGTCTTGATACAAACATAGATTATCTAAGAAGAGAACTCAAAAAGAGAACATAAAAAATGAAGTTCGTAAATCAAAGAAAAACGGATACAAATGGGTAAACCACAAATGGGAAAAATTATACGATTTAGTTGAACATAACAATCAGCACGGAAATAATAAAAACAGATCAAACAAAGGTGAATTCGATGAACGTAATTTCAAAGCTCACTGCGGTTTTGAAAATAATATAACACAAGTTGCTATTATCAATGTTGCTCTTATCAACAATAAAAATAAAAATAAATAAAATATAATACAATAGTTAGATATTCTCCTGATGGGTTTGAAAAAGTTGTAAAAACTCTTTTAAAAAGCTAGATGCTTTAGCGCGGTGTAAAAACTTCAAGCGTAAACACAAGCCTTTTGAAATAATTATATTGAGTCTTAATCTCTAATAATAACACGCAGAAGGAATTAACACGACAATAACGATATAGCTAGAAAAAGTTTCAATCCCCTATAGGTACAAGCAAAACTGGATAATCAAAGACCGTCAATGGGACTATGTTCCAGTATTTCAATCCCCTATAGGTACAAACAAAACATATACGAAAATGACGCAGTCTATAGTGAATACCTGTCTCAATCCCCTATAGGTACAAACAAAACGATGATCTGGAAGCCGGTCTGATAATGTACCATATCATGTCTCAATCCCCTATAGGTACAAAAAATGTTGGAAAGAGGAGATATCGTTATAGTCTTCCAGCTACTAACAAGTCTGGAAGAAGGATCTCAATCCCCTATAGGCACATAAAAACGTAGATTATTAAATTTTAGAAACTCATCTCACCTCCGCTTCAATCCCCTATAGGTACAAACAAAACATATTCACATACACAAACGGTATTGCTGAAAGTTTTTAGTTTCAATCCCCTATAGGTACACAAAAAACAAGGAGGAAGTAAGATGATGTACATTTCAAATGCATTTAGTCTATCTCAATCCCCTATAGGTACAAGCAAAACTTATGAAAAGAGTGGTAATAATAGATACACCAGATAAGTCTCAATCCCCTATAGGTACAAACAAAACATATTCACATACACAAACGGTATTGCTGAAAGTTTTTAGTTTCAATCCCCTATAGGTACACAAAAAACTGGCAAAGGCTGCTTGTCATTGAGGTTTATCTATTGGTTTC